>JAEEGF011235329.1_pt1 | contig 20007 bp, 18 predicted proteins | sample 9134171 | NCBI WGS metagenome assembly JAEEGF01 (sample SAMN16246542, study PRJNA631951) | gut metagenome | biome: gut microbiome; feature: rumen; material: AP-attached | host: Bos | place: Iran: Karaj | collected 2018-10
CGCAGGAAAACCGGGGCTGGCAGTGCCGGCCTGCATTTTCACGGAAAAGATTCTTCCACTTCCTTGCGCCAGATTTCATCTCGCAAGGTCTTGCTATGCCTGGTTCCTATGTCAGCCTTCATCATCGCCGGAGTGACCGAACAGCCCCACACTGATGACAATATTTCCCTCAAGTGTCAGGCGCTTCTGCGTTTCCATGAAAGCATCCTTGAAGCGTGTGCTGCCGCATAGTGTAACAACCTTGTACTTACCGACCATCATTAATCCTCATTCTTGCCCTGAAAAATCAAACAATGACAATTGATTCTCTTTACAGGATCTTACATCTCGCTCTTTGATGACATCTTCATCTCCGACTGTACCAAAGAGCAGAGGGGACATTGGATTGTGCGCTTGAGTATTTCTTTTTACAGTATTCTGGCTGTAATTTGCGTAGCAATATAGGCATCCATGTTTGCAAGTGTTGTATGTGCCAATATCGATACTTGCAACACATCCGCATTCGCTGCGTTGGTTCGGATCTTTCCCCAAATTAAGTCTATAGTTCCCCAGTTTTTCAAAACGTTGTTTATCAATACAACAGGCGTGCGGAATATGTAATCCGCTCAAATCTATTTTTTCGGCACAAGTATCAACATATATTCCATAATGCTTGGCTATGTCTGAGAATCTTTGCATCACCTCAATTTGCATTTCAGTGGTCTCAGGATGAATACTAAGCGGCCTTACATTGCGTTCCGTATTCTTATATAAATCAAGGAAGCTCACTGTGCACTTTTCTGTATAATCACTTAGCTTTGAAGCTAGTACTCGAAAATACTTACAATGATAATCCATGGTATATCGATCATTGAAGAATATAGGATCGTAACGCCAAATAACACGATTACGTCCTATGGCCTTTGAAAGTTGCTGGAATGCAGGGATCAACGATTCATTTTTCGAAGGAAGATTAGGCTCCACATCGCGATCATATGCTGTCAAGGTAAATTGAAAGTAATAAATATACTTTCCCAGCTCAGGCAACCTATTCATCATCGGGATAGGATTCTTTGTCCAGAATACTATTCCATCAACCACATCAGGGGACAAATTGATTCTTCCTATTTGATGCACGTTCATAGGATTACGAACGAGCACATACTCATCTCGCAATCTATTATAGAGCCATTCAGAATAGAATGCAGGGAGGTCTGTTCTTCGACTAGCGCTAATAATCATAAAACGATCCCCCTCTACTGAACTTCAATAAGCAATTGCGCACTTGAGCACGAACGCCATGGCTGATAAATTCTTTCAAATTCATCTGGCAAAGCAAAAATGATTTTATTTGATTCATGCCTTTCTCCATATTGCTGGCCAGAATGGACAATATTGTATCCAAAGTAATACTTGCTATACCTTCCATGAATATCGGATGCTTTCATCATTTCAATAAGATCTGAAAAATAGTCCCTTCCTCTGTTATTGCTGTTTACATCGTTAATAAGAATGGCCATTGGGACTTCCTTTTGCTTATGGGCAATAATCGTATCGATCAATTTCTGAAAGAACTCTTTTATCTGTCCTATTTGTCCATTGTTATAGAAATGTGAAATGACATATTGCAGAACAACCACGTTTGCATCAGGAATCACGAACTCATCTGCGACAGCATCCATGTATCGAAATTGAGATTTTCGTATTGTTGTTGTTTTGTAATCGCTTATAACATCGTGAATCCTTTTCCAGCGCTTGTTTATGTCAATTCCAAGATAAGAAATAGTTTTCGAAGCTGTTTTTTCATGGCAATAACGTTCCAGTGCCATTAAGTCCGGGCATGCCCCACATCCAATCGAAAGTACGTGATATTTCTCTATTTCCTGCATTGCCTTGCTTCGTCTCATGAGATAGAGCATTTCAGATGCATATTTCGCAGTATAATCACAAACATAAAAGTCGAGCATGCGACTACATTCATAATCTTTACGCCCATTTGCATATCTTGTAGGATAGTGAACTTCTTCCAAGCATTGTTTACAATTGCCACACGGATTACCTGGGCAATGATCATCGTGGTCGCAGTCACTGCAGTGAGTGGATATGTATTGCTGATGGCAGTACTTTACCACAGAATCAAGCAGAGATTTTCTTTCCATTTTGCTTATTTCATCATCACTCAGCTTACTGTTAAGAAAGTCGTATGACATACTGCTACCAGCTTGATAGCCACAATACGGGCATTCATCATATTCACGTTCACGCATGCCGGGCACTTGTTCACGGAGATATTGATGGTACAGCCGGTGACAGTTACTGCATACCGCAATTCCATTTTTCTCGATAAACTCAACAAGCATACCGTGCTCATCATATGCCAGCATTTTTTCACCTCAATCCGCAGATTGTTCAGACTCCAGAGATTTTAGTGTTTTCCCATCAACAGTTTTCCAGCTTGTAAGGCCATTCGCGCTTTTGCCAATTACAAACATTGCCGCATAAGACGGGCTGGAAAACAGTAAGTCTTCTTGCAGTATGTGATGCTCATCAAGCTGAGCCTTTACTCTGCGCTCCTTAATAACCGCAGGAACGGTATCGTCATCCACAGGAGAGATGCTACTTCCCTGCAGAACGACGAAACCTTCTGCAGTCTGCTTCCCATTTGCTTCGACTTTTCCTACGTTTTTAATTGTGCGCTCGAGATGAAGCTCAATTGCATCCTCCGCCACAGTATCGTTTGAAGCCTGGGTTGCAGCAATCACAGGTTTGTTTAAAGGCTCAAAAACCTTATGCCCGAGGGTACCCATGATTACCTTGGCATAGTCAATGAACTCCTCCATTTCGCTTTCCTTCTCCTCAGTAATGTTACCAGGAGTAGGATCGTTGCCATTCTTCACCTCATAGCGTTTTGCTTTCAACGCCATGTTACAGAAACGATTTTCAAGATAACTTATCTCAGTAGGCCCGAGAGAATTATTGGATGTTGTGAATACTATTGCCTCTGTCCAATAATCCTTTTCTGGATTGCGCTTATGTTCCTGAAGCCGGTTCAGGATACCCTCGCCATTTTTCCGGGCACCAGCCTGACCAATATATACGACGTTTTTCCCTGTTTCGTCTGACGTCCCAAACAGAAAGTAAACACCGCTCTGTTTCAGATCATCCCGGTCTTTGCATTTGTCCAATTCGGTTCGAGGAATCTTGAAGGCGACACCCGTCCAATTGGCGAGTGTACATTTAATACGTCCAGCTGCATCGCCGTCCATCAGGAAAAGCTGAATATTCTTTCCATGTGCCGCCATACCAGTGATTCCTCCATTCTTTAAGCTTTTTTGATCAACTCGCACTCTTGTCTTCCACATCTTTACGTGATACAGTGCCGAGTTCTTTGATATTTCTTCTCTTCAGCAACTCGTTGAAGTCATCGATACTGATTCCTGGAAACCTTTCCAGCAGGGTGATGTAAGTTTTATCCGGCTCTTTGAACTCATCAAGAGGGATACCCGCTTTTCCAAGCACTCTCTGTGTCATCCGAAGATCAAACTTGCAGCCAACGCAAATTGCCATAAGGATTTCTTTGCCCATATTGTTCTTTTTGTCGTTCTTGATGTCCGTATGGTAATTCGTGTGAAGCAGTGTTGCATTCCTGAAGTTATAAGGCCGAGTCAGCTTGTTGTTCTCAAACCAATACCATAATGCTTGACAGAGGGTAGTAAAAGGATCAGTCAGCATCTGGATAAACTTTTTCTTTATATCATCCATTTCTGAAAACAAATTATCAATAACTGCATCATATACATCGGCGTCTGTTACCTCATGTAGTTCACTCTTATTTCCCTTCTTTTCCTCTTGTTCAATATAGGCCTTGAAACCAGCTTGATATTTGGAATGAAAAGACAGAAATCTTTCATCTACTCCCTGAGCGTGATACAGTACAGCGTAATGGTAATAGTCTTTTTCCGCTATGGTGTGAGAAACGATATGCTGCTCACATATATTGATCGTACAGGCAGCGAGATTGTTTCTTGCTCTTTTTGTCAGATGAAGCTGCCCATTCCGTACCGTGATATACTTCTTATCGGCAATAACGAAATATCCATCAGCGAAGACCATATGATTGGACTCAATCCATTGAGCCAGAATATCATTTTGGCTCATTAGTTCATATGCGTCTGCCGGAGTTATTGCAATGTGCTCTTTTCGTTGTAATTCTCCGAATACATCTTTATAATCCGGATAGTTAATCAGCTTCCCCTCAAGGCCGACCTCTGCAATTCTTATTTTCGCTGATGCTCGTGAAACCCTGAAAAAACTGGAGAGTTTATCGACCAAATCATCACATCCACTTAATGGGCCGCTCAAATATTCTTCAGCTTTTTGGACAAACATATCCCGTGGCATCAGCACGCGAGGTGCAAGGCGATGTGCCTGCCATTCCAGCCACTCCACCTCATTTTGCTTCGTTTGCTTTTTGGTAGGGGGCTCAAAATCTATCCCGGACTGGCAGCACATAATCGGGTATAGCTGTTCCTTTGCTTTCCGATTTTTAACTGCCAGTATTTCAAAATATCGTTTATCCTTTTCCCAATGAATCATCTCATGGATGAGGGTATTGCGCTTACATCCTTCTCCATATGCCCATTCGGAATCTGGATCAAATACAAGTGTGCCTGCCTTGTAGAACGTGGGTACATATTCGTCTTTCTCCCAATCATAGACATCTACATAGCCATCAAGCAGCAAACAGCAGCCAAAAATATCCAGATTTCTGGAGAGGGATGCTGTTTTTACTGTAAGATTGGCTTCAGCAAGCATATCCTCGACGGGAAGCGCCATTGGGGTAGTCAAGGCGGTTTTACAGTGTTGTCCCAGAAACTTTGCGGCATAATCATCCAGCCGGTTAGCCCCAAGAATCAGGGCACCAGTTTTGGGATTGACGTCAAAAATATCGCTTGGTGTAAGCTGCTTAGCCATCGATTTCCTCGTCTCCGTCATTTATTGCGTCTAATGGCATCTCTTCAAGAAGCTGACGCGCTTCTCTCCAGTTGGGACAATACTTCTCCACCAAAGCATGAAAACGGTTTGTGTGATTCCTTTCCAACAGATGAACCAATTCGTGCGTAAGCACGTACTCTAAACACTCCATTGGCTTTTTTACCAGCTGAAGATTGATGAGTATCTTTTTCTCCTCGATATTGCAGGAGCCCCATCTGGTCTTCATATACTTAATATTGCAGGCATTTGAACGAACACCGATACGATCTTCACATTGTGCGAGAATGGTAGGAAGTGTCCGTTTTAGCTCTGCGCGGTACCATTCCGTAAAGGCCTTTTCCCGGTTTTCCTCTGATGCTCCTTCGGGCACGGTCATAATTATTCTTGTGGGTGTCTTTTCAATATGATATCGACCGCCCTGGCGTTTGACCTGTAACATATAGGGCTTTCCCCAAAGATAACATGCCTCCCCGGATACGTATTCTCGTTTGGTCTGGCGCGGCTGTGCCAGCATACGATCCCGCACTTTAACGATCTCAGGAATCTTACGAAGCACAAAATGACGAATAGACTCATCGCTGATCCCAGAAGGAGCAGTTACCGTTACAATGCCATCCGGCGGATTTACCCGTATATACAAGTTTTTCAGTTTGGCCTTCCTAGTGACTTCAACAGAAAGACCGCTGACAACTAAGGTTTCATTCTCTGTCATATTCAGCCTGCCTTTTTGCGAGATCAAAGATCGCATTTGTCTTTTCCATTGCCTCATCTGCTGGAACAGCAGCAGCAATAAGCGTTTTATAAATAGCTTGCTGAACGGCCTGACTGCGCTGCGGGTGCTCCTGCCAATGGGAGCGGACGCTTACCTGAATTGCATGATCTTCCTTAAATGTCAGGTCAGAATTGCCATCTAGGAAATCATAAAGCGCACGTCTGGCTTCACTGTCACGGATTCCTTCAGGATAAGCGTCATCCTGTTCAGGGTGTAGGATTGCTTGTGCCAATTCTACTACCTGGCGGAGGTATTCTTCGTAGCTCATCGCTTCGATCTTCCGCTGCTGGATAACATCCTCAAGCATCTCAGATAGCTTTCCAAAGTAGACTTCGTTGGAGCTCATCTTTTTGACGATCTCATGCTTAAGGTTATTCTCAATTGTCTCAGCTTTAGCTGTATCGTCTCCGGGGAGGTCTTTAACCAAATCAGCTGGCGTAGTAGTTTTACCCTCCAGCAGCAGCTCCACTAAAGACATGTCTGCCATTCTATTGACCAGCTTGGAATCATCAGCGCGGATATATGTATCCAGGATATACCGCATATCAGCCTCATATGGCTTCTGGTCAATATAGTCGCAGCTGGCCAGCTTGATCATTTCTTTGATTCTGTTGTAACCAGAAATCTCTTCTCGCAGACCAGCAACCTGTTTTTCTGTGTAGCCGTAATCAGATACCAGCTTGTTACAGCAACTGGCAAATGATCTGGTGAGAGACGCAGTCAGGGCGTAAAGTGTATCTCTTCTCGCTCTCCGCTCGTCTGTCTCGCTAAGAGCACCGCAGAAAAATTCAATATAGTCAGCGTCAGCCTGAGGAGCCGGAACACCGGCCAGCAGATCCTTTAGTGCTTCAAGGCTACTGGTCATTTCAGACTTGGCCTCATCGTAGCGATCTTTGATCAGTCCTTCCACATCTTCCGGATCAAAGCCATCAAATGCCTCTGTCGTATAATCATGGACAGCGGACTGAATGTTCCGGAAAAGGTCCATATAGTCTACGATGTATCCGTAATCCTTGTCTTCTCCATCCGGGCGATTGACACGACAAATAGACTGAAAAAGATCATGATCCCGCATACTCTTGTCGATGTACAGATATGTCGCACTGGGTGCGTCAAAACCTGTAAGCAGTTTATCGACAACGATGAGCAGCTTCATTTTCGCCGGAGACTTTCGGAACAGTTCTTTGACTTCGGCTTCGAATTCAGCCTGTTTTTTCCCGTTCAACATCCGATCGTAGATTTTCTTTTTATATTCCTCCTCGCTTTCCTGGGAAAGATCAGACGTTGCAGTACGCACACTGGCTGTCGTTGGCTCATAGGAAGTGACTACAGCACACTTGGTGAAACCATGAGCCTGGAAGATCTCCCAGTACTTGCAGGCTTCATAGATGCTGCCTGCCACAAGCATGGCGGTTCCACGATTGTTGGCAAGGCGCGGCTTACCGACAGAATCATTCATATCAAAGATGATATCTGCGGCGATTCGTTCCAGGCGTTCTTTTGAACTATATAGCTTGCTGACGGTCGTCCAGCTTTGCTTTAATTGGAGTTTGGCGCGTTCAGTCAGTCCCCTGGTTTTGATCTCAAACCATTGATCGATTTTGTCGGGACTGGACAACTCCTGGTTGACATCTCGGGCTTCGTACCGCAGGTCAAGGACAACACCGTCCTGGACGCCTTCATTGAACTTGTATGTATGGATGTAAGTTCCGAAGGTTTCCAAGCTGGTTTGCTTATCCGTTTTCAGCAACGGAGTACCTGTAAAACCAATGAGGATTGCATTTGGCATCAATTCCCGGACAGCAATATGCAGTTTGCCAGAATTGGTGCGATGACATTCATCAATAAATCCAATAATGTTGCCTTTAGCCTCATAGCCTTGGGGCAGGGCAGCACGGAGCTCTTTCACGTACTGGTCAATATCAGCCTGTTTGCCTGCATTATGTCCATATTTATGGATCAGAGAACAGACTATAGAGGCTTCGTGTTTGTTGAGAATGTCACGCAGATCATCACAGCTCCGGGCACGTTGCACGTGGTTTTCGCCAACGTTATGGAACACACCTTCAATCTGGTCATCCAGTTCCTCCCGGTCTGTGATGATAATAACTCTGCTATCGTCAATGTGTTCTCGGATCCACTTGGCCAGCCACACCATAATCAGCGATTTACCAGAACCTTGAGTATTCCAGATGATGCCACCCTGGCCCTCTCGGATACGTTTCTGGGCAGCCAGGATTGCAAAAAACTGATTGTGCCTAGCTGTTTTCTTATATCCGGCATCAAAGATCATGAAATCGTGAATCAGCATGAGCAGCCGGTCATGCTGACACAACGAAATAACACCATCGCGCAGCCGATTTGTCTCTTTAGCCTGCATCGCGCGGATGCTGACTGATAAGTCGTCCGTAGCTCGTTGATCTTCTCGCCAGGAAAGATAGAACTTCTCGCCGGTTTCCACCACACCATACTTGAGGCCTTCGGCTTCATTACCGGCCATCAGCAGCTGCATGGTGCTAAAGAAGCTGCGGATATTCTCCTTTTTCTGGTTGGTAAGCATCTGTCGGATGCCTTCGCCGATGGATACAATAGAGCTTTTAAGTTCAAACATCGCGACCGCAATGCCGTTCACATACAGCACCAGATCCGGGCGTTTCTTCGTAATCTGATCATAACGAAGGACAGATACCTCCTCCGCCAGATAAAAATCATTATTTGAGGTATCTGTCCAGTCAATATAATGTACGGTAACACGGTTTCCTCGATCATCCCGAATACCCTGGTCGCCATAGCGAAGCTTCTCATAGACAGCCTGGTTGACCGGATATAGCTCATCCGTCTGATTGGCGGCAAGCATCGTCAGATCACTGATCGCTTTGTTGATCACATTATAATCATATCCCCGGGTAATCAGGTTTTTGCGCAGCAAGTCCTCCCGGATAGGCGTGTTGTTCACGTCACTCAGGTTGCCCAGGAAGGTATAATGTAGGTCATTGATCAGCCATCCCTTGACCCGGTCTTGCAGTTTCCGTTCGCTATCGACAGACATATATACCCTCCTCACACACTGAGGCGTACCCGCCCGGTCAGCAGATCATCCATCGCACCTTCGCTGATCTGAATCATCTTTTCACGCTCGGCCTCAAGTGCTTTAATTTCATCATCCATAGCAGTCAAGGCATCCGCGATGGCTTTTTGTTCCATAATGTCGGCAGGAACATGCAACTCAGTCATCTTAATTGATTTCTTTGAAACAGAAGAAACCTTGATGCCGGTTATATGAGGCAGAAGTTGATCATGATACGCTTTTGAATTCATATAATAGCCAAGAAAACCAGGGGCCGTTTCCATGTTAGGACGACATACGATTGTATGTAATCCGCCCACAACCGGATAAGAGATCTTTCCAATTTGGATTGATTTTCCTACGGTTTCATCCTCGGCCGTATCTGCAAAAACAATATCATTTTCCTGTAATAACCAGCTTGCAGAATATGATACGCCATCTTTCAGGAACGGTATGCCATCCTTTTCCCCAACAATATCCCCATATTTCACAAGGATATCTCCATAGTGGATGTTTCCAACGGTTCCGTGGTCTGTAAGCTTATCTCTCGCATAAGTGTTGTTTTTTTGAACAGTAAAGAACCGGCTGAATGGTATAGTTACCCATTTATCTTTGAAACCAGACAACCTAGTGTTTCCACTCATTAAGTCGTTCAGTGCGCCATTTCGAATAGCTTTCTTTTTCTCAATCAGTTGGAGCAAATCGACAATATAGTTTTCCATGCCGGTTATTGTTTCAGCAATTGCCTTTTGTTCTTCCGCTGAAGGGAGTGGTATTTCAATTTCAGATAATGCACGTCCTGTAATGCCGGCACGTGTCGTGTATTTGCACCTTTTACTTATCTCTTCTCGTACTCTTTTGGTCGAAAAGCAATACTTGCAATATTCTATATTGAGCAAATCATTTCTTGGTCTAGCTCGTAAAACGAACCCATTATAAACACAATTGGGCACGTCTTCCAGTAACACTGCGCTATAACCAACTTCCTCAGGAGTTTCGGAAGTTCTTGTAAAAAAGACATCACGCTTTTTTACTGCCAGTTTTCGAATTTCATCTTCTGATAAAAGAACTCTTCCCTTAATATCAGCAGCGGTAAGTCCATTGTGTTTATAAACATCCACATAACTAATAAACGGTGTTCCTTGCCCAAAGAATTCTTTGCCTTTACTAAGCCCATTTTTGAATTCAAAAATGTCTCCGATTTTAATCATTGGCCAGGGATTTACCATGTATATCCCATCCTTTCCAATGCTTTCCGGACTGCATTCTTTGACGTTGTGACTCTGTTCTCAATTTCACCCAACGTGTGCTCATACCTCTTGGCTATCATGATCACTCGAGAAGCGTAATCATTCAGGATACGATTAATCTCACCATTGATATCTCCATATAGACGGGTCATCCACTTTTCATCAAACAGCAGATGCTTGATCTCATCAATGGACAGATCCGCATACTTGGCAAGCACCAGGTCATCCAATGCTTTCTGCGCAGCCTTGATTTCTTTGCCCACTGCATCACTAGCATCCAGCTTATCGCGATAGGCAATCAGCGCATCATATTCATCCTGATAGATTTCAGGCAGCGTTGCAGCTTCCATGGCAGACTTCAGTGCTGCTTTGATCTTGGCTTTTGCAAAGGTGCCATTCTTATTGCGGATACCAAATGTCTCAATGGAAGGCGCTTCCTGAGCGACTTTCTCCATTGCTTCCACCTCACCGGAATCAAAAGCTGCAGACAGCGCAAGAAGAGCGGTCATTTCAGGTGAAGTCTTCTTTGCTTCCAATTCCTTGATGCGCTTTGTCAGATTTCCCTTGGGCAGTTCTCCCTTTTCGGACAACGCCTCTTTCAGCAGGCCGTCATCGCCGGACTCTTCCTCACGCACTTCTTCCATATCCGCTGTGATCTGATCTCGCTGTTCTACCAACGCGGCGATGGCAGCAAGCTCGTCAGCGAAATAAACGCGTTCAATGATTGACCGGGGAATAAGGGCACCGTCAAAGGACTTCACCTTGGTCTTGTCATCAACCAAGATTTCCTCACCGTTATCATCCTTTTGTTTCTTCTGAGCGTATACATACTCGATTTCACGGCCAGATTCGTAACCATAAGCCTTGATAGCGTACACATCATCCTGGAGCTTCTCGTTCCAGTAATTCATCAGGCAGTCATAGATATCGTAATGATCCAGGAAGAGAGAATCCGCATAAACTTCCAGTATCAAAGATCCCAATTCACGAATGAAGGCTTTCGGATCAGTATCTTCTGAGATGTTCAACAGTCGGCTTCTGACTTCGTCGCGCCAGATGTCAAATGCATCAGTACCTTCTTTGTGCTTTTCTGCCTGGAGCTTCAAATCATGCTCAAAAGCAGCTTCAATTTCGTCTGACGAGATTGCCAGACGGTAAATACCGTGCTCAGGATCAGTGCAGGCGAAAATCGCATTGCGCAAATCTGCAGAAACTGTCCATAGCCGCTCCAGCGTACCGATATCATGTGCTGGAATGCCACCTTGCAGGTGTGCGGCAATATTCTGCGGAAGTGAATCATCAATTCGCTGAATATACCGAGGCACATTCATGTTGCCGTCATTTGCTTCCAGAATCTCGGTATAGGAAACAAGGCGGGAATAACCTTTGATTTCTTCCTGGTCAGTATAGACACGAACAATCTTTTCAATGTCTTGCTCGCGCAGACGATTCTTGTTGCCATCTTTCTTGAAGCCGTTGCTGGCGTCAATGAAGAAGATTCCTTCCCGCGTTTCCGCATTCTCCTTATCGATGAATACTAAGCAGGCAGGAATACCCGTACCGTAGAATAAGTTGGCGGGCAAACTGACGATTCCTTTGATGTAGTGTGTGGCAAGCACGGCTTTGCGGATGGTCTCTTCCGCATTTCCACGGAACAGAATACCATGCGGCATGACAATGCCTGCTTTGCCATTTGGTTCCAGGGACTTAATGACATGAAGGAACCAGGCGTAATCACCGTTTTTCTCCGGCGGGATGCCAAAGCCCTCAAAGCGATGATAGGGATCAGCATCTGCCTTCAAGCCATCACTCCAGGATTTATCGGAAAACGGTGGATTCATGACGACGAAATCGAAACGGGTAAGCTGCTCAAAGCGGTCTTTGAACTGAGGATTGGTCAGGGTATTCCCGCGTTTGATTTCGCCGTTTCCCTTCTGATGAAGAATCAGGTTCATCGTGGCAAGACCAGCGGTTGAATGATCTTTTTCCTGGCCAGAAATTGTCACCAGGGAATTGCCGAACTCATCAAGAGGCGCTTCGTCAGCAGCCCGAATCAGAAGACTGCCGCTGCCACAGGCCGGATCATATAGCTTCCACGCTTTATCCGGAACGGGCTTAATATCGCCTATGCCAATCAGTCGCGCAATAATACGGGAGACTTCACTTGGAGTATAGAATTGCCCCTTGCTTTTCCCGGATTCCTGGGCGAACTTCATCATGAAATACTCGTAAGCATCGCCGATGATGTCATCACCACTGGCCCGATTGGTACGGAAGTCAATCGCGGGATTTTGAAAAACACCAATCAGCCCGGATACTTTTTCGACCAGCTCACGTCCGGAGCCGAGTTCATCCGTATTGTTGAAGCTCACTTCAGGCAGTGCACCCTGCAAATGGTTGTCCTCCAGGAAACGCTGGATAATCTTATCCACTCGTTCGCCAATATCCGGTTTTCCTTTTGCCTGGGTAAGCGCGTCAAATGATGTCTCGGGCGTAACTTTGAACATCGCAAAAGGCTGCCCCTTGTATCTGTCAGACACATATTTGTGGAACAGCAAAACCAAAACATAGTCCTTATATCGTGCTGGCTCCACACCACCCCGGAGCTTGTTGCATGCTTCCCAGAGCATAGAGTAGAGTTCTGATTTCTTCACAGCCATATCCTCATGAATCTCCGTTTCTTTGACTTTCAGTACTCGTTGACATCAATGCCAGCCTTGAGCAGGCGCTCATAGCGTTCGTTTGAAATCATGATAACCATCGGCTTTCCGTGTTTTAGTACATAGCCGACGGTATCCTCCTCTGATACTTTTGTGATAATTTGGGAGGCATGTCCTCTAAGAAAATCGGACATATTGTAATGCTCCATAGGTTTAATGCTTGGCTTTTGCTCAGTCATAAGCTACCTCCTCGTAGGATCAAAAAGAAACAAGATAAGTATATCAAAAAGTAATTACTTTTGCAAGTACATTTGATGCCTGCAGACGTATTCGCTACGTTAAGAAATAAAATATAAAATTCCTTCAATTCTGAAAGTTGGTTTTCGCCTCCGAAACGGGGCTTTTTTTATTGCCGATGCCCACAAAGTGCCTTATTTTTCAAGGATCTTCGACCAACTTTTAGAGTTGGTCGCGCTTGCTGACAATCATATATAGTTTGGCTATGCTCTTCACAGCGGCTACCTCCCACCTAGTCGACGAGGTGCGAGAAGGAGCGAAAGCCGCATTATAGGGAGCATTGTAACTGAGTTCCTGCAGGACTCTCCTAAACGACCAGTGTACCCTCCTCGGAGCCCGGTCGCCCCGGCATCCAATAGGCTGAGGTGGGTACAAGTACGCACACGGTTTATTGGAACGCGTGCATCACCGAACGGAGGATCGGCGATGACACGCACACACGCAAAGCAGTTTAACGGCGATTCTTCGTTCGCGACTCAAGGCGAAGGAGAATTGCCATGTCGAAACGAGTACAATCGAGACCTGAAACACTTTACCTGCCAGACGACCCCAACAAGACTCCTCTTTCCCGCGAAATACACAGAGAGGCCATGCGGGAAGCAAATCGGCTCCGTGCCCAGATGATTCGCAGCGGACAATGTAATCCTCCAAAGCGGCATCAGTGCTGCGCGGACTGCTGCAACTGCAAGTACCGGACGAAAAAGGTCATGTACCTGAGCTACCTGATGGAGTTTGGCCAGGAGCCGGTATCTGATTATGATCTGGCAGAAGAATGCGCCCAGCATATTCTTGCGGAGCAGCTGATGTCCCTTATCCCGCAGATGGATAAGATAGATCAAGCTATTCTGTACGGCAAAATCATTCATACTCCTGCGATGACAGATCGGGAGTGTGCCGCTTATATCGAAGAACAGACTGGAAAGCGGTACTCTCATCAGGCAGTTGCGAAGCGCTATCCAAAGGCTTTGGATAGGCTGCGCGAATTGGCTGGGTTGAATATCGACGAATAACAACAATGCCGAGGTTGGATCAAACCAGCCCCGGCTCCTTTTATGCCTTCTGATAATATTCCATCTCATCGCCATCGGCCCGCAACACCAAGCCTGGAGCCCAAGGTGGCGTTCTGCCCATCTGTTCTGAAACCGCCTGCAGCGAGACCTCAGGCGGGCATTCGATAATCAGCTCATCGTGTACATGCGCCACGATCCGGCTGGTGCGAAGCGTCTGCATGGCATAGCACAGGATATCCCGGCTGATCGCCTGCACAATGTTTTCGCAGAATTTCGGACCGTAAGATTCCAGCCGTTCCCACTTTTTCGTACTGCCAATGCCCATGTAGGTGACGGCATCACCGCCGAACTGGTTGGTACCGATCTGCGGCTTGACGTAGCTGAGCCTCCGCCCGGATGGGAGCGTAATGAACAGCATCCCGCTGCTGCAAGTGAACTTGATCCCGTGTGTTTCCGTTTCGCTCTTGTCAATGACAGCTTCCATGACCGCTCTGTCCACATCCCACCAGAGGCGGACGATGTTCGGATTGGATTCCCGCCATGCGTCCACCAGCGGCTTCAGTTCCTCCTCCGGTACGCCCATTTCCAAAGCGCCCATAGCTTTCAGCGCACCGACGCTGCCGCCGTAGCCCAAGGCCAATTCGGCGACTTTGCCGCGCTGGCGAAGGTGACCGTTTATGCCGTGCTTCACAACCGGCACATGAAACATGGCCGATGCCGATGCGCAATAAATATCGCCGCCCTCCAGGAAAACCTTCTGCCTCCATGCTTCTCCGGCCAGCCATGCGATCACCCGGGCCTCGATGGCCGCAAAATCGCTGACGACGAATTTGTATCCCTTTGCCGGGATAAACGCTGTTCGGATCAGCTGGCTCAAGGTATCCGGCACATCGTCATATAGAAGCTTCACCTGCTCATAATCTCCGCTGCGCACCAGCTCCCTGGCCACACCAAGATCCGGCATTTTATTCTGCGGCAGATTCTGCAGCTGGATCAGCCTGCCGCTGAATCGTCCGGTTCGATTCGCACCGTAGAACATAAACATGCCACGGGCGCGGCCATCGGCACACACCGCATTCTTCATGGCGATGTACTTTTTCACGCTGCTTTTCGCCAGCTGTTGGCGAAGGAGCAACACCTCCCGCAGCTCCGGCGGGCAATCCTGCAGCAATTCCGCTACTGCTTTTTTACCAAGGGTCTCCGTCTCCAGCCCGTTGTCCGCGAGCCATGCCTTCATCTGTTGGACACTGTTGGGATTCTCCAGGGCGGTCAGGCGCTGGATCGCTGCAGTCAGTTCATTCCGGGATTGCGTATCCATCTGGATCGCATTTTCCACCAGTTCCATGTCCAGCGCAATGCCTCTGTCGTTGATTTCCTGATCCTGATGGTACTGATCCCATACCTGCTCAGGTACAGGATAGTTCCGCAATCTGTGTTGGATCGCCATTTCGGTTTCCACGTCACGGATATTGTACTCTTTGAAGGTTTCCCATTTCTGCCGGTCATGGGATGGCAGGTTGCGGATGCGTCCGCCATTGGTTTTGCTCGGCGCACAGGGCTGACAGAAATATCGGATCAGTTCTTTTCCTTCCGACATTTTCTGCTTGTCCAAGCCCAGCACCGCGCCCGCTCCGGCCAGGGACAGCGGGAGGCCGAGATAGGCTGACCATACCATGGTGCATCGCCATCCTGCAGGATTCAGGAAACGGGCACAGTCCATCGACAATGGGTGATTGTCATGAAAAGGATCAAGTGACAGGCCCAGATCGGCCAGATGCCGGGATAGGCACACCCGCTCAAAATTCGCGTTGAATGCCCATTTGATCACTTCATCATCTGTCAGTGCAGCCAGCACATCCTTCGGAATGCTTTCCCCAGAAGCCAGGTCAATCACCTGAACCTCACCGCCGTCCACAGAATAGCCAAACAGCAGGATCTGAAAGTCCGGTGATTCCGCGTACTTATATACACCGCACCTCGTCAGATCCACGCTGCTGAAGGTTTCGATATCGATACTGATGTTTTTCACATATACACCCCCACAGAGAGAAAAGGGTGGCAGACTGCTCCGCCACCCTGACTTTTCCGGATTAGTTCAGGAAATCCTCGTCGCCATCGTCTACGGCATCAAAGTCGTTGCTGGCGTTGGTGTGCCCGCCGAGGGGCTCGCCGTCGCGGATCTTCTGGATGTTGCCAAGGCCACAAGCTACGCCCTTGTTCCCGTTCACAGAGAAGGCGTACAGGCTGATGGAGACCCTGGCGTATACACCGCTGTAGATCTCGCTGCGGTCGATGATCGGCTGCACATGGCGGTCAACCACCTGAGGCGCGGTCTTGCTGTTGGCGTTGATGAACCAGCAGCCCTTGTAGGCGTCATCCTCACGCTCCAGGTCGCCGTCCCGCAGGGGCAGCTTCAGCGCGGCCTTGTTCGGGATCTTCCCGCCGAACTTGCCAATGCCCTCCTGGATCGCGCAGTCGATGGCGCGGTTGATGGCATCCACGGTTTCGGTGTCGCTCTTGGGGATGATCAGGGAGCAGCTGTAGCGGGGATCACCGCCGCTGACGGGAGCCTTCGGGTCCCAGATGTTCGCGTAGGACAGACGGACGATACCGGTGACGACTTTGGTGTTATTCTGCTTAGCCATATTTTTCAATCCTCCTGAAATTCATTGAAATCGGTTTTGACGTTATTCAGAGCCGGGCGCTTGTCCGACTCAGGGACCAGTGTTGGCTTTCCTGCAGGCTTAAGGACACAGGAGCCTAGCACCTCGGCAAAGGTCTGCTTGCCCATGAGCTTTTCCATCTCTCCGATGGGCAGGAGTGTTTTTCTGAAGATGTCCTTATAGCCCGCCGCGTTGGCAGCAGCTATCACGGCATCCTCATCGGTGTACTTGCGGACGCTGCGGCCCTCGACCAGCTTCCAGCCGGGCCACTGCTTTCCTTGATGCAGCGCTCCATCCAGCGCGTAGGCCTTGAGCTCGTCCGCCCATTTGATCAGGTCATCCAGCTTGCCCAGCACCTCGCCAATCTCCGCATCAGTGAGCAATGGCGGCAGGGCGAAATCCAGCTTTGCCAGCTCCAGATTCGCTTCCGCTCTGGCCCGGCAGCGCACCGCAGCCTTGCAGAAGACACACCATGCGCCGGGATGGTAGTCGCCCTTACCCTCAAAAGCAAGGTCTGCCAGGGGCTTCAGTGTGTTTTCTGCCCAATCCTTCAGATCTGCTACGGAAATCGACCAGGTGGAAATGTTCTCCCGGCGAGGCTGGTAGATCGTCATGCTGACCGTGCGGATATCGTAGAGCCCATCAAAGATGGTTAGTGCACCCAGGGCATACAGCATCATCTGCGGATTGTGCTCCGCCTCCACGACGATGCCCTGGCCATATTTCAGATCGATGATGTGGAGCTCATCGTCGGCCACAATCAGGGCATCCCCGGTGCCGAAGCCATCGGGTACCCAGCAGGAGAAATCCAACCGCTGCTCGATCAGCAGGATCGCGTCCGGGCAGCGCTTCTTCGCCTCCGCCAAGGTTTCCAGCACATACTGGACGTATCCGTCCGTGTGCCCGTCCATCTCATCACTGTCATAAGTGGAGATGGGCTTTTTTGTCTGGAGCTTCAGCGCCTTCCGCAGCTTATGCTCAGCCAGCGCATGGGCGGCTGTGCCTTCGGCTGCGGCTTCCGTTTCCCGATCCGCAAAGTCCTGCTCCAACCGAGCACTGGGGCTGCAGTTCAGCCAACGGTGCGCCGACGAAGCGGACAGGATCGCGTGTGTTCGCGGTGCCATTACAACACCTCCGCCTTTGCCTTCAGGGCAGCGTACCGGCTGGGATCAACGGCGCTCAGCTTGTCCGCGCCGCATTCCCGGATCAGTGCCTGTACCTCGGTGCGATGCCCAGCGACGGATTTTTCAGCCAGCACCGCCCGGACTTCTTCCAATGTAACGGTCGGCTGAGCGGGTTCCTGCTGAGGCTGCGCAGCGGGCTTATCGTTCACGGGTTCGTCGCCGCTGAAGATTTCCCGCAGGGTCTGGCTGATCTCGATCAGGGCCTCACCACATTTGTGCAGCTCTGCGACGGCGGTGGACAGTTCCGACATTTTGCTCATGCTTCGGTTCTCCTTTCTTTTGCCTCATTGCGTTGATCTGGCCAGCCATGCGTCGGGTGATCACGGAGATCGCCCACAGCGTTCCGAAGAGCTCGTCCAGTGTGCTCTCGACGGTGGCACCGGTTCCAGGGTTGTCATAGTGTTCCTGCATTTGTCCTACACCTCACTTTCCGAAGGGGGTGTTTCGTGTCCCTTCGCAACCCACAGGACAAAAACCGGATCTTTGGCAACCAGCCGCCGAAAAAATCCTGAAGAAAAATTCTTTCCATAAAAAAACACGGCCCGGTTGCCAAACCGAGCCATTTTGTCCTGTGGGTATCGGAAGCCCAATCCTTATGAAGGAGGCGCATCGCATGAAAAGCTATGCCATTGTCACATGAGCCACATCAACCGATTCAACGCGTCCGGGTATCCCGATCCCACAGCCTATGAGGCGCTGACGCGGGTGGAACAGGAGCTTCATGATTCCCGGTTCCGTCCCATTGTCTACATCTGCAGTCCCTTTTCCGGAGACACCGAAACCAATCTGGAAAACGCCCGCAGGTACAGCCGCTTCGCAGTCGATCAGGGATACCTCCCGATTACGCCGCATCTGCTGTTCCCACAGTTTATGGACGACAGCAACGAAGCCGAGCGGAATCTGGCCATGCGAATGAACATCATCCTCCTGACGAAATGCGCGGAGCTCTGGGCTTTCGGCGACCGCATTTCCAAGGGAATGTCCATTGAGATTGCCAGAGCACGCCGCAAGGGTCAGACCGTTCGTTTCTTCACCGACGATTGTAAGGAGGTCAACTGATATGTATTACACCGAGTCCGACGGTAATTCTTATCCCGCCAAGAAGCGTATCCGCGCCATCGACCGCTCCAAGGTAACCACATGGAGCCGGGAGATCGTCAACTGCAATATCCTCGAAGTAGAAGCCGGTACCAACGGCTATCAGGGCGGCGATTCCGGTCACGGCTCCCGCACCTATCTGCGCCTGAAGGATCTGGGCAGTACCGATATCCGCTGCAATGTGGAAGCGGATCAGTTTGGCTGCGATTCCATCGAGATCATCCTGGGCGGCGACGCGGAGCTTGAAACCATGAAGGAAGCGCTGCGCTGGATGCTGTCCGTGCTGGAGACCCAGTCTGAAATGGAGGCATGATCCGAATGGCAGCTTTCAATCTTTATCGGGCCAACTGTATTGGCAACGAGTGGAACTGCCTGTATCCGCACAAGGTCTGCGCCGGAGACGAGGAATCTCTCCGGCAGGCCGTGTGCCAGGATTATGTGGCAGTTGAATACGCCAAGGGTTACCGCTCCAACGAGAATTTCATTCGCACCAACTGCCTGGCGCTGGATTGTGATAACGGGCACAGCGAAAACCCTGAGGAGTGGGTTTCCCCAGAGAAGATCCTCAGTCTGTTTCCGGACGTCACGGTCGGATTCCACTTCAGCCGTCACCACAATCTGCCCAAGGAGGGCAAGAGCGCCCGGCCCAGGTTCCATTGCTTTTTCCTGATTGATGAGATGACCGATCCGGAAACCTATAAGAATCTGAAAAAGCAGATCAACAGCATCTTCCCGTATTTCGACACGAAGGCGCTGGATGCGGCCCGCTTCTTTTATGGCACCAAGGATCCGCAGGTACAGTTCCATGAAGGCACCATCACGCTGAATGAATGCCTGAATCTGTATTACCCGGATAACGAGGAGGCCTTCGCCAACCTGCCCCTGCCGGATGCCAGCGGCATCATTCCCGAAGGAAGCAGAAACGCGACCATGTCCCATTTTGCCGGGAAGCTGCTCAAGCGTCTGGGTGAAACGGAAGAGGCGCGACAGAAATTCCTGGAGAAGGCCGCGTCCTGTGTACCGCCCCTGGAG
>JAEEGF011084224.1_pt1 | contig 20001 bp, 17 predicted proteins | sample 9134171 | NCBI WGS metagenome assembly JAEEGF01 (sample SAMN16246542, study PRJNA631951) | gut metagenome | biome: gut microbiome; feature: rumen; material: AP-attached | host: Bos | place: Iran: Karaj | collected 2018-10
CATAGAACATGAACATAAAGGAACTTCATGTGGATGTTTCTCACAATTCATTGAATTTTCCTCATTATCTTTAGAAATCTTCATAATGAAAAAGGGCGAGTCACCTCGCCCCATGTCTCTCACGAGAGATTAAATCAATTACATAATATAATCATTAATGATATTCTCAAGATATTCCTGACGGCCGCTTTCATTCGCCGCGGGATTACCTTTCTTGAGCATATAGGCTTCCAGTTCTTTAAAACCAACTTTGCCTTTCTCGATCTCTGCGCCAATACCAGAATCCCAAGAAGCATAACGTTTCTTGATAAATTCACTCAACGCCTTATCAGCGCGCATAGCAGCCGCCACTTTCAGACCGCGAGCAAATACATCCATACCTCCGATATGAGCAAAGAATAGATCCTCAGGAGTGAAGCTTTCACGGCGCACATGAGCATCAAAGTTCACACCACCCGTTGTGAATCCACCATACTTGAGCAATGTGTACATGATGTTGGCTGTCTCATACAGGCTGGTCGGGAATTGATCTGTATCCCATCCCAGCATCGGGTCACCTGTATTAGCATCTAATGAACCTAATGCACCCGCTGCTGCGGCTGTTTCCATTTCATGATGCATTGTATGACCAGCTAAAATAGCATGATTCGTTTCCAAATTTAATTTGAAATCTTTCAGCAAGCCAAACTGGCGAAGGAAATTCAAGCAAGCTGCCGCGTCTGAATCATATTGATGCTTGGTGGGTTCTTTCGGTTTGGGTTCAATATAGAATTGACCATCAAAGCCTATTTCCTTTTTATATGCTACAGCCATTTTGAAGAATTTACCAAGGTGCTCCAGCTCACGCTTCATATCTGTATTTAAAAGAGTTGTATAGCCTTCACGACCACCCCAGAATGTGAATCCGCCAGCTTTTAATTTCAGAGCGGTTTCCAATCCTTTTTTGACCTGAGCTGCAGCATAAGCAAAAACATCAGCATTACAAGATGTTGCTGCACCATGCATAAAACGAGGATTTCCAAACAAATTACAGGTCGTCCACAGGAGTTGGATACCAGTACGATCCATTTCTTCTTTAGCAACTTTCAGGACTGCGTCGAGATTCTTGTTGGTCTCTTTCAGCGTCTTGCCCTCCGGAGCAATGTCTCTGTCATGGAATGCCCAGAAGGGATTTCCTAATTTCTCCATGAATTCAAAGGCAACTCTCATACGCTTCTGCGCATTCGCAATACTGTCGGAACCATCATCCCAAGGACGAAGCATCGTTCCCATACCAAACTGATCCGCACCAGTAGCACGGAATGTATGCCAATAAACAACGGAAAAACGAAGATGTTCCGCCATTGTTTTTCCTTCGATTACTTCTTCAGGATTGTACCATTTAAAAGCCCAAGGATTCTTTGATTTTGGTCCTTCGTATGAAATTTTAGGGTACTTTGAAAAATAACCCTTTATCGTTTTCGCCTTGCCGGCACGTTTCTTTTTAATTGCCATAGTTTTATATCTATTTATTGTTTATAGACTAAAGACAACTGATTATTTTATTTTATTCCAAAGATGTCAAGGGTTTTTAGAGAAAATCGCACGATAATTATAACGATCATTTGGAGCGCAATCTCCATTTATCGTCAAATCTCTCGTTTCTCCTGTTTCTTGTATGTTATCAGCCCATTTAAAATCAATAGAAACAACAGAATCTTTCTTTAATCCAAGAATATCCAGAGGAATCAAAGTTTCCATTTGTGTTCCATTGATAACACGATTGGCTTTTCCCACTGTTTCCCAATGATATTCCCCCATTTCACCTGTATGCTTTTGAATAACGGCAGTCGTCAAAGGATCTGAAGAATCCGTGCGAAGAATAAAGTCATATCCAAGCCAACCATTTTGATGATTACCATCAACATCCAAAAACAACAACATCCAGTGATTTTGCTTGGGCCTTCTCATAGGTTCAAATGTGTGCACATAAGTAGCTAAATTATTTCCTGATAAACTCATCTTGGCGCAGATAATGTCATTACGCCCTGTCATGTTCTTATACACAACTCCTTCTTGCCAGCCCTCATGATTTCGATGAACAGGATCACCAATATCATCTATGAATTCAGGAGAGACTTCTCTCCAATCTTCAAAGGAACCATCCAAAACAATTTCTGAAGAAACAACTTTTTCTAACTCTCTGACTCCTTTATAGCGTCGGATATTAGAAATTGCCTGATAATAATAATTATCAGAATGAGGACAAAGACCAGGTTCAATGTCGCGGCTGTATTCAGCATTGAATTGATCGACAAAGGTAACAGGACCAGATCCATAAAAAGGAGCATTTTTATCAAAGCGCCCCATGATCCATTCATTCCAACCCGTTATAAAAACAAAGGGTGGATTCACTTCAAAAACACGATTCCACTGTTCTTGAAAATTCCTGCCTGTGGTATCTTGTCCTTCCGGTCCAGGCTGAGCACCATTATGAAAACTGCGCCCATGGGATCTTGGATTGCTTAAAACACTTAATTTCCCATCCACAGCATTCTGGGCTACTCCAACCGTCATTTGTTCGGGTTCACCTTGTGCATCATAGAAGATATGTTGAGGATAAACTTCCAACCATCCCCATTGATTCGGACCAGATGGCCCCGGAAAATATTCTGGTTGTGGTTTACGAAAGGTAAAAAAGTTCGATACCATTGCAAATGGATCGTCCTCATAGACAACTTGGATGCTATATGTTCCAGACGTTTCTTTCCCATTTCTCCAAGCCTTCCCGCCAGGTACATTATTCCCGGTCTCTGCCCACCAGCCGATCTTTCCTTTCGGATCCGAAATTTCCAAATAATAATCCCCTTTTGACAACGGCTGTTCTAAACTCAATCTGAGCCAGCCATTATCAGCCACAGAATCAAAACGCTGCTCGGTAATAACTTCACCTTCTGGATCCAGTTTTCGCAGTGTCAGCGTTACCGCAGAATTTGTGGTGTTCCAGGTTGGAATGCTGGCAGCAACTTGAATAATAGGCTTTTCAACATGGAAACTTTCTCCCATAGTTTCTCCTTGTTTTAATTCCAATGCCCCATCTCGTTTCCCCCAAACCTCTCCGAAAGAACAAAGATTGATATCGGCCATTATTAAAGGCTTCCCTTTCCACTGATACCACAAATCTGAATACAAACCTTTACTGTAAAACTCCTCCCAAAGTTTCTTTACTGTATTTGCCGGAATACCAAATGGACATAAAAATGCTATTTGCGGAGTTTTGCCTCCATTCTCACGCACTCTCGTAAAAGCACGGCAAAGAGCCATATAGTGATCATAATATGTATATTGATTACTCACATCAAAAATGATCACATCAACATCCATATCCGCCAACATTCTAGCATGTTTCTCTAATACGGCTTCATCACTCGAAATGTAATAACCAAACCAGGACTCCCCCCAATGATGAGGTGCGTACATTGGTCCCCAAGCAGGATGTTTCTCATCATTTATTGCCTCCGGATATTCCGCTAAAATTTTTGTTACATCAAATGGACCTTTTCTGCCATGAGCCCCCATCCACAAAAAATAAAACATTCCAATTGAACGATTTTCTTTTGGCTTCCCTACAGTCTGTTCATCTGGAAGCGAACGACCTAAATTATCTGTCGCCACCCAAGTATCACTGTAATTATCCCTAACAGAGATCTTTTTTGTATAAACCCCAGAAGGTTTCTCTAACTCTGTTCCAGGTTGGACTGGAGTTCCAAAAACAGGAATCCCCTGTTCATCGTATGTGAATTGCATTGCATGAACACAACGATCACCCCAACCATTCTCTTCTTTTGATTTAGTATGATATACGATCCAATTTTCCGTTTGGTCTGGAGATGTTACAAAAGAGCAATGTCCCACACCAAAAACTTTATCTTTACCTTCAAAAACAGGAGCCTTTGTATGTTTTTTCCAGCTAGCGGGATCACATAATGAACCACCTGTATATTCCAGCATTCCCAAGCAATAATACTTGGACCAGCTGCCACTTGCTGAATAAATGATAAATAATTTATCCTCATATCGTAGTATCTCTGGTCCCTCCAATAGGGGCATCTCATGTTTTTCCCAATCTTCAGTTGGGATACTTAGCCGTGTCCTTTCTTTACTAATTTTGGTTGGACTATCCATTGGTGCAATATAGAGATATTGAGTTCCATCCACTTTCCCCGGCCAACCTGACCATACGAAATATGGATTGTTCTCAGAATCGGTAAAAAAAGTTCCATCTATAGCCCACCCACCGGTTTCCAAAAGATAGGGCGTTTGATTATATGGCCCCATAGGATCTGATCCTTCCGACTCAATAGCCCACATCCTATGATTTTCATTTTTACCATCATCTGCGGCCACATAGATATACCATTTTCCTTTATAGAAATGTAATTCCGGTGCCCAAATCTCCCTGCTATAAGGACCTTCTTCAGGTGCAGCCCATACCCACACTGGCTTTGCTTTATCCAACTCCGTTAAATCTGTTGTTTTTCGTATAGCAATTCCCGGAGCATTTTGAGAGCCGATTCTGTGGATATGATAATAATGCCCAGAATACTGTACGACAAAAGGATCAGCAGATGAAGGAGGTATAATGGGATTAGTAAAAGTATCTCTTGCGCCAGCTGTAAGCACAAAAGAAATCAAAAGAATCATCAATACAATTATTCCCATTTTTTTACATAATTTCTGATATTTATTCATATTATTCATCATTTTAAATCAATTGATCAACGCACTTCTTCATACCATGCCATTTGAATAGCCTCCAGAAGAGCTTCATTGGAATCTTCTGCTTTTCCGTTAAAATCCGATAATGCCAGTACCATTTCTCTCAATCGTGTAAAACTTAGAGATAAAGGATCTACATTTGGATTATTGTCGGCCAATTGCCATGCAATTTGATCCGAATCTTGCCACGTTAAACTCATAAATAATTCCTGTCATGTATTAATTTTTAATTGGCTCAGTACAAACATAAAAAAAAGCCGGCGGAAAATTTCGCCATACAGTATTTGATATAATAACTTTATTAAAAGATTGTTGTAGCTTTTTTTTAAACTTGATTGCCCGAGGCATTATTTTCGCATGTGTATATGCAAATGTAACAAAAGTTCCTTTTGGAGCTAAGCTGTTTATAATTTGTTTAAAAATGGTATCTTGCATACCTACTGGCAGGGTTGCCCACGGCAGTCCACTAATAACAGCATCAACCTGATTTATTTGTTGAATATCTAAATATTTTTTCAAATGTTCTGCAGAAGTATGAAAAAAACAATTATTAGGAAAGCGAGTCCTGAGACGAGAAACACACTCCCCATTCAATTCAACGCCGAAATATCGTGCGGTTGTCGGCATCTTTTTTAAAATCACCTCTGTAATAGCACCTGTGCCACAACCAAGTTCCACTATAGCACTGCATTTTTTGAAATCGTCAAAACTTGTCATTGCATCTGCCAAAAATGAAGAACTTGGATAGACTGCCCCTACATGGCATGGATCCTTCAGAAATGCCTTAAAAAACAAAAAAGCATCACTTAGTGATAAAGACTTTCTGTATCCCATTTAACCTATCTTGATAACTTTTATTCTAAGTGAGCAAGGGCATCACTACCAATCATCCCATCACAAACTCCTAACTGAGCTGCTGCCGAAGATACCCTTTTAACTTTTGCATTGAGCATATCATCATAGGAATTAACCCCAGTAACCATTGCAACAGCATCGCCCAGTTTTTCGGCAGTTTCCATATTGATGTAACCACATACTAACGCCCCATGCTTTGCCTTGATTACTAGTAATTTCCCATTTCCTAAATTAATTGTATGTCCTTCAAAGAGATATGAATTGAATATAACTTTGTCCATATTGATTTAATAAGAGTAATTTATTCAAACGAAATTGTTTTCCAATAGGCTGCTTCCCATTCCCAGCCAGTTGGTTGATTGATCAACTCCAGTTTAATATCAGTCCCTGCAAATTGTGATAGATCTACTTTCACGTCCATCCAATGATTTTCAGTTGTTGAATTACTGATCGTTTTTCTTAAAAACTCTTTATCGTTTACCTTGATAACCAAGTCGAAATCCCCTTGTGGATCATTACCAACTATCAAGTGCATCTGGTATGGTTTGTCATTAGGTATAAAACAGGTTCTTATAAGGGAACATCCAATTTCTCTATCCAAAGGATGAACACATAACACATCTTTTTGACCTTGCCAATCAGAACGAACACCGGGATTCATATCATCTCCACAGTTTATTATTTTCCATCCCGGGAAAAGCTTATCCACATCACCTTGCAAATGTGAAGGTCGCTTATTCCATATCATTTGTGACATTTCTTTATCTGTAAAACGGCTATTCTCTATAGGTTCAGGATTCCAACTGGACACCAATTTGCTAGGTTTTACAGGATGATCCGGAACAATAAAACACATTTCGCCTTGATCATTTTTAATAACTTTACCCCCATATTTGACGACAACATCTGTGGCAAGTTTTTGGCAAACATCCAATAGTTGTTTAAAGTTATAATCTGTATGACTGAATTTTGTTTCCCATTGTAAATCTTTTAAATATCTGTCCGGCAATTTATTATAGCCAAACGTGGTAAATAGAATTCCGCCAGATGATGAAGGATTGCAATCCGAATCTTGACCAGCCCGCATTGAAATCACTATCGTAGCATTTAAATCACGATGTCCATAAAGCAAACCTAAAAGTACATAAGCACCATTGATCTTACAATCAATCCCTCCATTTGAATCTTTTTGATATTCGGGATCTTCTCTATATTTCTTTTGACATTTTTCCCAGCATGCCTGCCAGTTTATTGGATCCCCGCTGTACCATTCCAGCATATCTCGCACCATTTCGGCGTACTGACACCCGCTTGGTATGGCTTCCAATGCTTTTTGCGTTAATCTAACGGGATCTGATTCAAAAAAAGCTTCTGCATACAAAGCACCTATGAATTGACCTGCATACATGCCGTCACCATAATTCATAAGACGTCCAAACTTTTCACCAAGGTCAACTGCTGCCTGAGGAATTCCCGGAGCAATAAGCCCTGAATAATCCGCTTCAATTTGATAATCAATATCATTTGGACATTTATTAAACTGAGGATGACTAGAATCCGGAGGAGCAATTCCTTTTCTTAAATTCTTTCTTCCTGCATTATTTGCACACCATAATGGATAACCACTATTGGCAAAATCAATTCCAGCCTGACGAATCGAACAATCTACTCCATATTGCTCCAAAGTTCTTAAAAATGTCATTTCAACATACAAATCATCCTGAGCAAAAGAGTCATTGATCATCTGAGGAGTCCACTGTGGTACTTTATCTTCCGGAATGATTTTATCTCCCCATCGAAATTCGGTTGGAGCCCCATGAGAAACTCCTACCATCTGACCAATCCAGCCTGCTGACATTTTATCACGATATTCTTTAACTGTTAAAATTCGATCAGAACCATGGACAAGCATCATCGAACCTAACAAAATCGAGCAGAAATAGGAAAGTTTATGTCCTAAAAACATGGAAGTATTTTAATAGCAGATTTCATCCAAATCAAGACATTAGCTCCTTTAAAAAATGAAAAGGATATATCATAAAACAGGCCATTTTATCATGGCATAAATTTTGCTGAAATAATCATGCACTGAATACGGAATAAGGTGCATATTTTGTAATAAAATAAAAGAAAATGGTATTATATCTTGCATCCTTATAATGAACATGATACATTACTTGTTCATTCTGCTTAGGGAGTGAGAATGGAAGTGGAGAGATAATATGGCTGACGATAAAATGCAACAACAACGTTTTGAGCTTAAGTACCTTCTTAGTGAGGAGGTTGCATTGGGTATTAGAGCATTTGTCAGCAGTTACTTGGAATTGGATGAATATGCCGTAGGTAAACCCAATAACTCATACACCATTCACAGCCTTTATCTGGACTCGAATGACCTTCGCTTATACTGGGGAACTATAAACGGCGTTAAAAACCGTTACAAATTACGCTTACGCTTTTATAACGAAAAGAGTCCCGTTTTTTTTGAAATTAAACGCAGGATGAATAACTGTATAATGAAACAAAGAGCTGGCGTCAAACGGGAACATGTTCAAGATGTTCTGAGTGGAATCATCCGTCCAGACTTTTTAGTTAAAAATGATTCAAAAAGTTTACAAGCCGCCCAAAATTTCATATACCTAATGCAATCTGTACATGCTCAGCCTAAAGTACATATCTCCTATTTACGCGAAGCATGGGTTACTCCGGAAAACAATTCAATCCGTCTCACTTTTGATCGTGCTGTCAGCGCAGAACGGGAAATCGTCCCAAATCTTAGAGAAGATGTCTCAAAAGCCACACGCACAGAATTAGCAAAACATGTCATCTTGGAATTAAAATTTACAGGGCGTTATCCTCATTGGTTCCGGGATATTGTGGAAACCTTCAATCTTACTCAAACAGGTGCAGCAAAATACTGTGAAGGGGTTATTGCCTTAGGTGAAGAAAAAATGTGGGGCAACTCTGCTCGAAATGACAACAAAGTTCTCCCAATGATCCCTGGATGGGATTTTGGCCCCATGGGAATTTCCCCCCTAGAGCTCAGCCAATTAAAAAACAAAAACAGATAAAGATTATGGATTTACTTTTTTTTGGAGATGTTGCTCCCTCCCCAACAAATATCCCCTCGCTGATTCTTTCTATTTTGCTTGCATTCGTATGCGGTCATGCAATGGCGCTATGCTATATAAAAACCCATTCTGGAATGTCTTATTCCCGTACCTTTGTTTGTGCACTTCTTATCATTCCTGTGTTAACAAGTTTAGTTATGTGCGTTCTCAATAATAATTTGATTACCGCATTCGGCATGATGGCTGTATTTGCTATCGTCCGATTCCGGAATGTATTACGTGACACTTTGGACACTGTCTATATTTTGAGTGTATTATTCATTGGAATGGCAAGCGGTACTCAAAAATACAGTACAGCAATAATTGGAACACTAGCAACGCTGACAATCTTGATTTATGTCTATATAACTTCCTTTGGGACACGAAATCGCTATGATCTGGTTCTGAATCTGCATTGGGATAGTACAGCGGATAAAATGACTCCCTTACTGCAGCTTATCAATAAATATAGTTCAAAAACAACTGTCGCAAATCAACGTTCTGTGGATGGTGTTCAAGGCATTGATCTTTCCTATCGTCTTCTCCTAAGAGATCCTAATAAAACGGATGAGTTACTAAGTGATCTTAGGAGTTTAGATTACGTTTCCTGGGTCAGCAGTGTAAAAGCTGAGGATGAATCCGAATATTAAAGAATAAGTATAACTAACTTTATGAACCAAGCGTTGGTTGTCGTTCCAACTTACAATGAAAAAGAGAACCTCTCTAAGTTGGTCGAAGTTATATCTAAACTCACACCACCAATAGATCTCCTTATTGTAGATGACAGCTCCCCAGATGGAACAGGAGAGATAGCAGAGCAACTAGCTCAAAAAAATTCTTTTATGCACGTTATGCATCGCTCTGCCAAAGATGGACTGGGACGAGCATACTGTGAAGGATTTAAATGGGCCTTGGAACGAGGATATGAATATATTTGCGAAATGGATGCTGATTTTTCTCATGATCCCAATGAACTTCCTAACTTAATTAAAATTGCACACGATTGTGATCTTGTTTTAGGTACGCGCTATAAAGGCGGCATTCGAGTCATAAATTGGCCATTAAATCGCCTTATCCTTAGTGTCGGTGCTGCACGATATGTACAAATCATTACAGGTATGCCTTTTAGTGATCCTACCGGTGGTTTTAAGTGCTTTCGCAATAAAGCTCTGGCATCAATTGAATTAGATAAAATCCAGTCAAACGGCTATAGTTTTCAAATTGAGCTAACACATAAGCTTTGGCGACAAGGGATGAAAATCCTTGAACATCCTATCACCTTTACAGATCGGCAAAATGGAACTTCAAAAATGTCATTAAGCATTGTATTTGAAGCTATTCACCGTGTTTGGGGACTTTTATTTCAAAATAATCTCCATCGCTCTCCAAGAAAATAAAATTTCTCTTTCTACTGTACTCTCCTCTTTCCTTTCACCTCAAAGAGATATAAAATAACAGGCGGTATGAGTGACCGCAAGGTGAACCTTTGGAATGACATCATCAGTGGGAAAAAATTAATCCTACTGGCTGGTCCCTGCGTGATTGAATCAGAGCAGCTTTGTCATCGCATTGCTTCTACCCTAAAAGAATTGTGTGACGAACTCCATATACTCTATGTCTTCAAAGCTAGTTTTGATAAGGCAAATCGCACTAGTGCTAATTCATTTAGAGGACCAGGAATAAATACGGGATTGACCATTCTGAAACGGATTGGAGAAGATTATCAGATACCTCTTATTAGTGACATTCATATCCCAGAACAAGCATCGGAACTTTCTGATGTTCTTGATATCTTGCAAATCCCAGCTTTTCTCTGTCGTCAAACAGATCTTGTACAAGCAGCAGCACAAACCGGGAAAATTGTTAATTTAAAGAAAGGTCAATTCCTCTCTCCAAAAGAAATGAAACGTGTTGCGGAAAAAGCTGTTGAAACAGGCAACAATCATCTTCTACTTACTGAACGAGGAACGACGTTTGGATATAATAATCTAGTTGTGGATATGCGTTCCATTCCAATAATGAAGAAATTTGGTTATCCGGTAATTTTTGATGCAACCCATTCTGTACAATTACCTGGAGGTCAAGGTGAATGCAGTGGTGGCCAGCGAGAATTCGCTCCTCTTCTGGCCCGTGCTGCCGTTGCTATAGGTGCCAATGGACTTTTCATAGAAACTCATCCACACCCCGATCAGGCTCTTAGTGATGGGCCGAATATGATTCCCCTTGATCAAATGAGAAAAACACTTGAAACCGTCTTAAAAATCTGGGAATCAATTAGATAATTTTCATGAGTGCAGCTTTGTATAAATCATTAACACCAGAATTACAGCAAAAGTTTAGAAATGTCAAAATTCTACTCTCCGATGTAGATGGTGTCTTGACTGATGGAACCATATTCATGGGGGACAACATTGAATTAAAACAATTCAATGTTTTGGATGGTTTAGGTCTAGGCATTATTAAAGAAAATGGTATTCATGTAGGCTGGATATCAAACCGTTATTCACCGGCAACAACTGCCAGAGCTCAAGATCTTGGTATTGAATTTCTTTTTCAAGAAAAAGGTAATAAACTCCAATTTGCGGAGGAAATACTTTCAAGGACATCTCTTTCCTGGGCTGATACATGTTACATTGGTGATGATATTGTAGATTTATGTATGTTTAGACATACACAGTTAGCCATTTCCGTTGCCAACGCACATCCAATGGCTAAAGAAATATCACATTACGTCACAACAAAAGTTGGCGGCAAAGGTGCTGTCCGAGAAGTCTGTGAATTGATACTGCAAGCCCAAGGTAAATGGGATAATATTGAAATTCTTAAGAGAGGGCTATAAGAAAAATATGTTAAATAAATCAGACAATATATGAAAGTCTTCCGATTAATCTTTTATTTTCTTATTTTGGCATCCTTTTCCTGGGGGACATTATTCGCTATCTCACCGGCAGATGAACGGGTTCAAGATGCTAAGTTTAGCGGAAAAATAAAGGGCTTTCGGGTGCCTGAATACTTCAGTACCAGCACAGGAGAAAAATCACGAATCCGCTCTCTTCTTTTCGGAAGAGAAGCTACACCTGTTGGCAAAGGTCTAATTTTGATTAAAGGGCTTCGGATTGAGTGTTATAACTTGGATGGGACAACAAATACCGTTATCACAACTCCTAGTTGCACATATAGTGTAAAAGATAAAATGGTTGAATCCGAAGAAGTTTTGCATTTATATCGTACTGACGAAACATTATCTATTCAAGGAAAAGGTTTCTCTTGGAATCATCAACAACTTTTTCTCACCATTTCTAATCAAGTTCTTTCTGATTTTTCCAATATTGATATGAGTGGATTTTCTCAATTAAAAACTGAGAATCATTTAACAAAAAATGAAAAATCTACAAACAGAGTAAGAGTTACTTCTGATACATTTACATTTGACCAAAAACAATATAATGCTCAATACATTGGCCATGTTAATATTACTGAAAGCAATAGTCGCCTTCGCTGTGGGAAACTACAACTTATCTCTGAAGGAAAAACAAACCTATTTGAACAAATTACTGGCGAAAACAATGTAGAAATCCAGGTAGATAAACCTGATCAAAGATTTACGGCTTCGGGTGATCAATTTATATATTCTCGTTCACAGGAGGAACTTGCTATATCCGGCAATGTTCGCTGGTCCGCGGATAACCAAAAAGGCAGTGCCGATTTTGTTACATTAAGGGAAAATGGTCATGATCTGTCTGCCACAGGAAATGTTAAAATGGAGTTGAAAAAAAACGAAATTGAGAGCGGAGGTTTAATTGGCATCCCTATGGCTAACAAAGACAAAGAAGCAAATGATTTTCTTACCTCGTTTTCTGACAATTTGAATTCACACACAAACAGGATATCTCTTTTCGGAAATGTTGCGGTAAAAGATGGTGATGCCTCATTGGATTGTGAAACACTTAATATTTATTTTAAGGATCAAGATAATGCTTCTACAGAGAATGAATATCAAGTCGAATGGATTGAGGCATTAGGAAGAGTCAAAATTTATCAAAAAACACATCGGATTGAAACACAACATGCCATCTATAAAGCAACAGATTCCACCGCAAACTTTGATCAACATGTTCGCTGGTATTCTGATGATCTGCAAGGTGAAGCAGATCAAATCAGTATGTGGAATGAGCCAAGACACGCTTTAGCCGAAGGCCATATTATTGTAATTATGCCAGTTGAAGGTAAAATACAGCCACTTGAGCTTTTCGGACCTTTGGATAATAATTCTGGTACCAAACAAACTCAGAATACTAAAGTAGAACATGAACTTCAAATTACCAGTGACAAAATGAGAGTGAGCGAAGAGCAAGTTCATTTTCAAGAAAATGTTGTCGCCAAAATGCTGCCCGCCGATACTGAAATCACCCAGATGAAAACAGCTTCTCTCCTTTTAGATTTCAAAGAAAAAGACTCAGCAGAAGAAAAAACATCTCGCTATCTCGACACACTTTCCGCGGATAATGGAATTCAAATCATGCAGACGACATTTAATCCGGAACCTAAAATACAAAGCATCGAATCTCAAAAAATGGTTGTTCAGCTTGATTCTCAGACAGGAACTGTAAAAAATGCTGTTGCCATGAAAAATGTAAAAATGGAACAGGAAAACGTTAAAGCTACTGGAGATCGTGCTTTTTTTGATTCTGCAACACAACTTCTTGAGCTCACTGGTGATCCCGTTGCTAAAATGCCGAATGGAACTCTTTATGCTGATAAAATGATATGGGATAGAAAAACCAGCCTTTTTAAGGCTGTATCAAAATTTAGAATTGACGGAAGCATTGATCAAAAAAACAAATTTACCCCATAGGATTTTGTTGTAATGGATACACCCATTCTTTATACATCGGGCCTTGTTAGGAGTTATAAAAAACGCAGAGTCGTTGATAACGTTTCTATCAATGTATATCCTGGCGAAATAGTAGGTCTTCTCGGTCCGAATGGAGCTGGTAAAACCACTACATTCAATATGGTGGTCGGGTTAGTTCGTCCTGAGGAAGGAACTGTATTCTTTGAAAAGACAGATATTACATCACTTCCCATGCATCAACGCGCAAGATTGGGAATTGGATATTTAACTCAAGAACCATCTGTATTCAAAAAACTTACAGTCGAACAAAACATATTAGCAATACTTGAGACATGCAATATCAGTACCAAGGAACAACATATTCGGCTTCAACTTCTTCTTGATGAGTTGGATCTTTCTCGTTTGGCGAAAAGTTTTGCGTATACTCTGAGCGGAGGAGAAAAACGTCGTCTGGAAATTACTCGTGCTCTTGTTACTGATCCTCACATTTTACTACTTGATGAACCATTTAGTGGTATCGATCCGATTGCTGTTTATGATGTACAAAAAATATTACGCCGTTTAAGAGATAAAGGGATGGCCATTCTTATCACAGATCACAACGTTCGCGCTACTCTTAATTTAGTTGATAGAGCTTATATTATCCATAAAGGACAAACACTTCTTGAAGGAAACGCAGAACTTTTAGCCAATGATCCCAAAGCAAGAGAAATCTACCTTGGACCTGAATTTAATTTATAATAGATACTTAAAAGATAAAATATGAAAAAGCCACATTCTGTTCCTGTTGGAGTATTTGCCGAACACGCAAATGAACTATCATCATTGAAATTAGTGTGTGGAAATAAAGGGCTAAAACGCCCCATATATGAACCAACACTGAATCGCCCCGGTTTTGCATTAATGGGATATATGCAGCATTTTGCACACCGCAGGGTTCAGGTATTTGGAATGGCCGAAACAAGCTATCTTAAATCACTCACCGCAAAAGAACGCAAGGAATGTTATACACGTTTTTTTGATCCTCAATATTCAATTCCATGTGTTGTTTTCTGCAGGAGATTGCGCCCTGAAGTAAATTTCCTTATAGCTGCAGAAAAGGCAAATATTCCTGTTTTTCGCTCAGATCTAATCACTATGAGATTCATCAACCAGGCAACTCATACATTGGATGAACTCTTTGCCCCACATCAATTAGAAATAGGATGCATGGTTGACATTTTAGGAGTCGGAGTCCTAATTAAAGGAAAAAGCGGCATCGGTAAAAGTGAATGTGTTCTTTCTCTCATTGAACGTGGTCACAGTCTTGTTTCTGATGATGTAACTGAATTAATGGTTGCCGACGGACGTGAACTTATCGGTTCATCAACAAAAGAACTTCAAGACTTTATGGAAGTTCGCGGAATTGGTATCATCAATATTGCTGAGATGTTTGGAATAAAAAGCATTCGCAATCGCAAAAGAATCGATATGGTTGTTACACTTTGCCCTCTCGAAGATACTGAAGAAATTGATCGTCTGGGAAATGAGACTAAAACAATTGAGATCATGGGAGTAAAACTCCCCCATTTAACCTTACCCGTAAGCGCTGGACGGGATACCGGACGATTAGTTGAAGTTGCTGCATTTGAAATGAAACTCCAAATAGCAGGGCACACATCTGGATTGGAACAATATAGTAATCGCATACGCAAAAAAATGATCAATGAGATGAAACGTAAACGCAGTCGTTCTTCTCTCTCGGCTCATCCTCAGAAAGGAAAAATTGAAAAGTAAATTTAAACCAATAATATTTTGATATTAATCATGATGACAACATTAATGAATTCTCTAACAAAGAAACTGACAAATTATGTTTTCATATTGTTACTTGTTTCTTTTGCATTATTGCAACAGACACTATTTGCACAAATAGTTCTGGGTACTCCTCTTTTAAAAAAGAATTTTGTTTATACAATTTCAAACAATGAAACTGCCACTCTTTTAGGCTATAAGGGGTCAAGAAAAATACTATCCCTGCCGGCAACTCTTGATGGGTATAAGGTCACATCCATTGCCGAGCGAGCCTTTATAAATCAATCTACCCTAAAAGGTGTAATAATTCCCCCTGGCATTACCAACATTGGGAATGCCGCATTTGCTGCCTGTGCAAATTTAAACAGTATTGAAGTTGATCCTGAAAATCCATCATATACAAGTGTAGATGGTGTGCTTTTCAGTAAAGATCTAAAAACTCTCATACAATGTCCAGCTTCTAAAAAAGGTGTTTATAATATTCCAAGTGGAACGGAAATATTAGATGCAAATTCTTTTTTGTTCTGTCAGAAACTACAACTAATTTCAATTCCAGAAGGTGTAACATACATTGGAAATAATGCTTTTGAAAGCACTCTTATCCCATATATCGAATTTCCGGAGTCTCTTAATGCACTTGGACATAACATATTCCTTTCTTGCGATAATTTGAAAATAATTTGTGCACCAAAAAATTGCAAGGCAGTTGTTAATGCTAAAGTTATCGGTGAAGGTGAAAAAGTTAATATTTCTCTCTGGGAATATGATGAGAATGATTCTCTCATTGCTCTTGAAGGATATACTGCAAATGACGCATTTGAAATTAAAGATGAAAATCTGATATTGAAAGATGCCGAGCTTCTTTCTGATCAACAGGGTATTATATACTCTGTGAAAAATGGGAAAGAAGTCAGTATTGTTGGATATAAGTATAAATATCCTAGCGGTCGCGGAAAGAAAATGAAAAATTCACGTGTGCGACATGTCAGTAAGGGATTAGTTATCCCAACAATTCTTGAAGGATATCCTGTAACAAAAATAGAAGAACACGCTTTCTTCTGCGCTGACAAATTGGAAGGCATCGCTATTCCTAGCACAGTTACATCCATTGAAAACTCTGCGTTCATGTACTGCAGTTCTATCACTAACATTGTTATCCCACAAAGTGTCACTAACATTGGATATGGGGCATTTCGGCATTGTAATAACATGACAAATATCATTTTGGGTGAAAATATATTAAACTTAGGTGATTATGCTTTTGATGGATGCTCTAACTTAATATCAGTTGATGTCCCCAACAGCATTCTTAGTATTAAAGAGGGTGTATTTAAAAACTGTGCTAATCTCCAATCTGTCCATACGGGAAACAGTCTAACTAATATTGGTAAAGTTGCGTTCGAAGGATGTACAAATCTGAAAAACATGACAATTCATGAAAATCTCCTAACTTTGGAAGAAACATTTGAAACCTGTGCATCATTGGAATATTTCAATGTAAATCCCAATAATCCTGTTTATTCAAGTCGTGACGGAGTTTTGCTTGATCATGATCAAACTAAAATCATTCGTTTCCCCCGTTCAAAGAGAGATACATTTTATGATATTGAAAATGAAGAAATTATATCAGATTACACCATTCCAATGACGGTAACTAATATTGGTACCTTTGCCTTTAGCCGTTGTCAAACACTGACAAATATTGTTATTCCTGATAGTGTACATAAAATTGAGCCTTATGCTTTTTATATGTGTACAAACTTGCAGCAGGCTATTATCCCAGGAAGTATCACCGCAATTCCTCCTGGAGCATTTTCTCGTTGCTCTTCATTGCAAAGTGTAGAAATGGGTGCTGGAATTGAGCATATCTACAGTTCTGCATTCTCCAGCTGCAGAAATCTGTCCAAGTTATACTTTTGTGGAGATGCCCCCAAAAATAGCGATGGATTCATCGATGATTGGCATAAGATCACAATTTTCTATCAAGATCATACTACAGGATGGGATGATTATGCATGGCGTGATAAATCAAAACGTACATGGAGAAAAGCTTCAGAAAATTCTGATATAAAAGAAGAAAAGTCAGAAACAACTTTTGAGGAAAGTTCCAATAGCTTAGAGGACGACAATCCTGAGAAAGAAGAAGAGAAATAATAAACTTAGAAACCTTTGTCTTTGTTTATTGGTTTCTCCAACAGCGCACCAAAACTGCCACCTCGAGTACTAATACATAACTCGTTGAAAGCAAAAACTTGCATAATTGCCAGATAGACAGCGGTACCCATAAGCGTTATATCCGCACGACTTGAAGGCAATCCGGGAAGTAATTTTCTTTCTTCCAGCGATAATGACCAAATTTTATCCACCCAGTCTTGCAACTCCCCTGCACTCAAAACCGTTCCTTCTAGTTTATTTCTGTTGAACCGAGAGAGTTTTAAGTGCATACTGGCTAAAATGGTTGCTGCGCCACCTGTCCCGACCCAATGGATATGATCAATAGAGAAATCAGGAATAGATTTCCGAATGCCATCATCTGCCTCTATTTCAGAACGAAGTTCTGAAACAGTTTTTCGAACTTTTGCCAATACTTCACTTTTTTCAATAGTTGTGGGAGGGTCAGACAAAAAAACTTGTTCTAATAAATGGACAGCCCCCAAAGAACAACTTTTGCTCCAAATAAATTTGCTGCGCTTTCCTATTGTAAATTGAGCACTTCCACCACCGACATCAGTAATCAGAACTGGTGTATCTTGAAAAGATGTACATGAGCAAACACCTCTAAAAGCCCATCGTGCTTCCTGAAGCGGAGAAATAACTTGAACCGACAAGCCATACTCTTTCCATATAGGCAAAAGCAACTCTCTTAAACTTTTTTTTCCAGCACGTCTGGCCGCGCTTGTCGCGAAAATTACAGGTGGTACAGTCTCATGATCTATGCAAATTTGAATATATTTTCTAAGAACTTTTAAAGTTCCTTGAACAGAAGCAATATCAAATTCACCAGTTTTCTCTAGTCCCCTATTTAATCTTGTTTGCTCACTTTTTTCCACAATGGGAACAACATTTTTGCCATCGACATGAGCAATCAATAACTTTACAGAATTACTGCCAATATCAATGGCAGCACGAACATCATCAAATTTTTTTTCTGAATGCCTGGAGTTCTTCATTCAATTACATTCCAGGCGGCATTGGAGGCATATTGCCACCACCAGAAAATCCACCTGAGGAATTTCCACCTCTATTCCGATAGCTGTTAGCTTCTTGAGTCATAGGCATATTCCTGCGATAATTATTATTACCAGATGAAGATGCTGAGCCTCCACTTGTTTGTCCAACTGTTCTTGAAACAGAGCCGCCTCCTCCTGGGGGTGCCCAACCTGTATATTGTCCAGGACGAGGTGGAGGAGCTGCTTGAACCACGGTATTTGCAGCATTTACAGCTGGCAGATTAAACCCACCTTGAGCCTGTTGTTGAGTTTGTCCTTGTTGCCCCGGCATTCTACCCGGTTGTTGACCTGGTCCTCTACCACCTTGCTGCTGTTGTTGTGCATTAGGACGATTATTAGGGGCCGGAGTTGCTGGTGCACCAGCTTTAATACCGTGTGTTTCAAATGAGACTTCAATTTGTTTCCCATCAGCACGAACTTCAGCTGTAGGATTGACTGGATCCGGATTTATTTTTAAACACTCAAGTCCTTCTGAAGCTTGGCCTTCTGTTAAAGAAATATATTGTTGTGGAGGCTGCTGTCCCGGTTTATTGATCATAAAATGGGATTTGATCACTCCACCTATGGTTGTGATTCCCATGAATTTCAAATTATTTGTACTTAATGACACAGGAACAATATTAGTAACAGCTGTTCCCAAACCTGCTCCGGCTTTCAGTGCAAATAAATTACGTTTCACGATCACTTGATAAGGTGTACCATAAAGTGGACTTTTGGTATCATCTTCCTCCTCAACAGCCTCTAATTCTGTCGGTTCTGACTGTTGAACATATTCCTGCCGTGGTGGTTGTTGCCCTGGCATAGGCGGCCCCCCCATATTGTCTCCACGTGAAGGTCTATTGCCACGATCACCTCTCATACCACGCATACCCCGTTCGGCATCTGGGCGTCCGTCAGTTTGCCCTCTATCAGGTCTTTCGGATCTGTTCATACCCACTCTATCCCCAGGACGTCTCATATTCTGTTGGACATCAGCTTGTTGAGAATCTTGTCCAAACATAAGGAATGTACCCGTGAGTACCACACAAAATATATATATTAAAAGTTTTCTGTACATGTACCAACCTATACCGCCAGCCGGCTATACTCTAACAAAAATAACACCAAATCTGCAAGCTTGTTGCGAAAACAAATTTTTATTTTGAGCAATCTCTATATATGATTTTCCCAACACTCTTCCACTGTCCAAGAGAATACTTGATCATTCCTGATCAAACAGTTTGCTGAAAAAAATCCGTTTCTGTATTTCCAAAAAAGTGGCCAGATATATTCTTTATCTGTTTCTGGTAATGGAATCCCATCTAATTCAGAAGGTCTAAAAAATGCGAATTTCCCCTCTGAACAATCTGAAGGAAGTTTCTGTACATATTTCTTCAACTTAAAAAGAAGCATCAGCCAA
>JAEEGF010989154.1_pt1 | contig 19998 bp, 17 predicted proteins | sample 9134171 | NCBI WGS metagenome assembly JAEEGF01 (sample SAMN16246542, study PRJNA631951) | gut metagenome | biome: gut microbiome; feature: rumen; material: AP-attached | host: Bos | place: Iran: Karaj | collected 2018-10
GTACCTCTGAGACGCAACCCTGCGGGATGACGATAGCCGAACCATTCTCACGCGGTACGATGATGGAACCAGAACCGCCGCTCTTGAGCAACCGCTCGGGATTGGGGAAACGTGCGATCATTGAAACCGAACCGGTGGAGGCATCGATGACACCGCTCATCTTCACCACCTTACCTTAATAAGGATACGTGGTGCCGTCTGCCAACTTGAGTTTGACGGGAGGATAGGAGTTGACGGCTGCGGAAATGCCGCCAGAGGATTTGGTCATCTCCAACACATCCTTCTCTGTCATTGAGAAGTAGACCTCCATGGCGCTGTTGTTCGACACCGTGGTGAGCGGCTGCTGACTGGAAGCGCTCACGAGAGCACCCACCTTGAAGGGCAGGGTTCCCACCACACCATTGGACGGGCTCCTCACATAACTGAAACTGAGATTCTCCTTGGCTGAAGCAAGGCTGGCCTGTGCCTGTGCGAGACTGGCCTTGGCCTGGTTGACCTGTGCCTGAGCACTGGTATAGGTGTTTTTAGCCGACTGGAGTTCGAAATCTCCGATGACGCCATTGGCATGGAGTTGCACACTGTTGTCATACTGCAACTTGGCCGTATTGAGTTGAGCCTCAGCGGTGTTGATGACCGCCTGAGTCTGGTTGACAGCGGCCTGAGCCTGTCTGACGGCTGCCTGATAGGTCTCATTGTCTATGACGAAGAGCACCTGACCGGCACCCACCGACTGTCCCTCATGCACGTTGATACGTGTGATGAAACCAGAGATTTTAGGACGGATCTCCACATCCTGCACACCCTTGATGGTGGCCGGATAGGTGGTTTGCGACAAAGCACTTGTAGTGCCCACAGTCTCTATAGGAAACTCATTGTCTCCGAAATTGGGAGCACCACCACTTTTTCCACCACATGCCACCAGGCATGTAGCGGCTGCTACAAGCAAGAATAAATTTACACGTTTCATACCTATTTTTTTCAATAATTGAATTCTTCGGAGAAAACTCAAACGAACGATTAAGTTTTCAAGATGCAAAATTACAAAATAAAAGCCAAAATCTCTCAAAAGAGACTGCTTTAAGTGTCATTTTAACATTATTCAACGATTGAAATAGCAAATTGAAAGTAGATAATGAAGTAGTTAAAGAAGTTAAGTAGTTAAAGAAGTAAAGCCATATGACAGAAATCTCCGATTTTCAATTGTCAATCTTCAATTTTCAATCTTCAATTTTCAATTTCTTCGTTCATCGGGATTTGCAATCCAGATAGTCTGAATATTAGGATTTAAAATCCGATTTAGCGCATTGAAAATGCTGATATTAAACGCGGTCGGGTTACAAACCCGACCGAACACAGCAATCCTCAATTTTCAATCTTCAATTCTCAATCTTCAATCTTCTCGCCCCTCATTTGTTCGTATTTTTCAACAAGCATGGCTTTGAGGGCCTCAGGCTCATTCTCCACTTTTCCGTCCAGCACAGCCTCCTTGATGTAGGATTTGAGCACACCTACCTCCGGGCCTTGTTTAAGTCCGAACATTTCCATGATCTGGAGACCGTCGATGCAGGGTTGGAACAAGCGTTTGTAGTCTTTCTGCTTAAGGGCTTCTATCTTTTCCCTGACGCTGCGGAAATTATCAAGGAAACGCTGTTTCTTGGCCATGTTCTTGCTGGTGATATCCGCCTCACACAGAATCATCAGTTGGTCGATGTCATCCTCCGCGTCATTGAGCAACCTTCTCACAGCACTGTCGGTCACCTCCTCGTCAGCAATGGCAATGGGCCGCATGTGCAGGTCCACCATTTTTTGGACAAACCTCATCTTGTTGTCGAGCGGCAACTTCATCCTTTTGAAAATCTCCGGCACCATCTTGGCCCCGATGATGTTGTGGTTGTGGAAAGTCCATCCTGCGACTGGGTCCCACCGCTTGCTCTTGGGTTTGCCCACATCGTGCATCAGTGCCGCCCAACGGAGCCAAAGATTGTCAGAATTTTTACTCACATTATCGAGCACTTCCAGTGTATGGTAGAAGTTGTTTTTGTGAGCCTTCCCGTTGCGGGTCTCCACCAGGTCAAGATTGTTGATTTCAGGCATGATGAGAGCAAGCAACCCACACCGCTGCAGGTCGACGAATCCGCGGCTCGGAGTCTTGCTCATCATGATTTTATTGAGTTCATCCACAATGCGCTCCTTGCTGATAATGCTGATGCGCGAGGCATTTCGGGAGAGAGCCTCAAAAGTCTCATCGTCGATATAGAAATTGAGTTGTGTGGCAAACCTTACACAGCGCATCATGCGCAGGGGATCGTCAGAAAAAGTGATATCAGGATCGAGTGGTGTCCTGATGCAACCATACTCCAGGTCGCCCAACCCGTCGAAGGGATCAACGAGTTCACCAAACCGATCCTTGTTGAGACATATCGCCATGGCGTTGATGGTGAAGTCGCGCCTGTTCTGGTCATCCTCCAGCGTTCCGTCCTCCACGATGGGCTTGCGGCTTTCCCGTCTGTAACTCTCACGCCTTGCGCCCACGAACTCCACCTCACCGAACTTGCATTTCACCTGCGCGGTGCCGAAATTCCGGAACACGGACAGGTGGGCCTTTCTTCCCATGGCCTTTTTCACAGCCTCGGCCACCTCTATCCCGTTTCCCACGACGACGACGTCGATGTCGTTGGAGGGGCGGTCGAGGAAGATATCCCTTACATATCCTCCCACCACATAGCACTCCACGCCCATGTCGTCGGCCACACGGGAGATGGTATGAAACAATTCCTTGTCGAGCAACTGTGCCAGTTCGGCATCGGAGTAATTCTTCATCCGTTTTGGTTTTGAGGGTGCAAAATTACTCGTTGTCGTTGAAAAAACCAAAGATAATCTTGGAAAAGTTTTGAGAGTTGGACTTTGAAATCTGTGATTTGGGTGTTGAGATTTGGTGTTTGGGCTTTGTGGTTTGGGCTTTGTGGCAGAAAGAAGATAAGCGTTTTTTTGGCAGGTTCATAATAAATGTGTAATTTTGCACCGTTATAAACAGAATAGACCATGTCACAGTCTCATACTCTCACAGAGGAGCAATTCACAGCGGCGATGTCGGAATGCCGCTCGCTGTTTGAGAAGAAACTCCACGACTACGGAGCCTCCTGGCGTCTGCTTCGTCCCTCCTCACTGACCGACCAACTGTTCATCAAGGCGATGCGCATCCGCTCGTTGGAGGTGACAGGCACCACCCTCGTCGGTGAGGGCATCCGCCCGGAATTCATCGCTCTGGTCAACTATGGTCTGGTGGGCCTCATCCAGTTGGAAAAAGGATACAGCGACTCGGCCGACATCAGCAATGAGGAAGCGATGTCGCTTTACGACCATTATGCCAAGTCGACGCTCGAGTTGATGCTGAAGAAGAACCATGACTATGGTGAGGCTTGGCGCGGTATGCGCGTGAGCAGTTACACCGACTTCATCCTCACAAAGATTCAGCGTGTGAAGGAAATAGAGGACCTGGGAGGTTCGACGCTCGTATCCGAAGGCATCGACTCCAATTATATGGACATCATCAACTACGCCGTTTTCGGCATCATCAAACTCAGTGAATAGTCTGCTTCGCATATTTCTGAACCTCTGCCGGCTGGTGCTGTCGGTGACCCTCATCCTGTCGGGATTCGTGAAGGCGATTGACCCGCGGGGCACCCAATACAAGATACAGGACTATCTGACTGCCTTGGGCTTGGAAGGTCTTCTGCCCGACTGGACCACGCTGAGCCTCTCCGTAGCCCTGTCGGCGGCGGAGTTCTGTCTGGGCATTTTCCTGCTCTTCGCCATGCATCGGCGCATGGTGACCAAACTGACGGTCGCGCTGATGGTGGTGATGACGCTCATATCCCTGTGGCTCTGGATAGCCAATCCCATCAGCGACTGCGGTTGTTTCGGCGATGCGCTGGTGCTGTCCAACGGTCAGACCTTTGCGAAGAACATCGTGCTGCTGACATGTGCGGTGCTGCTGTGCCGGTGGCCTTTAAGCATGGTGAGGCTCATCTCACGCACCAACCAGTGGATCGTCATCAACTACACACTGCTGTTCATCATCGCCGTCAGCCTGTGGTGTCTCTACGACACTCCGCTGTTCGACTTCCGTCCCTACCATGAGGGAGCCGACATCCGTGCAGGCATGGAACTTCCCGACTCTGCTGCCCAACCGCAGTTTGAGACAAAGTTCATCCTTGAGAAAGACGGCGAGCGGCGCACGTTCACCCTTGAGGACTATCCCGACTCCACCTGGACGTTCATCGACAGCGAGACGGTGCAGATCAGCGAGGGAGACCAGCCGCCCATCCATGATTTCTCCATCACGAGGATAGACGATGGGGAGGACATTACCGAAGAGGTGATCGGCGACACAGGCTATACCTTCCTGCTCATCTCCCCTACCCTTGAGAATGCCAGCGATAGCGACTTCGGGCAGATAGACCAAATCTATGAATACTGCGAGGACAATGGATATGCATTCTATTGTCTGACCTCCAGCGGAGCACCCGCCATTGAGCGGTGGCGCGACCTGACAGGAGCAGAGTATCCATTCTGCTCCACTGATGGCACGACGCTGAAGACCATCATCCGCAGCAACCCCGGACTGCTGCTCCTTCACAACGGAGTGGTGGTGCGCAAATGGAGCCACAACTTCCTCCCTGATGCTGCCCAACTGACCGATCGGCTGGAGGAAAGCGAGATGGGAAAGGTGCCTCCCAGTGCTGCTCCCCGCAAGATTGCGGCCATCCTCATGTGGTTTGCACTTCCCTTGCTGGCCCTTACCATTGCCGACAGGCTCTGGGCTTGGACGAGGATGCTCACCCCCAAGAAAAGGCGGCAAAAATCCGACAAATCTGACAAACCCGACAAGTTGGAAAAAGAAAACAACTGATTTAAAAATACATTCACCTATTATTTATTATTTAAGAAAATGAGAAAGAAAATTGTAGCAGGCAACTGGAAGATGAACATGACCCTGCAAGATGGTATTGCTTTGGCAAAGGAGTTGAATGAGAACCTGAGTGCTGACAAGCCCAACTGCGGCGTGGTGATCTGCACCCCGTTCATCCATCTGGCCAGCATCGCCCAGTTCCTCGACCAGGACATCATCGGTCTGGGTGCCGAGAACTGCGCCGACAAGGAGAAAGGTGCCTACACGGGTGAGGTTTCCGCCGCCATGGTGAAGAGCACCGGAGCACAGTACGTGATCCTTGGCCACTCCGAGCGCCGCGAATATTATGCCGAGACTCCCGAGATTCTGAAGGAGAAGGAGCTGCTCGCCCTGAGCAATGGTCTGAAAGTGATCTTCTGCATCGGAGAGAGTCTGGAGGAGCGCGAGGCCAACAAGCAGAATGAGGTGGTGAAGGCCGAACTGGAAGGCAGCGTGTTCAACCTGACCGCAGAGCAGTTCAGCAACATCATCATCGCTTACGAGCCTATCTGGGCCATTGGCACCGGCAAGACCGCCACTGCAGAGCAGGCAGAAGAGATTCATGCTTACATCCGCCAGGTGATTGCCGAGAAGTTCGGCGCAGAGGTTGCCGACGCTACCTCCATCCTCTATGGTGGCAGTTGCAAGCCCAGCAATGCGGCAGAACTGTTTGCCAAGCCCGACATCGACGGTGGTCTGATCGGAGGAGCCTCATTGAAGGCAGCCGACTTCAAGGGCATCATCGATGCTTGGAAATAAGTGATGATTTAAAAAAGCATCTTGGTTAAGTATAGCAAAACACAGAGATACAAAGGTACAGAGAATTCTTAAAAAAATCTGTTTCTCTGTGTCTCTGTGTTGAAGATAACCACAATAATATGATTAAACGAGCAACAGCCATTTTGGCTGCATCACTATGCCTGACCATTGCTCATGCCCAAACGTTCCTCGACCATTTGCAGAACGACGACAAGAGCAGCGGTCAGGTGTCGGTGAAGCAAAGCGAGGATATCAGCAACCTGGTCAATGGTTCCGGCAAGAGCAAGGAGCAGGGCAGCAAACAGGAAGCCACCCGCCCGTCTGAGGACCGCTCACGGCAGGAAAGCCGTCAGCGTGAGAGCCGCAGCGAGAGCCGTCAGCGCGACTACGACCGCGAACAAGGCAGTTCGGCGGAAGACGAGGCCCGCGACAAAGCCCGGCGCGAGCGTGAGCGCAAGGCCCGTGAGGCTGCACGCGCCAAGAAGATGCAGGAATTTGAGCAGAACACGGACGCCAGCAGTTCCCGCAAGAAACTGATGAGCAACAGCAAGCGTGCGAAGGGATACCGCATCCAGGTCTTTGCCGGCGGCAACACCCGTGCCGACCGTGCCAAGGCTCAGGAGATGGGCGCCCTGGTGAAGACGAAATTCCCCGGACATCCCGTCTATGTGCATTTCTACTCCCCTCGCTGGTGCTGCCGTTTCGGCAACTTCCGCAACCAGGAGGCAGCCACCAAACTGCTCAAGAAGGTGAAGAAGGACGGATTCAAAAATGCCTGCGTCATCAAAACTGCCATCACTGTCAACAAATAATCCTCAACGCCATTTACTCATGAACATAGAACCCGGATACCGAGAAGGACTTGACGAACTGGCCTCCCACTACGCTGAGATTCTCCGGCTCTTGGGTGAGGATCCGTCCCGCGAAGGACTGGAGAAGACACCCATGCGTGTGGCGAAAGCCATGCAGGTGCTTACTCGTGGCTACAGCGAGGATCCCCACAAGGTGCTCACCGATGCCCTGTTTGAGGAGAACTACAATCAGATGGTGATCGTGCGCGACATTGATTTCTTCTCGATGTGCGAGCATCACATGTTGCCTTTCTACGGCAAGGCTCATGTGGCGTATATCCCCAAGGGCCGCATTACCGGTCTGAGCAAAATTGCCCGCGTGGTGGACATCTATAGTCACCGCCTTCAGGTGCAGGAGCGGCTGACAGAGCAGATCAAGGACTGCATCGAGCAGACCCTTCATCCGATGGGTGTCATGGTGGTGGTGGAAGCCCGCCATATGTGCATGCAGATGCGCGGTGTGGAGAAACAGAACTCCATCACCACGACGAGTGCGTTCAGCGGTGCCTTCAATCAGGCAAAGACGCGCGAGGAATTCATGAACCTGCTTAGAGAGTGAAGAGTGAAGAGTGAAGAGTGAAGAATTCAACTTTCTCAAGTTGAAAGGAGTGTAGGAGTGTAGTAGTTTAGGAGTGTAGACATTACTCTTGCAAGTCATAGTCTATACTGACGATGAATAATCAATTCTATTGTCCAAACTCCAAATCTCCCAAACTCCTAAACTCCCAAAAGATGAACAAATGTAAAACTTGAATTAAAAATTCTTTTTTTGATGCAAGGTTTTCAGGGTTCGGACGTTTGAGTAAAAAACATCAAAAGAAAAAAGAAAGCGATGAAAAAATTGTATTATCTCATGCTTTGCATGGCTATCGGCCTGAGTGCCACCTCCTGTCTGAGCGACAAAGACAATGACAACAACTACAAAGTGCTCACCAAGGCGGATAAAGAGGCGCAACTGCGCGACATGGCTGGAATTTACAACGGGCATATCCTCTTCATCAACGACACAACCAGCAAGACCGACTCTCTGAACATCTCCTGGCAAGTGACACCACATGACTCGACACTGACCGTCAGGAATTTCCCGTTGAAGATTCTGGCACAAGGTCTTCCCAAATCCGCTTCCCGCGATCTTCTCATGCAAGAAGGAGGAGCCACGTTCTCTGCCACCCTTCATCCCTATGCCGTCAACTCCAACACCGAGGGTTTCTATGCCTTCTGGGTCATTCCACGCGATTACAAGATGGAGTTCACCTTAGATCATGAGGATGTGAGCCACGAGGTGGAGGTAGAGTTCACCGATGGGATGACCGCCTATACCACCGGCTATATGACAGAGCAGTTCTATGCCTATGGCCTGTATCTCAATCATGAGATGGAATGGTATGTCCTGGTGAAGTCCGTCACGGTGGACAAGACGAAATACATGACCGGAAGGGCCATGTTGGTGAACGGCAAGAAATAACCGGATGTCATGACTCGATTTGTATCATGGAATGTCAACGGGCTCCGCGCCTGTAGCGGCAAGGGTTTTGAGGAAGCCTTCAAAGCCCTTGACGCCGATTTTTTCTGCCTGCAGGAGACCAAGATGCAGGAAGGGCAACTCGACCTACAGTTTGAGGGTTATGAGTCTTACTGGAATTACGCTGAGAAAAAAGGGTATTCAGGTACTGCCATTTATACGCGGCGTCATCCGCTGAATGTGACCTACGGCATCGGCGAGGAGGTGCACGACCATGAGGGACGTGTCATCACGCTGGAGATGGAGGACTTTTTCCTGGTGACGGTCTATGTGCCCAACTCCCAGGACGGCCTGCGCCGTTTGGACTACCGAATGACATGGGAGGACGACTTCCGTGCCTACCTGCAGCGTCTTGATGCCATCAAACCGGTCATCGTCTGCGGTGATCTCAATGTCGCCCACGAGGAGATTGACCTGAAGAACCCGAAGACCAACCGCCGCAACGCTGGCTTCACCGATGAGGAGCGCGAGAAGTTCAGCACGCTCCTTGCAGCCGGTTTTGCCGACACCTTCCGCCGCCTCTATCCTGAGCAGGTGACCTACTCCTGGTGGTCATACCGTTTCCGTGCCCGCGAGAAGAACGCCGGGTGGCGCATCGACTATTTCCTGGTATCCGAGCGTCTGATGCCCCTTGTCGCCGACGCTCTGATCCATACCGACATCATGGGCAGCGACCACTGTCCGGTAGAGGTAGATTTGAAATAATGAGGTTGTGAGGTCACCTCACAACCTTACCGTTTGAAATATAGAGGTAGGGCCACTCTGACATTGACAGGAGTGCCATTCTGTTTTCCAGGAATCCAAGGTTTCATATCAAGAATCGCTTTCACGGCAGCGCGGTCGAAGGCGGGTGAAAGGGGCAGAATCACCGAGGGGCGGCATATCCTGCCATCTGCAGCCACAACGAAGGAGACGACCACCCGCCCTTGAATATTGCTGCCCAACTCCAGCACAGGGTAATTCAACTGCTGCATGAGAAACTCTGACATTTTCGTTGTTCCCTCCGGATAATGGGGCATGCTGTCCGCCAAAAGGTAGATGGGTTGTCCGTCCTCCATCACCTCCTCCTTCTCCGGTTCCAAAGTCTGGCGGATGTTTTTCTTCTTCCACACATCTACTCTGTCAAGCAACCTGACGGCTTTGGCTGTCAGGAAGAAGTCCAAGTTATTGTAGCGCAAGACTCCGACGAGCATGTCCAACCCATCTTCATCAAGGACATTCTTGAGATTGAACGCCACTCCCTTGGTTCCTCCGAGCAGGCACACCTGGTCGGGCAAGTCTTCCGCCCGCATCGTTTTGCCAGCAATGGGTGTTGTACTTACGCCATTGAACAAAAAATCGGATACACCAGAACCTGGCTTGCCCTGTATTTCAGAAGCCGTCGCTACCAAGCCGAGAAGATCATAATGGAAGAGTTTGCCGGGCATGAATTTCCCCTTGATGATGTCTTTGGCAGTGAGTATTTTATCCCCTATCACATCATAGGTGATGAGGCGCTGTACATTGACCTTTGGGTGAGGGGCATCGCCATCCCTGTGCTGCGCCGTCACCCTGAACGACATATACCTGTCTTTCTCCCATGCCAACTCGGTGAGTGTGAGTGTGACATACTGGCGCTTGATGTTGGGCCCCTCGGGCACAGCATTGATCTCTTTTCCCAATGTCTGATAAAACTGTTTCTTGCTCTCATCGAGAGAGAGACATTCATTGCCAAAAAGTGTGGTGCACAACCAACTTTGCAAGTCGGCCACCCCTGACCCGCTGATGCGCTCTGGCCATTCGAGATTGAGGACAGCAAGTGTGACGACATCGCCTTCCTGGAAGAGTTTCCGCTCATCCACATAACGGATTCTGTAGGTCTGGGAGTTGCTGACTATCAGTTTTTTAACTTCTGTTTGCTGGGCGCTCACTGCCAGGGGCATGAGCATGGCAAAGATAAGCATCGGTATATATCGCGATGCGTGATACGGCTGGGATTGCTTTCTCCTGAAAACGGATAGTGTCATCATATTATGTATTTTTATTATGTCGGACCTGACGGACTGGTCGGATCTGTCGGACTGGTCGGACTCGGATTTTCTATGGTGTGACAGTGATGTGGAGACAGGTCTGTTGAGTCTCATACCTCACGTAGCATCTGCCTTTCTGTCGCAGTTTGTCCATCACCTCGCCAAGAAGGTATTTCATCTGCCGGCTGTCGTTTTCTTTTCCCTCCACATACTTGAACCGTCTGTAGGTGATGTCGAATGTGGTGGCATGGCAGTGAGCCGAGTTAGGCACGGCATTGCTGTTCACCTTCATCAGTTTCCGCACATCCTCCTTGGTGCGCAGCACAGAGGTGACGATGATCTTGTATTTCCCCATCTTATGCTTTTTCTCTGCCTTCTGGAAGTTTTTCCCGATATCCTTGAGCAGTTTGGCTGCCTGTGGGGTGAGGTAAGGCACGGAATGGGTCAGAGGGTCGATGCTGTAGTATTTTCCCTCCTCGATGAGTTTGAGGTGCCTCTTCACCTTTTTGGTGAGTTGTGAGCGGTCCTCCAACGGTTCGATGCCGTATTTCTTCGCTGCGGCGAGTTGGTGCGGGTTGTTGTCGTTGAAGGTGAAGGGGAAATTGACTGGCACCTCACGCCTTGTGCCGCAGGCGGTGAGGCATGCGGCAAAGACAAGAAGTATCCAGTAGTTTTTCATCATTATTCTGTCATTCTAGAAGTATAGGAGTGTAGGAGTATAGGAGTGTAGGAGTATAGGAGTGTAGACATTACTCTTATTTAGCAGCGTTCTCTATCAACGAGGAGTAATGAGGACTATTGTCTAAACTCCTCATCTTCGAAACTCCTAAACTCCTTTCAACTAAGTTATTTCACTGCCTGACGGCGGAACACCATGGTGTCGATGTCGGAAACGATCTTGAGCACGTCGCCCTCGAGGACGTAGTCCATTGGCTCAGCCTTCTCAAAGCCTCCGAGGAACTGTTTGCGGCCTTCCTTCTCGAGGTTCTCTATTAAACTCTTGATGATCTTGTCGCCAAAAGCCTCCATGGTGGGGTCTCCAAAGGAAATCTTGATGCTGTCTTTCTCAAACTTGAAGAACTGGCTGGAGTCAGCGACATTCCAAGTCATCTCGTCACCTGCATCATTCCAAGTTCCCTTGAATCCCATGGTAAAGGGCATGTGGATGGATGTTTCTTTTTCCTTGGAATCCATCACAGCATTGGCGGAGAAGGTCATCGTGCTGTCCTCGGCGAGGTTGAGGTTAATCACCATCGAGGTATTTGCACTTGAGTCATTGTTCAGCACAGGTTCTGACTTCCACTGTCCTACGAGGGATGGGGCGGCCTCTGTGCAAGCCACGATCAGGGCCATGCATGCGAGTGAGCATACTGCATAAAAAAACTTTCTCATAACTGAATCAAGATTATTTGTAATAGAAAATGGGTTGATGTTGCAAAAATAGTGAAAAAAATGAATGAGCGAGCAAAAAACTACTTTTTTTCACTAAATTATCACACACGCAACAGTTATTGGGTCATTCCTTGACTCCCTGATTCTCCAGACAAATAATCAACGTGCTCAAGTTGAAAGGAGTGTAGGAGTGTGGGAGTTTAGGAGTGTAGACATTACTCTTGCAAGTCATCAGTCTCTATTGGCGGGGTGCAATCTATTCTATTGTCTAAACTCCCAATCTCCTAAACTCCTAAACTCCAAAAAGTTGAGCAAATGCGAAACTTGAAACAAATATTCTTTCGTGGAGATTCGTGCAGTTTCGTGGTTGAAAACAATTCATGAATAAATTCATGCATAATTCGCGGTAATTTATGTAAAAAAAAAGGAAACGCGAATTTCCATGTAATATATCCATTAATTACCATTAATTGCTTCGCCGCAGAGCGGCGATATATTCCTTGATTCCCAGATTCCTTAGACAAATAATCATTAGCCATCATTCGTACAGATTCGTGCAGTTTCGTGGTGGAATGTGTTAAATTTAGGAAAAAGCGGCGATTATTGCCCAAAATTCAATATCTTTGCGACAACTATAAACTGTTGACCATGAATGCCCGTTTTTTCAGACATCTTGCCCTGTTGGTTGCCATGTTGTTCACGGCATCCCTTCAGTTGCATGCGGAGGGCACGAAGCCAAAAGCCGGCGATGTGAACGGCGACGGCAACATTACCGTGGCCGACGTGATGCTGATGGTGAACTACATTACCGAAAAGGACTTGTCGGGCGTGCATTTTTCGGAATATGCCGCTGACCCCAACAGAGACAAACGTATCAATGTGGCTGATGTGATGATTGTGGTGAAAATCATCATGGGCACTCCCTGGGACGATCCCGACAACCCCACCCTGCACATCGACGACGGCGAGGGGGAGGACCCCGGTGGCGGTCTGTAAAGCCTTTTGATTTTCCGGATAGACCTTGGTCAAGTCCGAAGAACTGCGGCGGTGCCAGTGATGGTGCCGTTTTTATATGCCTATATACCCAAACCTGACACCAACTGCACGAGTTGCTGGTCGTTGCACAACTGTGTGATGTATGTACCGATGGTGTTGGGACTCCTGGCAAGCAAGGTGGCAAGCGCATTGACATTGGCTCCCGGCGACGAGAGATAGGCCATGGCAAATGAATGTCTCATGTTGTAGCATGATAGTTGGCTGATGTTGATGAGGGGCCGGCACTGCCCCGTCTCCCGGTTGATTTTCTCCACCTCCGCGTTGATTTCCTCACAGATCGTCCTCATCCTCTTTTTGGTGGAACAGGCGATGTGCTGCACGGCACATCTGATGCCCTCTTCGGTGCGGTTCTGCTTGAGGGTGTGACTGTCGTTCTGCACGATGGGAAAGAGAAACCCATCGCGGAGTCCCGCACTGTCGAGCAACGGCTGAAACACAGCCTTTGCGAGCCTGTCGCATCTGATGCGGGGCCTGACAAACGTTCCTGTCTTCGATCTTTTGAAGTCAAAGCAATAATAGGAGGTCACCTGTCCATGCTCATCGGCGATATGCCGCAGGCTGTAGTTGTCGGAACGCAGCAATGCCACGTCGATGGGAGCACTCCCGTTGAGTTTGAGCATGGCAATCCAGAAACAGAGAGCAAACTCCGCAGTCGACCGCTTACGGATACGCTCCTCTGCCCCATCGCGGAACTGCCACCCCTCTTCCGTGTCCTCAGTGACGAGGCGCAGGTAATACTCCTCGATCCTGATGAGATTGTCCTTGTCGATGTATGCCTTGCGGTTGGCCTTTCTCACCATCCGGGCATACGGTTTCAACTGGAAGCAGTAGTCACATGCCTGAAGCATGCCCTTGGCCATCGCATGATGACAGACGGCGGCAATTTTGGCACATGCCGTGTGGATGGTGCCTTCGCTCAGGTGCTCCTTTGCCTGCTTGATAAAAGCCGCCATCCTGTTCTCTGTGAGGTCATTCACCAAAAAGTGCTCGTTGCCCATAAACTCCGCCAGCAACCGATAGGCATAATCATAGTAAACCTTGGTGCTCTTGCGAATCTGACGGTCGGAAAGGAAGTCTTCCATGATGGCCTTATACTCGTGGGTGCGTGCGCTGAAATCCGTCCGCGAATCATCAAGCAGCATGTCGGGGGTATAGCGCATTCCGCTCATCTCCAACCTGAGTTTCCGCTCCACCACCTTATTCTTATATTCGGTGATGATGCGGTTGATGATCTCTGCATGCTCAAATCCTTTTTTCACCAACTGGTTTTTCTTGTCCCAGTGGGCGGTGTCGCAACTGTAGCCAGTCGATTTCTCCTTCGTATAGCCAAAACTCACCCTGAGCATGATGGGGTGCAGTCCGTTGGCCAGTGTCTTATTGGTGCGCAGCACCAACCTGACAACTGCGCTGTATACTTTCATCTGATGGTCTGTTTTCGTCGTTTAGTCTTTGTCTGTCAACTTGACGGATTCAGGTATCTGCCAACTTAACGAGTACAAAGATAAACAAAATTATTCTACTTGTAAACTTTTTGACAACATTTAGTGCCTATTTTAGTGCAAACCATAGATTAACAGAAAACATCCGGTGGTTTTTTCCCCCCCACCGCAAAATGTCGCAATATCGTTAACATATTGTTTATCATTGACTTACCAAACTTACATCATCCTTATTTTTCTCTTGAGTTATGTTGGCGCCCAACATATCATTAAAACTAAAAAAATCTCAAAAAATTACATGAATTGATAAAAAAAATTGTCATCTTTTTGAATCGCTCCTTCCATCCACATCTTGGATTCCCAGGACAGACGGAAAGGACAGTGATGACGAAGATCTGGCAAGTTGAAATTCAGTGATACTAATAACAAAATCAATCATTTTATTAACTATAAATTCATTAAAACATGAAAAAACTTTTCACAACATTTCTGATGATGGGAGTTGCCCTATGTGGCTGGGCAAACGTCACAGCAGAGTGTCCTCCGGGGTCAAAAACTGTTACCGTCAACTATACGGCAGACCCTAACAACTCCAACGAGCTACAAAATCTGAATTTAGATGATTTGATCAAGCCGCACATGCGCAATGGTGAGACATTGAAGATTACCGGTGACTGGGCCAACAAAGACCTTGCCACAATTGGCAAGATTGTTGGCAAATTCAACAACAACGTTTACCTCGACCTGAGCGCATGTGAGAATATGGTGTCCATGATCAATTACACTGGCACAGGCGATCCTGATTGGACAAGCAACAATTTCACTTACTCTTACAGCAATGCTCCTGCTGAAGAGATAAATGTTACTAAAAAGAATTATTACTACTTTGATGAGGATTGTACAAAACCTTTGGAGAGTTGGGCTCAAAGCCAAGTGCAATCAAGAGATGGCAATTATTACTGGACAGGTTGGGATGGTACTTCCAATGGTGAACATCAGGTTTATCCTAAAACTATTTGGGGTTATTATAATAATCAGAATAGTTTTGTAGAAGTACCTACCAGCAGTGTCACTGTTAATCCCAATAATCCCGACCAAGGCACAGCTATGGTTCAGCCTTCTGGTGATCCTTTCTCATTAAGTGGAAGTAATTTCTCCAATAATGTAAGCAAGTTGAATGGCATCGCATTCCCTGACCATGCAAATTTCACCGCCATCCCCGATAACGTGTTCGGTGAAAGCGGTGCTGCAAATCTTGCAAGCGCTACTGTCGGCAGCGATTTGGTGTGGATTGGCAAAGCAGCGTTTAAAAATTCACAATTGACCGAATTTGCTTTCCCAGCAGGTCTGAAGGTGATTGGCGGTGAGGCTTTCCATAGTGCACCATTGACTGCAATAAATCTTGGTGGTTGCACATCACTTGTGGCCATCAAATACGAGGCCTTCGAGGAGTGCGCAAGTGCAACAACAGTCACATTCCCTTCAGGAAGCACCTTTACATTCCTTGGCAATGATGCTTTCAATAAGTCAGGTATCACCACTGTTGATATGGAAAATTGCACAGGCATCACAGAATTCCAAAGTAAAAATAATGATGGAAGTACTTACAAGACATTCGCAAGTTGTACTGCTCTTAAAACCATCATTCTCCCTCCATATCTGACAGCAGTACCTGATGATTCCGGTATGGGAGTATTCAATGCTAGCACGGCAGTTGAATCAGTGAGGTTCACAGGTTCTGCTGTTTATGTTGATTGCGTTCTCCAGAATCCGTGTACTATTGGAGACAAGGCTTTCAAGGAGAAACCATCGCTTGCTACAGTTACTCTTTCCAATAATATCTCCTCGATTGGTATTGAGGCATTCCATTCTGCTGCCATTACTACAATAAGCATTCCCGCCTCTATGGAGGAACTTGCTAAACACAGTTTCTATGGCTGTACGCAGTTGACCACTGTCATCTTTGAGGCCTTTGACAAGAGTTGTGGAGATTGCGTTGGTGCCGCTACTAAAGTTGCTGGTGCTCAAGGCTCTGGTGGTCAAGGTCAAGGTGCATTCGAGGAGTGCCAGGCCATTACAGATGTTTACATCAACACCTTGGCAGAAATCCAATGCGACAACAATGCATTCGACCAGGATATCTCCTGGGGTGCAGGCGATGCAGGTGCCAATTTCGCCACCCTTCATTTCCCGAAGGAGAAGACTGAGCATTATGCCAACCTCTCGCATTATCTGACAGACGAGATTGTTACCAACCCAGGCTTGTTCCATTCATGGTTGGAGGCTCATTATGATCAGGCCATCAATCCTCACAAGAATGGCTGGTATGAGTTCATCAATTCAGGCCCCAGTGCCCCTGAGGATGGTCCCGAATATCAATCCATCATTCTCCGCACATTCAGTGATTACGATTATGCATATCTTGTTCCCCAAGGTCTCAGGGCTTACGTGGTCAACAAGGTCGAGCCAAATAATGACGGCAACTACGAAGTTACCTTGCAGCGCCTCAATGTCATTCCCAAGCGTACTGGTGTCATCCTCTATGGACATCCCAATGGCAAGACTAAGGACGGTAATCCTACTTTGGTCTTGACCCCAGTTAAATTCTTGGAGACAGGCGATCCGCTTTATGATCAGAAATATGAAGGAGACGAGTTGGTATCTTGTACAATTGAGTATAATGAGGATGGCACTATGAAAGAACAGGACACATACAGGGGTCCGGACCAGGGTGCTGCTCTCTGCCGTGCCAACTGGGATAATCTCGATGATGCTCACGCTATCTACAAGAACTATCTGGAGCCCATCCTCTCAGCAGACGGTTCCACAGTGGCCATCAAGCCCTACGAGACTATAAAGGTGGATGGTGTCAAAAAGACCACATTCCGCAACTTCGCATTGGGCCGATACACAAGCACGGATTATTTCTCCAAGGATGAATCTACTCTGAACGATGAAACTAACTATGTGGGCTTCTTCCGTATGAAAAATCAGAAATACAAGAGCGGTTATGCATACTTGCGTCTGACCGGTGATGTGGATGCAGAAGGTAATGCTCTCGAGAATCCTGAGTTTGCAGTAGCCGATGGTGGCGAAATCCTTGTCAATCCTGATGAACCCGAGGAAGATGCCGCCCATAATATTTATCCATATTATTGGGAAGTCATGATTGCAGACGGAATTCCTTATGATGCACGAGCCAAAGTAGGTAATGCAACTTATAACCCAAAAGGTTGGTGGGATTATTCTATTACAGAAAATCACCCTATACCATTTACTTGGAGAGAATATACACTGAGTTGGGGTAACCGCAGCGAAGCACTCGTAAATCCAAATAGTTCTGCGAAGTATTTCGGAGAATTGGAGGAGAATGCTGACGGTATCGTGAAACTTGTGATTCCTGCTGGCAATGAGGATGGTGAGTTCTACACACTTCAGGGTGTGAGGGTATCCAACCCCACAAAGGGTGTTTACATCCAGAACGGCAAGAAAGTGATTATTAAATAATCTTATAGAAAATTGAAACTGATGAAAAAGATTTATCAAATTCCAGAGATAGAGATTTCAGAGATGGTACTTTCCAAGTGCTTTCTTGTTGAGGACTCAGGAGAGATTGGTTCAGGTGGTGCTTTGACTAACGAGAACACAAATTTTGAAGAAGAAGAACCCTCATTGGAAATTTCCAACTCTAACCTTTGGGATGATTAGTATTATTCGAAAGGACAAAGGATAATGTTCTAACCCTAAAATAGAAGAAAGCCTATAGGCAGGAGTCTATAGGCTTTTCTTCTGTTTTGCATTCTTTTATCTCTTCTCCAATGAAAAAAACTCTTTTGTTGGGCATCATGCTCTTTTCAGTACTGAGCATACAGGCGGCTACCCCCTATTGCGTGCTTTCGGGCAGCACGCTGACATTCTACTACGATGACAACAAGCCTACATCAGGAACTGTATACGACCTGGTGTATAGCAACAACCAGCCCAAATGGGTGGGCAAGGCATCGTCGGTCAATACCGTGGTTTTCCACTCCTCATTCGCCGATGCACGCCCGACAGACGGCTCCTGCTGGTTCTACAACATGAGCAATCTGACTTCCATTCAGGGATTGGCCAACCTCAATACCTCCGAGATGACATCGATGGCAAGCATGTTCTACAAGTGTTCGGGACTGACCACGCTCAACCTGGGCAGTTTCGACACCCAGAATGTGGACAACATGGCGGGCATGTTCTACAACTGCTCGAAACTCACCCAACTGAAAGTAGGCAACTTCAAGACAGGCAAGGTCATCCGAATGAACGGTATGTTCAGTGGCTGCAGCAGTCTCACGACGGTGGATGTCAGCAATTGGGACGTATCGCTTGTAGAGACGATGAACGCCATGTTCCGCAGTTGCACCAATCTCACCACGCTCGATGTGAGCAAATGGAAAACCAGTGCCCTTCTCAACATCGGTTATATGTTTTATCTATGCATCAACCTGCAGACGGTAGATGTCAGCGGTTGGGATGTCTCGAATGTGAGTAACTGCCATTACGCATTTTATGGCTGTACGAGCGTCAAGCAATTTGATGTCAGCAATTGGAACACCCCTAAATTCGAGGATACCTCCTACTTGTTTTTCAACTGCACCGGCGTGAGAACTCTTGATGTGAGCAAGTGGGACATGTCCGGAGTGTATTCAACTGAATGTATGTTCACCAATTGCTCCAGCCTCACTACTCTCAACTTGAGCGGATGGGTGACAGACAATCTGGATAATATGAAAGAGATGTTTAGAAAATGTTCCAGTCTGGAATCCCTTGACCTAAGCCACTTCAACACCTCACGCATCACAAACATGGCCTCCCTTTTCAGCAACTGCTCCAGTCTGACAAGTTTGGATGTCAGCACTTGGGACGTGTCACACGTCACAAACATGTCGTATATGTTCAATAATTGCAAGAGTCTGACAGCCGTTGATGTGGCCGATTGGAATACTTATAATCTCAACAATATGATTTCCTTGTTTGATGGTTGTTCTTCCTTGGAGGAACTTGACCTCAGCAAGTGGTCTTTAAAGAATTCTCAATATGCTTATAGTATGTTGAATAAATGCTCCAAACTGGCTAAACTGAGCGTATCTTCCTCAATGGAAAACCTCCATTCTGGCGCCTGCGCAGGTGTGGGTACTGCTGAGGAGCCCTGTGTTTTGATCATTCCCAATGGCTTCGCCTTCGGTGAGGAGATTGACCCGACAGAAGCAGTCTTTGAGTGGTGCGGCGGATACTTCACCCTGGGCAACGAATACGAGATGGGAGACGTGAACATGGATGGCCTTGTGACCGTGACGGATGTCATGCTCACCGTGAATCATGTTCTTGGCAACAAACCCGACAATTTTTATGAGAAATATGCCGACATGAATTCCGACGGGAGGATCAATGTGGCCGACATCATGCTGATTGTAAAAAAAGCGATTGGCAAATGAACAGGATTCCGTTTAGACATTCATAAGGAATTTCTATCCCTTCTATAATTATCAAAGCGCATCTGAGTCGTGATGACTGGGATGCGCTAAAGTTTTAGGGGTGAGAGATGAGAGGTAAGAGGTGAGAGGTGAGAGAATACCTCATGTGATCTATTTGTAGGACTCAAATGCTTCAGGTTTGTCGTTTTATTCGAGCCTATTCGTGGTTGAAAAACAATTCATGAGTAATACATGCGTATTCATGGTAATTCTTCGACAAGCGAAGCGACAAGGTCGAGCGCATGTGAAAAAGAAAACACGAATGTCCATGTAATCAATCTATGAATTACCATTAATTTCTTCACCGCACAGCGGCGATATATTCCTTCCCTGATTCCTTAGACAAATAATCAACGTGCTCAAGTTGAAAGGAGTGTGGGAGTGTGGGAGTTTAGGAGTGTAGACATTACTCTTGCAAGTCATCAGTCTCTATTGGCGGGGTGCAATCTGTTCTATGTAACTATTCAGCGAATCATCATTTGGAGTGCCTTGACGGGCAGAACCAACGG
>JAEEGF012215951.1_pt1 | contig 19998 bp, 16 predicted proteins | sample 9134171 | NCBI WGS metagenome assembly JAEEGF01 (sample SAMN16246542, study PRJNA631951) | gut metagenome | biome: gut microbiome; feature: rumen; material: AP-attached | host: Bos | place: Iran: Karaj | collected 2018-10
GGCTTCTTCGACGACGATTCCATGGAGAACTACAAGAAGGATCTGGCCACCCAGAAGGCGCTGGATCTGATCGTTGCGGAAAGCAAGTAACAGGAGAGTTTTATGAGTTTAGTCCCTTATGTTCTGGAGTCCACCAGCCGCGGAGAGCGCACCTACGACATCTACTCGCGGCTCTTAAAGGACCGTATCGTTATCTTAAGTGAAGAAGTCAACGACGTGACTGCTTCGCTGGTCACCGCGCAGCTGCTGTTCCTGGAGTCCGAGGATCCGGGCAAGGATATCAGCCTGTACATCAACAGCCCAGGCGGCTCCGTCTCGGCCGGCATGGCGATCTACGACACCATGCAGTTCGTCAAGTGCGACGTCTCCACCATCTGCCTCGGCATGGCGGCCTCCATGGGCGCCTTCCTGCTGGCCGGCGGTGCGAAGGGCAAGCGCCTGATTCTGCCGAACGCCAGAGTCATGATCCACCAGCCTTCGGGAGGCGTGCAGGGCCAGGCGACGGACGTCCGCATCGTGGCGGAGGAGATCGAGCGCACCAAGAAGACCCTGAACCGCATTCTGGCGGAGAACACCGGAAAGAGCCTCGAAGAGGTCAGCCGCGACACCGAGCGCGACTTCTACATGACCGCGGAGGAGGCCGTGGCCTACGGTCTGGTCGATAAGATCATTGCCAACCGCGCTTAAGGAGAAAGCATGCCTTCCAAAAAGACAGACAATTCAAAATTCTGCTCTTTCTGCGGCAAGAACCAGAGCCAGGTGGAGCGCCTGATCGCCAGTCCCATGATGGACGTGTATATCTGCGACGAGTGCATCGACACCTGCGCCCAGATCCTGGAAGAGGAGTGGGGACCGGAAGAGCGGAAGGACAGCGGCTCGGGTTTAAGCTTTGACAAGCTGAAGCGCCCGGAGGAGATCAAGGCCTTCCTGGATCAGTACGTGATCGGGCAGGAGAACGCGAAAAAGGTCCTGTCCGTGGCGGTCTACAACCACTACAAGCGCGTGCTGTACGGGGAAGTAAACGGCGGCGACGTCGAACTGCAGAAGAGCAACGTGCTGATGCTCGGCCCGACCGGCACCGGCAAGACTTACCTTGCACAGACCATCGCGCGCTGCCTGGACGTGCCCTTCGCCTCTTCGGACGCGACGACCCTGACCGAGGCCGGCTACGTGGGCGAGGACGTGGAGAACATCCTCTTAAAGCTGATCCAGGCGGCGGATTACGACGTCTCCCGGGCGGAGCGCGGCATCATCTACATCGATGAGATCGACAAGATCACGAAGAAGTCCGAGAACGTCTCCATCACCCGCGACGTCTCCGGCGAGGGCGTGCAGCAGGCGCTGTTAAAGATCCTGGAGGGGACCGACGCGAACGTTCCCCCGCAGGGCGGCCGCAAGCATCCGTACCAGGAGACCATCAGGATCAACACCACGAACATCCTCTTCATCTGCGGCGGCGCCTTCGACGGGCTGGAAAAGATCATCGAATCGAGACTCGGCTCCGGCTCCATCGGCTTCAACGGCGTCGTGGTGGAGAAGGAAGAGCGGCCGCTGGGCGAGCTCTTCTCGCAGGTGGTGCCGAAGGATCTGGTCAAGTTCGGCCTGATCCCGGAATTCATCGGCCGCGTGCCGGTCTGCGTCGCCTTAAACGAGCTGGACGAGGACGCCATGGTGCGCATCCTCACCGAGCCGAAGAACGCGCTCATCAAGCAGTTCGAGCGCCTCTTCGACATGGACGGCGTGAAGCTGATCGTGACCGACGAAGCCGTACGGGCGGTGGCGCACCGGACCATGGAGCGCAACATCGGCGCGAGAGGCCTGCGGTCTGTGCTGGAAAGCGCCATGATGGACCTGATGTTCCGCCTGCCGAGCGACGATACCATCGCCAGCTGCACCATCACGCCGGAGGTGATCACGGAAGGCGCGGACCCGATCCTGACCTACCGCGACGCGCCGGAAGCCCAGCCGGAAAAGAAGCGCAGCTTCAGCCTCAACAACCTGCTGCAGTAAAAACGGGGGCGGGAAGATGATCATCAAATCAGCCGTATTGGAGACGGTCTGCGGCGTGACCAGCAGGCTGCCGGACAACGATCAGCCGGAATTTGCCTTTGCCGGCCGCTCCAACGTGGGGAAATCCTCCCTGATCAACGGCCTGATGAACCGCAAGTCCCTGGCCCGCGTGAGCGCGGAGCCGGGGAAGACCCGCACCATCAACTACTATCATATCAATGATTCGTTCTACTTTGTGGACCTGCCGGGCTACGGCTACGCCAAGGTCTCCGAAAAGGAGAAGGCGGCCTGGGGAAAGATGATCGAGCGTTATCTGACCGGAAGCCGGAGCCTGAAGCAGATCTTCCTGCTGGCCGATATCCGCCACGCCCCGAGCGCCGCGGATAAGCAGATGGCGGACTGGATCCGCGCGGCCGGCCGCGAGCCGGTGGTGATCGCCACCAAACTGGACAAGATCAATCGTTCCCAGCGGGCGGGGCAGCTGAAGCTGCTGCGGACGGAGCTTGCGCTTCCTCCCGAAGCGAAGATCCTGCCGTATTCCGCCCTTTCCAAAGAGGGCCGGGACGAAATATATAGCTATCTGGAGGAATGCTTATGATGGACCTGACAGAACTGAAGAAAATCTTTCGGGATCCGGCAGCCTACGGCGGCCGGGACGTGACCGTGGGAGGCTGGGTGCGCAATAACCGCGACTCCAAGAATTTCGGGTTCATCATGCTGAATGACGGGACCTTTTTCGAGTCGCTGCAGGTCGTGTACGACACGGAACTGCCGAATTTTGACGAGGTCACGCATATCAACGTCGGCGCGGCGCTGATCGTGAGCGGCCGTATCGTCCTGACGCCCGAAGCCAAGCAGCCCTTCGAGCTGAAGGCGGCTTCGGTGGAAGTGGAAGGCCCTTCGACCCCGGATTACCCGCTGCAGCCCAAGCGCCACAGCGTGGAATTCCTGCGCACGATCCCGCACCTGCGGCCGCGCACGAACCTGTTCTCCGCGGCGTTCCGCATCCGTTCGCTGGCGGCCTACGCCATCCACAAGTTCTTCCAGGAACGTGACTTCGTGTACGTTCACACGCCGATCATCACGGCTTCCGACGCGGAGGGCGCCGGCGAGATGTTCCAGGTCACGACGATGGATCTGAACAAGCTGCCGCGCACCGAAGACGGCGGCATCGACTTTGCGCAGGATTTCTTCGGCAAGCCGACCCTGCTGACTTTAAGCGGCCAGCTGCACGGCGAGACCTTCGCCCAGGCGTTCCGCAACATCTACACCTTCGGGCCGACCTTCCGCTCCGAGAACTCCAACACCACACGCCACGCGGCGGAATTCTGGATGATCGAGCCGGAGATCGCCTTCGCGGATCTGGCGGACGACATGGACCTGGCGGAAGCGATGCTGAAATATATCATCCGCTACGTGCTGGAGAACGCGCCGGAGGAAATGGCTTTCCTGAACAGCTTCGTGGACAAGGGGCTCATCGAGCGCCTGACGCACGTCATGAACTCCGACTTCGGCCGCATCAGCTATACCGAAGCCGTGGCGCTGCTCGAGAAGCACAACGACAGATTCGACTACAAGGTCAGCTGGGGCTGCGATCTGCAGACCGAGCACGAACGCTTCCTCACGGAGGAGATCTTCAAGCGGCCCGTGTTCGTCACGGATTATCCGAAGGAGATCAAGGCCTTCTACATGAAGCAGAACCCCGACGGGAAGACCGTCGCGGCCGCGGACTGCCTGGTGCCCGGCATCGGCGAGATCATCGGCGGCAGCCAGAGAGAAGAGGACTACGACAAGCTCATGGCCCGCATCAAAGAACTCGGCATGAAGGAAGAAGAGTACGGCTTCTACATGGATCTGCGCAAGTACGGCACCACCCGCCACGCCGGCTTCGGCCTGGGCTTCGAGCGCTGCGTGATGTACCTGACCGGCATCGGCAACATCCGCGACGTCCTGCCCTTCCCGAGGACCGTCGGCAACTGCCTGCTGTAGGAGGCGGGAAAAGACATAAGGAGGAGCATTATGTCTGTTCAGGAACTAACCGACATTTTACGGAACTCCCGGAAAATCGTTTTCTTCGGCGGAGCCGGCGTATCCACGGCCTCCGGCATCCCGGATTTCCGCAGCGCCAACGGCCTGTGGAACCAGAAATACAAAAGAAACCTGAGCCCGGAGGAAATGGTCTCCCGCAGCTTCTTCGAGCGCGATCCGGAAGACTTCTTCGCCTTCTATAAGGACAAGCTCGTCTACCCGGAAGCAAAGCCCAACGCCTGCCACTACGCGCTGGCCAGGCTCGAAAAGATGGGCAGGCTCCGCGCCGTCGTCACGCAGAACATCGACGGCCTGCACCAGATGGCCGGCAGCACCAACGTCTTCGAGCTGCACGGCTCGGTGCTCCGGAATTACTGCACCCGCTGCCGCTCCTTCTACGACGTGAACTTTATCCTGGAAGCCGACGGCGGCGTGCCCCGCTGCCCCAAGTGCGGCAGCATCGTCAAGCCCGACGTGGTGCTCTATGAAGAAACGCTGGATGACAACGTCATCGACGGCGCCGTCAGAGCCATCGCAGGAGCCGACACCCTGATCATCGGCGGGACCTCCCTGATCGTCTATCCCGCCGCCGGCTTCGTCCGCTACTTCCGCGGAAACAAGCTGGTGGTGATCAATAAATCCGTCACCCAGGCCGACGAATACGCGGATCTCGTGATCCACGACGACATCGCGCAGGTGATGGATCAGGCCGTGAAAGCTTTAGAGGAACAACAGTAAGCAATGAACGACAAGAAGAACGACAAAAACAACGAGAACAAGAATAAAAACATCCTGAAGGTCCTCATCCTTTCGATGCTGGGTCTCCTCCTGTTTTCCTTCTTTTCCCGCAATCTGCTGGCCGGGCAGGCCGGGTCCTTAAGCTACGACGAATTCCTCAAGATCCTGGAAACGAAGGAAGTCGAGGAAGTCACCTTCAACGAAATGTACAACCGCGTCAGCGCGGAGGTCAAGGAAGAGGGCCGCACGCAGGTCTATACGACCGCGATCGTGGACAAGGACGCGGCGCTGGAGATCATCAACGCGCGCGGCATCAAGTATTCCGGCACGGTCGTCTCCTCCAGCAACTGGATCTCGATCGTCCTGTACGTGGTCTTCGCGGCCGTCATGTTCTACTGGATGTTCAGCATGCGCAGCGGCGGCGGGATCCTGGGAAATCTGACCAAGAGCACCGCAAAGATGTACGTGCAGAAGGAAACCGGCGTATCCTTCGCGGACGTGGCCGGGCAGGACGAAGCCAAGGAATCCCTCGTGGAGATCGTCGAATTCCTGCACAATCCGGGTCGCTACGCGCAGATCGGCGCCAAGCTCCCGAAGGGCGCGCTGCTGGTCGGCCCGCCCGGCACCGGCAAGACGCTGCTCGCCAAGGCGGTCGCCGGCGAAGCGCAGGTGCCTTTCTTCTCGCTGGCCGGCTCCGACTTTGTGGAGATGTTCGTCGGCATGGGCGCGAGCCGCGTCCGTTCCCTCTTTAAGGAAGCCCAGCAGATGGCGCCCTGCATCATCTTTATCGACGAGATCGACGCCATCGGCAAATCGCGCGACTCCCGCTACGGCGGCAACGACGAGCGCGAGCAGACCTTAAACGCCCTGCTGGCCGAGATGGACGGCTTCGATTCCTCGAAGGGCGTCTTCATCCTGGCGGCCACCAACCGGCCCGAGGTGCTGGATCCGGCGCTGTGCCGGCCCGGCCGCCTGGACCGGCGGATCATCGTCGACAAGCCGGACTTAAAAGGCCGTGTCGCGGTCCTCAAGGTCCATGCCAGGCACGTCAACATGGGCGACGACGTCGACTTCGAGGAAGTCGCGCTCGCGACCTCCGGCGCCGTCGGCTCGGATCTCGCCAACATGATCAACGAAGCCGCGATCCTGGCCGTGAAGAAGGGCCGGAACTTCGTGACGCAGGCGGACCTGCTGGAATCCGTTGAGGTGGTCATCGCCGGCAAGGAGAAGAAGGACCGCGTCATGAACGAGAAGGAGAAGCGCACCGTCGCCTATCACGAGGTCGGCCACGCGCTGGCCGCCGCCCTGCAGAAGCACTCCGAGCCGGTGCAGAAGATCACCATCGTGCCGCGCACCATGGGCTCCCTCGGCTACGTGATGCAGACGCCGGAGGAGGAGCGCTACCTGATGACGCAGGCCGAGCTCGAGACCGAACTGGTGACGCTCCTGGCCGGCCGCGCCAGCGAAGAGCTTTTCTTCGAATCCGTCTCCACCGGCGCCGCCAACGATATCGAAAAGGCCACCAAGCTGGCCCGCTCCATGGTCACCCGCTTCGGCATGAGCAAGGAGATCGGCCTGATGGGGCTGGAGACCGTCACCGACGAATACCTGATGGCCCGCACGGTCATGAACTGCTCGGACGACACCTCCGCGCTGGTGGACCGCGTGGTGAAATCCATGCTGGACGAAGCCTACGCCAAGGCGAAGGGGCTGCTGGACGATAACCGCGAGGTCATGCACCGGATCGCCGGCTACCTGTTCGAGAAGGAAACCATCACCGGCAAGGAGTTCATGAAGCTCTTGAAGGAAGTAAAGGAAGACTTCGAGGAGAAGCCGCAGCCGAGCCTGGCCGAGGAAGTCAAGGCCGAAGAAGAACACCGCCAGATGCCGGCGGAAGAAGCGGAATAACCACTGCGCCGAGCGAGCCGGACAAGTTTTTCGAACGATTTAGCGAAGCGACTAGTGAGAAAAACATCGTGCCGGGCGCGAGGCGGGGAGGCAGCCCTGTTGGGTAATAAGGAAGAGCAGAGGAATAACATATGTCCAACTTTATCGTAACGGCCGATACGACCATGGATCTCCCGATGGAGGTCATCAAAAACCTGGATATCCGTCCGATCGTCAGCTATGTCTCCCTGGGCGGCGGCGACCTGCCCGACTGGCCGGACATCAGCTCGAAGGATCTCTTTGAATACGTAAAAAAGAGCGGCCAGCTCCCGAAAACGGCGGCCGCCAACCTCACGGACTACGAAGACTTCTTCCGGAAGATCCGCGAAGAAGACAGTCGTCCCATCATCCACATCGCCAAGAGCAGCGGCGTATCCAGCTGCTATGAGAACGCGGTCGTGGCCTCCCGCGATATTCCGGACGTGTACGTCGTGGACTCGCTGGGCCTGTCCACGGGCAGCGGCATGCTGGTCATGATGGCGGCCAAGAGCGACAAGACCGATCCGAAAGAAGTCGTTGCGGAGCTGGACGAGTTCAAGACCCGCATCGAATGCAGCTTCCTGATCGAAACGCTGGATTTCCTGTACAAGGGCGGCCGCTGCAGCGGTCTGGCGGCGCTCGCCGCCGGGATCCTGAAGCTGCGTCCCGAGATCGTGCTGGAAAACGGCAAGATGCACGCCGGCCGCAAGTTCCGCGGCCCGTACGAAAAGTGCCTCTTCACCTTTATCGACGAGACCTTCAGCAACATCGAACGCTTCGAGCCGGGCATCCTGTACGTCAACCACACGATGCAGGACAGAGAGCTGCTGGAAAAGCTGATGCAGCACATCCGGGACTTCAACTACTTTGAGGACGTGAAGGAATTCCCCGCCTGCGCCGCCATCGCGACGCACTGCGGACCCAACACCTTCGGCTTTCATCCGGTGCGGAAGAAGAGCGCCGAATAAGATCAGCAGCACGCAAAAGGAGCCGTTTGCTTTGACAAGCTCAGCAAACGGCTCCTTTTGCGTGCCGGGACCGGGCCGTGCGCGAAGCGCTTACGCGCCGTACGCCTTCAGGTTGCCCAAAACCAGCTTCATCATGCGCTCGTGATTGAATTCGCCCGAAAAGCTGTTGTGAGGGGAGAGCAGGACGTTCTCCAGCGTCCATAAAGGACTTTCCTTCGGCAGCGGCTCGGTTTCAAACACGTCCAGCGCGGCGGCGGCCAGCGGCCCGTTCTGCAGGGCTTTGATCAGCGCGTTCTCATCGATCAGCGGCCCGCGGGCGGCGTTGATGAGAAAACTGCCCGGCTTCATGCTCCCCAGCAGCTCTTTGCCGAAGAGCCCCCGCGTCTCGGGCGTCAGGGCGATGGCCAGGATCAGGATATCTGCCTGCGGCAGCAGGGCCGGCAGATCGGACAGCGGCCGGAATTCATCCACGTTCGGATCGCTCTTGACCGAGCGGTTCACAACGGTCAGCCGGGCGCCGAACGGCTTTAGGCGCTTCGCGATCTCGCGGCCGAACGCGCCGAAACCGGTCAGCAGGACGTTCTTGCCGCCCAGCTCCTGCCAGCTGCGGTCCTTTCTGTAAACGCCGGCCAGCTGGTTGCGGAAGCCGGCCGGAACGTGCTTTAAGAGCTCCAGGATCCGCATCAGAGTCCATTCGGCCATCGGCGCGCTGTAAACGCCCTCCGCGTTGCGCAGCGTGATCCCCTGCCCGCGGATCCAGTCCAGCGGCACGCGGTCCAGACCGGCGCTCGTGACCTGCACGTAGCGGACACGGTCGAATCCCGCGTGGCCGCAGTAGTGGAAGAGACTGTTGCAGATCAGTCCCTCGTACTGTTCCGGATCCTTCACGGGGATCCGTTCGTCGGGGTGCAGCGTGACTTCATGTCCGAGCGCCTCCAGATCTTTCACGTCCTGTTCTGTGGCAAACAGGGAACCGGTAACCAATAGCTTCATACCTGCTCCTTTCGCATTTCCTTCTCTATTCTCCGAACTCCGCCAGCACGTGCATCTGCGCGTTCCCGAGGACCCGGAAGCCCTCCGCCGTCCCGCGGTGCGCGCGGAGACCGTTCTCAAAGGCCCGGAGCCTAAGATAGGTCTCCACGTCCTTTAAGGCTGCCGATCCGGCCGGAAACTGGCTTTTATGGCAGGCGACCGCCGCCATCTGTTTCTTTATAAGTCCCGTCGTCGCGATGAACCCCGTCGGCTTCGCCGTCATGTAATACGCGACCGCTTTCACCGGCGCCGGCCGGTATCCGTACTGCGCCATGATCCCCTGATTGTAGGCGAAGCAGGCAATCTGACCCGCCGCCCGTCCCACGCGCAGATGGTCCGGATGGACCTCGTTCGTGGGTGCCGGATCCGGAGCGAAGATCACGTCCGGCTGAAACTCAGCGACGGTTTCGGCGAGGCACCTGAGAAGCGCTTCTTCCGGGTAGAAGCCGCCGTCGGAGAGCTTTCCGAAGCGTACGTCCGTGACGCCCAGTCCGGCTGCCGAAGCGAGGGCTTCCGCCTCGCGAATCTTTGCCAGTTCCTCAGCCGAAACGCCGGAATCCAGAAATTCGGTCCCGTAGCGGCCGTCGGTCACGATCAGAAAGGCGATTTTTTTTCCGGCCTTCACGAGGGCGGCGGCGGATGCGCCGGCCCCGATCTCGATATCGTCCGGATGCGGCCCGACGAATAAATAGCGATCAAAAGACGCCGGCTTCGGCAGCGGCATCGCTTTTTTCAGGATAAAACGGGTGATCGACATGGCAGAACCCCCTTACAGTTCTTTTTCAAAGCGGAGCAGGACGCAGGGCGTGCCGTCGCGGTGGTCGTTTACCGCTTCCTCCTCCGTCAGGCGGAAGCCCTCTTTTTCGATCAGCCTCCGGGAGGCGTCGTTTTCCGGCCGGCAGCGGCAGATAAAGCGCGATGCGCCGAGCTCATTTTTTGCATATTCCGTAAGGGCCCGCAGGACCTGTGTCCCGTAGCCCTTCCGCCAGTATTCCGGGCACAGGCAGACGCCCTGCTCGGCGGCGGCCCCGTCCTCCTCCAGGAAGACCCCGGTAAAGCCGATCAGCTGTCCGCTTTTCTTCTCGCGGATCAGCCAGGCGTCGTGCGCCTTCTGGAAGCGCGCGGTCCGCTCCATGCGGTCCCGGGCGGCCGCCTCGTCGGCGGTCACGTCCCAGAACATATAGCGCGCGCATTCAGGCCGGGACCAGACGTTTTCCCACATCTCTTTCCAGTCTTCCGGAACGGCCTTGCACAGGATCAGATCCTTCGTTTCCGGCATTCTCTTTTCCTTCCGTCTTTATCCCAGCACGCTGGCGGTCGCCTCGTCCTCGTACTGGCGGGTATACAGCTCCCTGTAGTAACCGTTCAGGGCCAGCAGCTCTTCGTGCCTTCCCTGCTCCACGATCTTCCCGCCTTTCACGACCAGGATGCAGTCTGCATTCCGGACGGTCGAGAGCCGGTGCGCGATCATCACGGTCGTCCGGCCTTTGACGATGGTATCGATGGCGTGCTGGATCTTCTGCTCGGTCATCGTGTCCACCGAAGACGTCGCCTCGTCCAGCACCAGGATCTTCGGATCCGCTAAGATGGCCCGGGCAAAGCTGATCAGCTGCTTCTCGCCGGTGGAGAGGAGAGAACCGTCCTCGCCCACGTCGGTATCCAGGCCTTTTTCCAACTTCGCGACCACGTCGTCGGCGGAGACCAGCTTCAGCGCTTTTTCGATCTCTTCCGCGGAGGCGTCCGGATTGCCGTAGAGCAGGTTTTCCCGAACGGTCCCGGAGAAGAGGTGCGGCGTCTGCAAAACGTAGCCCAGGGCGCTGTGCAGCCAGAGCTGGCTGCGCCCGCGGGCGTCGCGTCCGTCGATCAGGACCTGCCCTTCGGTCGGCTCGTAGAAGCGGCAGATGAGGTTGACCAGCGTGGATTTGCCGGCGCCGGTCTCGCCCACGATGGCGATATTGCTGCCGAAGGGGATCTGCAGGTTAAAGTGCTCCAGCACCGTTTCCTCGCCGTCGGGATAGCGGAAGGTCACGTCCCTGAATTCGATATCGCCGCGGATCTCCTCCCAGTTTTCTTTCTTCGGATCGAAGACGTCGCCGTAGAGGGCCGTGACTTCTTCGCTGTCCGTCACATCCGACTTCGTCTCCAGCAGCCTCGTGAAGCGCTCGATATTGACCTGCGTGGTAATGAGGTCGCTGATGACGTCGATGAACCAGCGTACCGGCTCCATCATGCCTTCCGCGTAGCTCATGAAGAGGGAGAAGGTCCCGATGTCCTTTTCGGCCAGGATCCCGCCTTTCCACAGCACGATGGCCAGCCCCAGCGAGGAAGCCAGGTTCATGGTGGAGGCGAAGAGCCCGCGGTAACGGGCCGCCTTCACGGTCTTGCGGAGCATGTTGTCCGTTTCGTCCGTAAAATCCTTTTCGATGCGTTCCTCGACCGCCAGCGTCTTGATGGTCCGGGCGCCGGTGATGCCTTCGTTGAAGTTGCCGGTGATCCGCGAATTGATCTCGCGGACCTCGCGGTTGACGCGGACCAGCCGGGCCTGGAACAGGCTGAAGAGCACGATGATGGCCGGCAGGATCAGCAGGATGAGCAGCGCCAGGCGCGCATTGATGATCAGCATGACCACGGCGGCGCCGATCAGATAGCTTAAGTGCCAGCAGCCGTCCATGATCGTCCAGGAGAAGAGCGAGCCGATCCGGGAGGTATCGCTCATGACGCGGGAGTGGACGTAGCCCACGCTGTTCTGATTGTAGTAGGAGAAGGACAGCGTCTGCAGGTGGTGGAAGGCCTGCGAACGCAGATCCCGGTTGACGGAGACCTCCACCTTCATGGCGCGGTATGTGCAGATGTAGTTCATCCCCGCCGTGAAGAGGATCGTGACGATATAGACCGCCAGATAGGCCGGCAGGGTGTCCAGCGTTCTGCCGCCGACGAAATGGTTCAGGGCGTAGCGCTGGAAGACCGGCAGCATGATATCCATCGTGCTGCCGAGCAGGCAGCAGAGAGTCATGATAAAGATGGCCTTGCCGTAGCCGCGTACGTAAGGCATCAGCTTCGGAATGCCGAAGAAGGGAAGGGAAACGCGTTCGGGGTCTTTCTTATGCATCCTGAGCACCCTCCTTTCCGCTGCCCGACTGGATCTCGTAGATCTGCCGGTACACGCCTTCCTGCCGGATCAGCTCCTCATGGGTCCCCGCCTGCAGGATCCGTCCCTTTTCCAGCACGATGATCCGGTCGGCCTTGGACAGGGTGGTGATGCGGTGGGAGATCAGGATGACGCTGGCGCTGCCGAAGCGCTCCTCCAGGGAGCGGCGGATCTTCGCATCGGTCTCCGTATCCACGGCGGACAGCGAGTCGTCGAAGATCATGATCGGCGTATTCTGGGCCAGCGTCCGGGCAATGGCGGCCCGCTGTTTCTGGCCGCCGGACAGGGTCACGCCCCGCTCGCCGACGAAGGTATCGTAGCCCTTGGCAAAGTCCATGACGGTATCGTCCAGACAGGCCGCGCGGGAGACCTCGCGGACATCCTCCAGCGTCATATCCGGCCGCGTGATCGAGATGTTCTCCTGCAGCGAACGGGAGAAGAGGAAGGGCTCCTGCAGCACCATGCCGATGTTCTTCCTGAGGTAGCCGGTGTCGATGTCCTTCACGTCCGTGCCGCCGATACAGATGCTGCCGCCGCCGTCGGAGAGCAGGTACAGCTTGTTTAAGAGCGCCATCAGCGTGGATTTCCCGCTGCCGGTGCCGCCCAGAATGCCCAGCGTTTTGCCGGCCGGCAGCGTAAAGCTGATATCGTGCAGCATTTCCGGGCTGTCCTCGTAGGCGAAGCTGACGTGGTCGAAGACGATGTCCCGGTCCAGCGGCGGCGTCAGCGCCTTTTCGGACGGGGCTTCTTCCTCGGCGGACATGATATAAGCGATGCGGTCCAGCGACACGCCGGCCTTGCTCATTTCGGAGATCATGCGGCCCAGCATGCGGATCGGCCAGACCAGCATGGAATTGTAGGTGATAAAGGCGACGTATTCGCCGGTGATCAGCCGCCCCCGGATGCAGTAGGACGCGCCGACCGCTATGACCAGAAGGACCTGCAGGCTGCTTAAGACATCCGCGCTGCTCCAGTAGCGGGCCATGACGGCGGACAGCTTCACCCAGAGATTCGTATATTTGACGTTCTGCGCTTCAAAACGGTCACGCTCGTAGCGCTCGCGGCCGAAGGCGCGCACCACGCGCACGCCGGTCAGGTTCTCCTGTACCATCGCGGAGAGAACGCCTTCGTTCTCGTCGCATTCCTCGAAGCCTTTTCCGATCTTCCGGTGGAAGATCAGGGAATAGCCGATGATGAGCGGCATGGGCGCCAGCGCGATCAGCGTGAGAGACAGATCCATCCGGACCATGAACAGGATGGAGAGGACCAGCAGGATCACGATGCGGAAGACGCTGGTCAGCTGCTCGGCCACGAAGTTCTTCATGGTATCGATATCCGAGGTGCAGCGCTGGATGATGTCGCCGGTGCGGTTTTTGCCGTGCCAGGCATAGGGCAGCCGCTCAATGTGGGAGAAGAGGCTGTCCCGCATGGTCTTGACCAGCGTTTCCGCCGCCTTGGTGTTGGAGACGCGGAAAAGGTACTGGGCGAGCGCCTTGACGGCGGCAACGGCCACGACGGCGAGCGCCATGATCCAGAGATGTTTTCCCAGATAGGCAAAGCCGCCCAGCTTCTCTACGAGATCCAGGACGAACGGCGGCTGCGAGGGCTCGGCTCCGCCGACCGCATTGTCGATCGCCATGCGGATGATCTGCGGGTTCACCGTGTCGCACAGCGCGGTCACGATCGCAAACAGGACGGACGCGGCAAAAAGGAGACGGCTTCCTTTCAGGAAGCGTCCCAGCAGTTTCAGATTCTGTTTGGTGTTTCTTTTCTTCTTCATAATATACCTGCGGCAGCTTTGCCGGCTTTTTATATCCTACCCTATGCCCGGAGGACTGTCAACCACTGTCCGCGGAAGCTCAAAAAAACCGTGGGATTTCGCCGGATCCGGTGTATAATAAAACAGAAAGATGAGAAAACGGAATCGTCCGTGTTTTTTCAGAAGGAGCCTCTATGGCGGAGCAGTCGGTCATTGAAAAACTGAAAAGGCGGGAAGAAAGCGGTCTGGAAGAGTTGCTGCTGCATTTCGGCCCGCTGCTGCGCTACGTCATTGCCCCGATCCTGCCCGACGAGCGGGACCGGGAGGAGATCCTGCAGGACGTGGCTTTAAAGATCTGGCAGGAGATCGACCGCTTTGACAGTGAGAAAGGAAGCTGGACAAGCTGGCTGACCACCATCGCCCGCAATGCCGCTATAAACCGCGCCAGAGCGGAGAAGAGACGGGAAGCCGGTGAACTGGACGAAGAGGAGGCGGACCGGGGACCGACGCCGGAGGAACAGATCCTGCGGCGGGAACAGCAGGAGGAACTCCTGAAAGCGCTGGGGACACTCAAAAACAGCGACCGCATCCTGTTTTACCGGAAATATTACTACCGGCAGCCGACCGTGCAGATTGCCGCCGAACTCGGCCTGACGGAACGCTCCGTGGAGGGGCGCCTGTACCGGATCCGGCAGCAATTAAAGAGTTTACTGAAAGGAGGCAGCCATGGAAGAGAATAAACGGTTCGAAGAATACGAAGATTTTGACACGTTCCTGAGTGAAAGCCTCCCGCCGGAAGCGGATCCGGAGCTGAGTGATGCGGTCAATCCCTGGCGGCAGTCCATGACGTATATCCTGATCTCGCTGGCGCTCGGCTTTTTCAACCTGAACTTTCTGTACCTGAATATCATCCTGCCTGTCGTCAGCTTTGCCTTCGGTTTGCTCGGCTGGTACCGGCTCCGCGGCGAAAACAGGGGCTTTCGGCGCGGATGGATCCTGATCCTGATCCGCACGGGCGTCTTCCTTCTGTTTACTTTTCAGAGTATGACGATCTGGTCGTTTGAAGAAATATTCCGGGATCCGCTTTCCTGGATCATTCAGCTGAGCTATATGCTGCTGCAGGTTCTGCAGATCATTGATCTCCGGGAAGGGATCCGTCTGCTCCAGAAAAAAGCCGGCCAGCCGGAAGACGTCAGAGCGGTAAACGGTCTGCTCGCCTGGGACATCGTGCTGTGTATTCTCGCCGTTATCAGCGCGCAGGGCTTTATCGTCCTGATCATGATAGCCTTGCTGGTATACTGCCTGGTCAGTGTTTACCGCCTCTCCTGGACGCTGGATGAGATCGGCTACGCCTTGACGCCAACGCCCTCGAAGACCAGCCCCCGGTGCATGCTTGGCATCTATTTCGGCACGCTGATCGTTGGCAGTCTTCTATGTTTCCTGCTTTTCAGCCGCTTGCCCATGAAATGGCAGGACGCATCCGAAACCCGTTCGACGGCGGCGGAAGAAATCGCCGCGCAGTTAGAGCGGCTGGGCTTTCCAAGGGAAGTACTGGCAGATATTGCGGAAGAGGATCTTCTTCGCTGCGAAGGCGCGAAGGCAGTCATGGTGCAGGAGAACAGCTGGTATTCGACACACCCTGATGTTTTTAATATGACAAGCGTGGCGGTGGTGCTTTCGGAATCGCCTCGGATCTGGAAAGTATTTTATCACTTTTCACTTTCGGGTCAGAAAAATTACTGGGGAACGGATGCCCTGGAACTCAGGCCGGAGCGGCTGTTCGGTTACGGTATCGAGTTTACGGAGGAACCGTCGGGCTGGATCTTCACGGAAAAAGACGGGACGGCCCTGACCGCTCCGATCACCTGTCTGAAAAAAGAAACGTATACCGCGCAATCATCCTATTCCCTGTTTAACAGCTTCTGGAGCGGAGAGTCCTGGTTCGCGCTTTTCTCCTGGACGCACAGCTTTGAGAACGCGCGGGGATACGTGACTCTGACCGTGGAGAATCCGTATCAGGAAATTGATTTTTCCTGGGGAGAGAATGCTCAGATGCTGATACAGAAACGCTACAGCAGCGGCCTGCGCTATGCACATCAGGTCTCTGTCCGGCAGTATCCGGTTTTATCGGCAAAGAACTATCTGAAGCAGGGAAATCCGATCCTGGCAAATGAGCCTTTCAGCCAAATCAAGCCCGTAAGCTGGTTCTTCCCGGAAGACAGTCTCCCGGTGGAACCGCCTGAGGAGGAAGGCGATTAAAAGATACCATGCCGGGCAGAGACATTTCATCCGTGCTATTCTTTGGCAAGCTCAGTTGGCGGGCGTTACCTCGCAGACAGTGAGGATCTCTCCGTCAACACGGAAGCGTACATTATACTCCCCGAAGCGTACCCCGTAGATCCGTTCCGGATCCGTCTGGTACGCAGGACGGGGGTCCAGCGCCAGAAGCCCAGTCAGCGGAGCGATCTTATCCTCCGGCAGACGGGCTTTTATTTCGTCCGGGATCACCACGGAGAGCGTCTTCCGGGTCAGCGCTTCATTAACGCGGGCATTCGGAAAGGCGTCCGCATAGGGAAGATAGGGCTTGATATCGTAGATGGGCGTGCCGTTCATGAGGTCCGCGCCGGCCACGGTGAGGACCGGTCCCTGCGCGGTCTGCGCCAGGCGGACGAGCTCCACGCAGGAGAGCCCCAGCCGGTTGGGACGGAAAGGAGAACGGGTCGCAAAGACGCCCATGCGCGTGTTGCCGCCCAGGCGCGGCGGCCGGACGGTAGGAGAGAAGGGGGTGTCCGCCGGAACCTCGGAAAACTCCCAGATCAGCCAGAGCCGCGAGTAGGCTTCGATGCCGCGGAACGCTTCCGGGCTGCGGTATGCCGGCTCCATGACGATGCGGGAAAGCAGCGCCTCATTCAGGCCGCTCTGCCTCGGGATCCCGAACTTTTCCGTATAGTCGTTTTCGATATGCGCGATCGCTTCCATGATTCAACCCTCTATAGGAAATGTACCATAGAAGACCGGGAAAAGCAAGCAAGCAAAACCAGTGCCGAGCGAGCCGGACAATACTTTTCGAACACATTGCGAACGCACCGTGCGAGAAAAGTTTTCGTCCGGGCGCGAGGCAAGGCGCGTTAGACTGGACGAAGTCCGCGATCTATAGTAGAATAGCCTCATCAGACAGATTCCCCTGTCCCTGTGAGGTTCGTCATGGAACGGAAATACGTTGCCTTTATCAGCTATCGCCATAAACCGCTGGACAAAGCCGTCGCCACACGGCTGCACCAGCTGATCGAGCGCTATCACGTGGGGAGCGCCGTGCAGCCGGGGCGGAAAAAACTCGGCATCGCCTTCCGGGACCAGGAGGAGCTTCCGGTCTCGGGCGATCTGGGCCAGGACATCCGGACGGCGCTCGACAATTCCGAATACTTAGTGGTGGTCTGCACCCCGGACACTCCCGAATCGCGGTGGGTGCAGGAGGAGATCCGCTATTTCCGCAGCCGTCACGATAAGGATCACGTGCTGGCGGTGCTGGCGGACGGCGAGCCGGACGAGGCCTTTCCTTTCCCCCTGACCCATCCCGACCCGGAGGATCCGGAGCTCGTGGTGGAGCCTCTGGCGGCCGATATCCGCGGCACCGGCACAAAGGACGTTCTCAAAAAACTGAACACGGAAAAACTCCGGCTCTTCGCGTGCTTTTTAGGCGTGCCTTACGACAGCCTGGCGCGGAGAGAGCATAAACGGAAACAAAAGCGGCTGGCCGCCGTCTTCTCCGTAAGTCTCGCTGTCCTTCTGGGCTACGCGGGGATCCTGCTGGTCAGCAACCGAAAGATCAGCGATAAAAACGTACAGCTGAACGACGCGAACACCCGGATCCGGGCACAGAACGATGAACTGGAGCAGGCGAACGACCGTATCGTAAAGCAGAACGAGCAGCTGGAGGACGCCAATCAGAAGATCAGCGCCCAGAAGGACAGCATCGAACAGCAGCTGGCGCTGACCTATCTTCGGAGCGGGACGGAACAAGCCCTTTCCGGGGACCAGGAGGCGGCGCTTCTCTATTTTGCCGAAAGCCTGATCCATAATCCGGAGGATCAGACCGCGCAGCGGCTGACGCATCTTCTCACGCAGAAATACGGCTGGATCTGCCTGAAGGAGGCCCAGGCGGCGCCTGAGACCGTTGAAAGCGCGGCGGCCGAACCTGAAGGAAAGCTGATCGGGGAAGGGCGGGATTACCGGGCAACGTCCGACGGCAGCACTATCCGGGTCTACTGGATCTCCGAAGGCAGGACGCTGTCCGTCCCTGTACCGGAATGGGAAAATCCCTATTGCCGGAATTCGCCGGATAAGGACGCGGATCCGGCCGTGGTTTTTTATCACGGGGAAGATACCGTGAGGGTCATTTTCAACTACGCGGGCTACCTGTATCTCTATGATTTTGAGGGGGAAAAAATCGCGGACAGCAGCATTTATACCATGGAAAGCGTGCTGGGCTACGGTGAGGGCGATGCGGTGCGGAACCTTCCTTACGTCTGTCCGATGATCATATCGGAGAGCGGAAAACTGCTGCTGGTCAACGGAAACGGCCGGATATCGGCACTGGACAGTGAGAAGGTTTACCGGCTGGCGGTCCACGCGCCCGAGCATGAAAGCTACGTAGCCATGGCCGTCAAACGGGACGGAACGGGCTATGCCCTGATGGTCTATACCGGGACGGACGTCGGCGGCGGCTCCGAGGTCCGGCTGTACGACCGGGACGGGAAGCTTACCGGAACCACGGAAAACGATAAAAAATACGCGCCGCTGATGCTTTCCTTCAGTCCCGATGACAGCCGGCTGCTGGTCAGCCGCAGCGGGGCGCTGGAGATCGTGGACGGGGTCAGCGGAGACATCATCTGCCCTTCGTATAAACTGGACTTCCAGGCGGTCAGGGCGGAATACCGGGAGGACGGCGGGATCCTCGCTCAGGGCTCAAAGGGAGAGTCCAGGCTTTACGACGTCAGAACCTTCCCCGCGGAAGCTGACGATTCCCTTCCGGCACGGTATGAGGAAACGCTGGAAAACAGCCGGATCTCCTCGGAAGCGGTCCCAAAGGAAACGCAGGATGCCCTCGGGCGGGATTTCAAAAACGATCCCGTCCGGCATTTCAGCGGGTATACCGTGGTCTTGGACCAGGAGGAAAACGCGGCTCCCTGCCTGCTGGTGATCGGGAAAGACGACGTCATTTCGGACAGCGCGGCCGTATCGGAAGGCACGGGCTATCAGTACAATATCATTGCATGCTTCGAGGATGAAACGCTTCTTACCGTCTATCTGGGCTTCGACCGGACCGATACCGTCCTGCGGGCGGTCATCGACGGGGACAGCGGTAAAATCAGGCAGATCGACCCGATCTCCACGGATGGCAGCATGGTGCTGACCCCGGGCTACGCCTTTAAAGACGGGTGGTGCGTTATCCAGACCGTCGCGTATCAGCTGCTGGTCTTCGGGCCGGAGGATACGGTGCCGCGTTATCTGTTCGACGTCGGCGCATACGTCAGCGGCGTGGACTTTTCTGCCGACGGCCTGCTCCTGGTGGAGACGGAGGCGGCGGGAAAAGCGACCGGCAGCCGCATCAGCCTGTGGGATACGCGCCTCGGCTGCTGCCTCATGGAGGTCGCCGCTTCCTCGGACAGACCGCTTCTCGATCCCCGTTTCGTAGGGGATGATATCTGCTGGGTCAAGGGGACCCGGAATCGCACGGACAACGTGTTCCAATCGGTGAATATTGCGGCGCAAAAGCTGAGCCCGGAGGAACTGGAAGACCTGATCGGGCTCTGCTGTTATGACTTTTCCGAGGAAGAACAGCGGATCTCCGTGAACAAGCGCTAAAAAAGGGCTTTGAAAAAACAGTTTCCAAAAAAACGCGGGCTGTGCTATAATATTCCGGATCGAAGGGCGCCCCGGGAGGAAACGCCTTCGTTCCTGTGAATTTACGAGAGGATATGCGCCCTCATGACCAAAGATAAACACGACAGCACCATCAAGCTCCTGAATACCGCCCACTTTCTTCTGAACGTATTCGCCTTCCTGCTCGTCTTCACCCGAAGTATCGAACTGGGCCACAGCGAATACCGTTACTACTTTTACGTGACCCTGCTCTACGGCATCCTGCTGTACCTGCTGAACAGCACCTACAATGCCTATCTGGTCGGCTTTACCTCCGCCGGCGACATGGCGTATTCGCAGAGCCTTTCCTGCACGCTGTCCATCATGGGCATCTACGCGGCTACGGCGCTGGCCTGGACGCGCTTCTACAATCCCATCCCCTTCCTGCTGCTGCTGATCGGACAGGTCATCTGCAACATCCTTTGGAGCAAGCTGATCACCCGGATCTATTTCCAACTGATCCCGCC
>JAEEGF010003790.1_pt1 | contig 19997 bp, 12 predicted proteins | sample 9134171 | NCBI WGS metagenome assembly JAEEGF01 (sample SAMN16246542, study PRJNA631951) | gut metagenome | biome: gut microbiome; feature: rumen; material: AP-attached | host: Bos | place: Iran: Karaj | collected 2018-10
TTATCCTCGAAGGAGAGGATATCGTCTGAGTTAACAGGCTCCTCGCACTCGGAGGCCTGAGCATATTCATAGTCGCCCAGAACCGCGCAGTTGATCTCCTTGAGATCTGTGATGGCAGGCTCTACAAGGATCTTTCTTGAGAACTCAAAGCCAAGCTCCAATGCCTCAAGAAGTCCATCTCTGTCAGAAGCCTTCTTGATTCCGATACTTGAACCAAGGTTAAGGGGCTTGATGATAACAGGATAGGTGAACTCCTTCTCAATCTTAGCCACAAGGCCGTCCACATCCTCATAATCCTTCCAGGTGTAGCACTTGCAGTCAAGAACAGGGATTCCGTTGTCCTTAAGAACTGTCTTCATAACGTATTTGTTCATACCAACTGCAGATGAAAGAACGTCGCAGCCCACAACGGGAAGTCCCAGAGTAGCCAGGAAGCCCTGAAGGGTTCCGTCCTCCACGTTGGTTCCGTGAACGATGGGGAATGCCACGTCAACAGTGGTGATGACGTTGTTTCCAAACTTCTTCATGGGATAGCGCACAAGAGAAACCTTCTCTTTTTCCTTGATCCATACAACCTGTGTGCTCTTGGCAAGGAGCTGGGGGATATGGGTGTACTCCTCAATCTTGCCGATGTCCTCGCCCACATAGAAGTCATTTTCCTTAGTGATGTAAACAGGAATCACCTCGTACTTATCCTTGTTGATATGGCCAATGGCCTGGATGGCAGAGATAATGGAGATCTCATGCTCTGTACTTTTTCCACCGAATAAAACTGCAACTTTTAAACTCATAATATCCTTCTTTCCACAAATCTAAATCATTTATCAATAATTATCAGGAAGGTCATTTTCTAAGAGTATTACTTTTTCTCTTCCTGCATCAAGCTCATACATAAGGGCAGAAGCCTCAGTGAAGCTGTTCTTCACAAAGAGTCTTGCGCTGTCAAAGCCCGCCTCAAGGATTCCCTCCTTAATGGCCTGGGTCTGCTTCTCACCCACCAGGATTATGTAATCGCAGACAGCTGCTGCCTGCTTACCGAATTCCTTGTTGTACTCATCCTCTTTTTCACCCAGCTCCACCATTCCGGGGGTAACCAGGATCTTGACGCTTCCCTCAAAAAGAGAAAGGGTCTCCAGAGCCACCTTGGCTCCGTTGGGGTTGGAATTGTAGGCGTCGTCTAAGATTGAAACATTGCCGTGCCTGGTAAGCTCAAGTCTGTGGGGCACGCTCTGGAGCCTTCTGACCGCCATCTTAAGCTTGGTAAGCGGGATTCCAAGGCTGCTTGCGCAGGCGATGGCGCCCATGATGTTCTCGACATTGTGTCTTCCCACAAGTCTTGTGGAGAACTCTGCGGTCTCTCCCTTGGGAGATGTGACGGTAAAAGAGGTTCCGGCGCCGGTGACCTTAAGGTCCGTTGCCCTGTAGTCGCAGCCTTCTGAAAGTCCGTAGGTTATGGCATCCTTGTACTTCATGTTGGCGCGGATTATCTCGTTATCTGCGTTTACGAATTTGAGATGCTTGCCTTCTTGCCTGCCCTCAGCCTTCTCCTTCTCATCCACCGCATCAAGCAGCTCGTACTTGGTGCTGATGATGTTATCAAGGCTGTGGAAGGTCTCCAGGTGCTGGTATCCGATGGAGGTGACAATACCGTCATCGGGATGAACGAAATCTGTGATTTCCTTGATATCGTGTAAATGTCTTGCACCCATCTCGCAGACGAAGATCTGGTGGGTAGGCTTCATATGCTCTCTTATAGTTCTGACAATACCCATGGGAGTGTTGAAGCTCTCGGGAGTCATAAGGACTCTGAAGCCCTCTGACAAAAGAGTTGTCAGATAGTACTTAACGCTGGTCTTACCGTAGCTTCCTGTGATTCCGATGATACGAAGGTCCTTGTTGCTCTTAAGGATCCTCACCGCATCATCAATGTAGTGCTGATTGATGCTCTTTTCAATGGGCTTATTGATGAAATTGGCAATTGCGGGGATAAAAGGAATCAGCGCCACATAAATAAACGCCGGCCTGTAAACGTCTCCGCCAATAAAAGCATTGCCCCTTGCTGTTTCTATAATTAACACAATCCAGGGAAGGAAAAGTATCAGAACTGACAATACAGTGTAGGTTGCAAACAAGCGCTTAACTCTTGCTGTCACCACGAACTTTTTCTTGGCAGGCTTTGGTATATACCTAAAAAGAAGCCACAAATATGCAGCGCCAAGCACAAGTCCTCCTGCAATTCGCACAGGCTTGTGAAGAAGTTCCACCGCTCTCTCGGCAATTCCCCTTATTAAAAAGAGAAAATGCGCCAGCAGCAACAGCTTACTGTTTCGTAGGTGTCTGAAATACCCCTGGAACTGATAGCTGGAGAGCTGCAGCATATGGGTGTGATAACGAAGTCCCAATACTGCAAGTATAATCGGCGGCGCGTACACCATAAGTACTATTGCAAAAACCATAAAAAACCTCACATTAAGTAAACTTTAGTTAATTCCCAAAAAGCTTCCGAGAATCTTGTTGTAAAGGAACGGATTCTCCAAAAATGAATAATGTCCCACGCCGTTAATGACCGCAAGGCCTGCCTCAGGCATAAGCTTCTCCATCTGCTGGCCGTCGGATAAAGGTGTGGCGGTGTCCTGATCGCCCCAGATAAGAAGAGCCGGCATGGTCACTGAAGGCATGTAGGGCGCCAGGTCCTCATTAACAACCTTCACAAGGCTCTGCCTCATAACAGGAGAAGCCGCGGCGTAGTCCGCACTTCCAAACTTCTTCTGAAGGGCATCAAGAGTCCCCGGGAAGAGCTTAACGATCCCGGTTCTGGTTATGAGATTCTTATAGAACTTGTATCTCTTAGTCCTCTTATTCTGAGCCGCTGTCCTGACAGGCTTGATGCCCGCTGCGTCCGTAAGGATGACCTTAGGCACTGTGAAATCAGCCTTGATCCTGCCGTCGTGGATCCCGGCGGTAAGCTTGATGATGATCCTTCCTCCCATGGAATGGCCCAGGAACATGATCTCTTTTTCCTGGGGATACAGCTCTTTAATAAAGGCCAGCACAAAATTCACGTAGTCGTCCACATCCATGGGCTCCCCCGGCTCATCGCTCTTACCAAAGCCCGGCATATCCATAGCCACCACGTGATATTTGGTGCGGGTGAAATCGATGACACCCTTAAAGAGCTCTATATTGGAGCCCCAGCCGTGTAGAAGCACAAGGAGCGGTCCCTGTCCCTCATCTATATAATTTATATTTAGTCCATTAATATTCGTATTCATATTTTTCCACTCAATCCTGTCAACATCTTAACACTGACCCTTCTGCGGTGCAAATCCTTATCCTTGCATGTACATGGTAAAAAATGCTGTGACCCTTTTTTTACTTCCCTGTAATGGCACTGAGCATCAGTATCAGAAGGGCGTTCTCTCCGGGATCGTTCATGACGCCGCTCTTATCCGCATCCAGGTAGGTCCTCTCGGTGTCCTCCGAAAGGAAATTGATGGCCTCGGGATTCATTCCCAGCATATAGTGGGCGTGATTTTCTATTATAGTGGTATATTCGTGATTGTAAATAATGTGATTGGTTATGGAAAGACATCTCATGTCATCCAGGATCTTCTCAAAGTTCCCCTCGTTCTCGGGATCGGAGACCCTGAATACCTCCTCCTGGGAGGTCTTGGCGATGGCCTCAGCCCTCTTCATAAGAGCCTTCATGATAACGCTGCAGCGGTCCATATCCACGGGCTGACTGGTGGAAATATAGGTTACAGCCCCGAGGAAAACATTCTCATCCTCGCCGAAGTTATCCAGAAATCCCTTGGTAGAAAAACAGTCCTCAAGAACCTTGGCATAGGTCTCACCGCCGGTGGCGCGATAGAGCTGGGCTGCAGCCTTAAAAGCCTCCGGTGTGTTGGGCGCGGTCTGATTATTCAGATAACAGTTAAAGGCCCTGTCAGCGGCTCTAAGACAGGTTGTTGCATATTCAGAATCAAACTTCTGATAAAAATAGGAAAATCTCGCCATCATGGAAGCAAAAGCTATGGTTGACTCCATGGAAACAGGGGTTACTACCACCGGAGCGGTGAAAACGTCGCTGTCCTGGCCCATGACCGTAAGGGCTGCCCCATACTCGCCTCCTGTGGTGGAATCCTGCATCTTAAGAAGCCAGTCCACTTCGTACCTGATCTCGTCCAGAATATCCGGAACTCCGTTGCCGCTCTCGGGGATACCGCACTCGTCGCAAAAGACCTTCTCGTTGAGTTCGTAGGCAATAAGAAGCTGCTCCGCTATCCTGCTGCCAAGGGCTGTGTCCCTGTCAGCCTGGGCATCCATGTGCCAGCCTCCGGTGACATCCAGCTCTTTTGCCGGGTCCTCCTGAAGATGGGCTATGGAGGTGTGACAGGCGCTGCGGGCACTGTCCCCTGCAAAGCCCTCCGAAAGGCTGCTGCCGCATCTGTTGAGGTAATATTTCCTGCAGGCGGTATTAAACACGCCTCCGTATACATCATCATCAATGGAAAAAGAGTAGGATTCTCCGAGAGTATCGGTGTAGATACAGTATTTTCCCCTGGTCTTAAAATCCGTGAACCTGGAAAGGGTGTAGGTCCTGCCCTCAGATACTTCCGGAATATCCCCGGTATATACCACTTCTCCGGTCTCTAAGTCCTTGATGGAAAAGCTCTTGGGGAGGTTCTCTCCCTTAAAAATAACTATCTTGTCGGAGCCGGTATTAAAGCCCACCTGGTCCACCAAAGTCCCGGGGATCTGCACCGGAGACTCGTAGTCAGTGTTGACGTTGGTGGCTGCCACCGGGGCCTGCTGCACCGCTTCCGGCTGCTCAGTTTTTGTTTCAACCGAAGAAGCGCCGCAGCCTGCGACGCTTCCAAGCAGCATAACCGCTGCAAGATATTTAGAAATCCTTTTTGCCCCTCTAAGAAAAACAGTCATATAACTTTCTCGAATTATTATATAGGAATGTCATGGAATTACTAAGTAGTCCAACACTCTTACTTTACTCGATTATAGTTAATTAAGCAACCGTCAAGAATGATCTGTCTCTCATCATCTGTAAGTCCGCCCAGTGTAAGGGTAAACTCCTTGAGCTCTCCGTCCTTAACCGCAAAGGCCCTGATCTCGCTGTCCTTGTTCTCAACGGCCTTCCTGATGCCGGGAAGGAAGATGTAATCAAGGTTCTTGAAGGGAAGCTCGCCCTCCTTGATGATGAAAGGAAGCATACCCCAGTTGATAAGATTGGAGCGGTAACGCTTGGTGGCGTACTCGTTGGCGATGTTAGCCCATCCGCCAAGAACCTTCTGGCAGGAAGCAGCCTGCTCTCTTGCGGAGCCATCTCCGGGCTTCACTGCAAAAATGGTGGAGCCGATGCCGGTATTGGATGAGGTAACATCAGGATAAGACTTAAGGATGGCCTTAACAGCCTCTGCAACCTCAGGTTCCAGTGTATCAAGAGCTGTATTCTCACGTCTCTTGAGCTCCTGGGCATAAACCTCTTTTGCTCTTCCTACGTACTCAGGATCCTTTCTTGAAAGAGTGAACTCTGCAAGGCCCAGAGGATTGGATCTGTAGGATGAGGTCTCACCTGAAGGGATCAGCTCATCTGTTGTTGTAACAGGATCGTGGATCTCTGATACAACCTTGAGAAGAAGGTTATCTGTAAGAGCCACCATGCTGGGCCAGTCCTTGATGTTGGGACCAAGCTGAAGCTCTACGGATGGATCTGCCTTACCCTTGGAATCAAATACGCGGTTAGCGTAGATCTTGCTGTCATAGTGATATTTATATTTCTGAAGCTCACCGTCGAACTCTGTAGCAGGAGTGAGAACACCCTGATTAGCAGCAGTTGCGGCGATGGATCTTGCATCCATAAGTGCCACGGAAGCAACCTGACCGTTCTGAACCTTGGAGCCCTCACGGTTAGGGAAGTTTCTGGTGGAGTGTCTGATACTGAAGGCGTTGTTGGCAGGTGTGTCGCCTGCGCCGAAGCATGGTCCGCAGAAAGCGGTCTTAAGGATCGCACCGGACTCCATGATGGCTGCAGCCGCGCCGTTCTTGACGATCTCCATATATATAGGTGTTGAAGCAGGGTAAACACTGAGGGTAAATCTGTCGTTACCGATGAACTTACCCTTCAGGATATCAGCTGCAGCGCAGATATTCTCAAATCCGCCGCCGGCGCAGCCTGCGATGATTCCCTGATCAACCATTAACTTGCCGTTTTTGATCTTATTCTGAAGAGAGAACTCAACCTTGTCACCGAAGCTTACTCTTGCGCGCTTCTCAACGTCAGCCAGGATGTCGGCTGCGTTTGCGTTAACCTCAGCGATCTCATATACGTTGCTGGGGTGGAAAGGCATGGCGATCATAGGATTAAGGGCTGAAAGATCAACCTTAACTACGCCGTCATAGTAAGCAACCTTACCGGGCTTAAGTTCCTTGTAACATTCGGATCTTCCGTGGATATCATAGAAGTCCTTTATCTCATCATCTGTCTGCCAGATTGAAGACAGGCAGGTGGTCTCTGTTGTCATTACGTCCACACCGATACGGAAGTCTGCGCTGAGCTTCTCAACACCGGGGCCCACGAACTCCATTACCTTATTCTTAACATAGCCGTCGCCGAATACCTTGCCGATGATAGCCAGGGCAACGTCCTGAGGACCTACACCCTTCTGGGGCTCTCCCTCGAGGTAGATGGCAACTACGCCGGGCATGTCAACGTCATAGGTCTGTCCCAGAAGCTGCTTAACAAGCTCGGGGCCGCCCTCTCCGATGGCCATGGTGCCCAGAGCGCCATATCTGGTGTGGGAGTCGGAACCAAGGATCATTGCTCCGCTCTCAGCCAGCATCTCTCTTGCAAACTGATGAATAACCGCCTGATGAGGTGGTACATAGATTCCGCCGTATTTCTGCGCAGCGGTAAGTCCAAACATGTGGTCATCTTCGTTGATGGTTCCGCCTACTGCGCAAAGTGAGTTATGGCAGTTGGTCAAAACGTATGGAATAGGGAATTTCTCAAGGCCTGAAGCCCTTGCTGTCTGAATGATTCCTACGTAAGTGATATCGTGAGAAGTAAGCTTATCGAACTTAACGCAGAGCTTATCCATATTTCCGGAAGTGTTATGGGCCTTAAGAATGCCATAGGCAATGGTATTCTGTCTGGCGGTCTCCTTGGTAGCATCACCTGCTCCCAAAGCAGAAAGCTGCGCCATAGCTTCTGAATTATCGGGTACCAAAGTATTTCCATTTACCAGATAGCATCCGGTTTCTAACGTTGTAACCATAAAATCCCTCCTGCCTTATACATGTATACAATTCTACAAGCGCAATCATATCATAATTATTTCCCTGTTGGTAGTGGCAAAATTAATGAGAATCCAGGATTTTCTGCAATTCTTTTGTCACAAGTTCAAAGCCCACCAGCCTTAGCTGCTCTCTGAACTCCGCCACCTCTTCCTCGGGAGTCTGCCTATAGGTTCCATAAACGATCTCAGGAAGGTACCGGGCACACACTCTGTTTATCCTTCTGATCCTGTCGTTTATATCCGCCGCCCCAAAGGGATACTGGTCCCAGGGATAATCTATGGCTGTCTTCTCGTACTCTTTTACCAGCTCCTGATAATCATCCCAGGCATTCCCGGAGTCCCTAAGCTCGTACTCATCCCTCCGGCCCCACCAGAAATTCAGGGTCATGCTGTCCTTATCGGGATTGTAGCCGTTGGGTTTTTCAATGCTTCCGTCCTCCAAAAGCTCGTACTGAACACCGTTTATTCCGTAGCACATAAGCCTGTAACAGGTCTCATCATTTCTCAGGTAATCGTAGACCATAAGGGCCCTCTCGGGATTCTTTGACCCGGAGTACACCGCCATGGCGCCGTGAAGAATACTGGTTCTAAGGACATTCCCGGACTCCTTGCCGAACCAGTAAAATCCGGCATCTGAACCGATCTGGGTCAGCTCCAGATTGGGCTTTATCTCGTCATAATACTTCTGGGTATGGTGCTGCTCCACAGAGGTAAGCCCTGCATAAAGCTCAGAATCATTATCTCCGGCGATGGCGAAATCCCCGCGCCAGACGCCCATTTTACCCCATTGCTTCATGAGGGTGGCAAACTCAATGAGCTCATCCCCCTTATAGAAAGGTGAAGTGATTTTGGTCATATCATGCTTGTAGGCCCCCCAGAGGCCGTAGGTTGTTATCTCGTAAATAGGAACATAGTCCGACTTGGACATAAGATATCCCAGAGATATGATCGTATTGTCCCCTTTGGCATCCCAGGGAATCATATCCGGTTTGTTCTCTTTGACATAGGAAAAATAGCTGGTGAGGTCCTCCCAGGAATTGACCCCCTCAAGGCCCGCTTCCCGGGCAATATCTCCCCTGTAAATGAAACCGTGGTTGGTCCACTGGCTGTACTCGTTTTCGGGGATAAAATATATCTGGTCGTTGTACTTACAGGCCTCCCATTCCTCCTGACTCACATGGGCATAGGTCCTGGGACAGTAGGTATTAATCATTTCCTCAGACATTGGAAGGAAATTCCCCTTGACCACATTGGGCCAGGCATCCAGCCAGTCCGTTCCGGTGCCCACCAGGTCAATATCAACGCTTCCCTCATCAAGGGTCTGGTCATAGTTGTCCAGATAATCATTCCAGCTGATGTAAAAAACATCAAGTCTGGCGTTAAGTTCTTTTTCCAGAATTTTATTAAGCTGCTCCACCACAACCTCGGTCTGGCCGTTGGTGGGCTTGTCACCGATGGTCATGTAGGTTATGGTCACAGGCTTTCCGCCCATGTCCACCCGGGGATAAAGGGCGCTTTCACTGCTCTTACTGCCGCAGGAACACACCAGTGTTGTCATAAGAGCCATTGTAAGAATTATGGAAAAAAGTCTCTTTTTCAATTAGGAGTCCCTTTCTGCTCTTTTTCAGCTTTGTTTCTGATCCTGAGTTCCACAAAAAAATCCTTCAGAAGCTTACTGCACTCCTCCTTAAGTACTCCCCTTTTCACATTTACCTGATGATTAAAATCAGGATTGTTCAGAATATCCAGCACCGTCCCTCCGCAGCCGGCCTTGGGGCTCTCCGCCGCCATGATGACCTCCGGTATCCTGGCCTGGACTATGGCCCCTGCGCACATCTGGCAGGGCTCTAAGGTGACATAGAGTTTGCACCCCTCAAGTCTCCAGTCTCCGATGACCTTGCTGGCCCTTTTGATGGCTGTTATCTCAGCGTGGGCCAGGGTCGTCTTGTCTGTATTTCTTCTGTTATAGCCCCTTCCTATTATCTTGTCCTCGTAGACTATAACGCAGCCGATGGGTACTTCCCCCAGCTTGTATGCCTTTTTGGCCTGGGCGATGGCGGCCTTCATATATTTTATGTCCGCCTTGTCCTGTGGACTTATTTCTTCTCTTGGCTTAATTTTCGTTGCCATATATGGATCAAACCTCTTAAAAACCTTTATTTATCGTTATTCACACATTTCATATCAAATTAGTAGTAATTGCTTAGATTATCTGATATAATAACAACCACGCTACTTCAATTATAAGATATTAATTACAGTTTTTTATATATCTAAACAGTATTTCATGTAAATTTAAGGAGATGTAAATGAAAATTTCCACCAAAGGCAGATATGCCCTCAGGGTAATGATAGACCTGGCTCTTCACAACAACGGTGAATACATAGCTCTCAAGGATATTTCCGCAAGACAGAATATCACCATCAAGTATCTTGAGCAGATTGTTTCCGTTCTCAACAAGGCGGGATTTCTTCGAAGCATGAGAGGCAATAACGGCGGTCACAAGCTGGCACGGGATCCCAAAGATTACAGGGTTGGAGACATCATAAGGGTCATGGAAGGCAACCTTGCTCCCGTTGAATGTTCAGCCCAGATCAACGGAACCACCTGCCCCCTTTCAGACAACTGCGCATCCCTGAACTTCTGGCAGGGCCTTGATAAAGTGGTGAATGATTACGTGGACAAGTTTACGTTAGAGGACCTGGTAGCGCAATATAGACAGGGCGCACGAGATGATTACTCGATTTAACGGTAAGCGAGTACCACTGGAATGGGGCCATAGCAGATTAACAAAATGTGAATGCTTTCACAGTTTGTTGATTTGCTATGGCCCCTTACATTATTTACGGCTCTGGGAGAGATGCATACAGGTCCATGCTGACAACAGGCACCCTTACAACACATGAGAGGTTCTACTTAGTGCTGCTTCGTTCCCGACCTGACACGGTTCGTAGATTCCCATTGCATAAGACCCGCTGCCAAACAAGAAGGACACTGCATACACCTCTCGCAAAGCCGCTAATATAATATACTTAATTTTCTAACATTTCGCAAGTCAAAATTATTTTTCCTTAATAATCCATGATCCTGAGCTTATTCCTCAAAAATTTCAGAAGATCCCCTTTTGTCGTGGATTTAAGAAGATAGCCGTCGGGCTTCAGGCTCATGACTCTGGTAACGCTCTCCCTGTCTCCTACACCGGTGAGGAACACCACAGGGATCTTCTCCGTGACGGGGTCGGACCTTAGCATCTGCAGCACCTGAGGCCCATCCACCACAGGCATCTCATAATCAAGAAGTATCAAATCTACCTGATCGTTAGAGGGAAGCCTCATAAGAAAATTGATGGCCTGGATACCCGCAGTTACGATATCCACCTTGAAAACATCCTTTATCCACTCTTTTACGATTCTGGCGTAGTCCGGATCGTCGTCCACAATAAGAATTCTGCACTTTGCTCCCGGAGGACGCACTCCCGCCATGACTTTCTCGATGGCAACGGTCAGCTCCTTCATCTCCACGGGCCTGAAGAGCCAGACGTAGCTGGTTATTCCGGTATAGACCTTTCCCAGGTCCTCCCAGCCCTCCGGGTCTCCCACGATGATCATCTTCATATCGTTGTCTTTCATCTTATCGCAGATCTGCACCAGAGTATTGATCTCCTGGGAGTTCTCCGCCACCTTGGCAGGCAGATGGAAGATAAAAAGATCCGTGAACTCAAAATAGCTATCCAGTTTTGAAAAATCATTTACCAGAGACGTGACAAAATTGCCGATGTCCGAAAGCTTTTTTTCAAGACCTCTGGCAACGATACTCGGCTGGAACATAAGCATCACGATTCTGAGATTATTGATTTCCATGTCATCCTCCAATCAGGTTGAAAAAATCAGTCAGCTCCCTTATTTATTGCTTTTATGGCTTCCTTCTGAATATCGGGGTCATAGGACAAAAGAGGCTCTGTCTCTTTTCCCTTTATCCTTCTGTCTATATAGTTCCTGGTGAGTCTTATAAGAAGGGGTGTCATAACCACAAGTCCGATGAGATTTGGTATCATCATAAGTCCGTTAAAAGTATCCGAGATATCCCAGGCCAGATTGGATTCCATGACCGCTCCAAATACCACCAGCAGCAAAAAAATCACCCTGTATACTCTGGCAGCTGCGACCCCCAGCAGATACTCGGTAGTCTTAGCCCCATAGTAGGACCATCCTATGACAGTGGTGAATGCCACCATGGTAATGGCAATGACCACAAACCATTCCCCGGGCTTGCCATAGTATTTTCCAAAAGCCTGCGCCACCAGCGTTGCATCATTGATTCCCTCTTTTGCAAGACCTGTCGTAAGATCAATATATCCTGAATTAAGGACCACAAGGGCTGTCATGCTGCAGATGACAATAGTGTCTATAAATACCTCTGCGATTCCCCACATTCCCTGATGTACCGGCTCTCTTGAGCAGCTGGTGCTGTGGACCATAACAGAGGATCCAAGGCCTGCTTCATTGGAAAAAACGCCTCGTTTACAGCCCTGCTTAATGGTGCCGATAGCAAGCTGCACAGCTGTTCCTGCCGCTCCGCCTTTTAACGCTTCCGGCCCCAGTGCAAATCTGAAGATTGAAGCAAATACCTCAGGAACGCCGGTGATATGCCTGATAATTACCAGAAGGCACCCTGCAATATAGGCTATGGATATAATGGGTATCAGTTTCTCCGACACCTTGGCCACACGCCTGAAGCCGCCCATGATGATGGCTCCTGCGGTCACCATAAGCACAATTCCGATCCCCCAGTCAACTCTGGATATCCCCCAGAAAGTTCCAAGGTCAGCTTCCGCCAGGAAAGCCGATTCCACATTCAGGGTTATCTTGTTTATCTGTCCCATGTTTCCTATTCCGAAGGAAGCAAACACGGTAAAAATACAGAAGGCAATACCCAGAACTTTTCCCAGCTTTTTGCAGTGCTTAATGGAGCCAAGGCCATCCTCAAGATAGTACATAGGGCCGCCGGACCAGGCTCCCTCTGTGTTTCTGCGTCTGTAATAGATACCGAGAACGCACTCGGAATACTTGACCATCATTCCCAGGAACGCCGCAACCCACATCCAGAACACCGCCCCCGGGCCTCCGAGACATATGGCTGTGGAGACTCCGGCAATGTTTCCTGTTCCGATGGTGGCGCAGAGGGCCATACAGAAGGCTCTCCACTGGGAAAGAGCGCCCGCATCATTGATGATCCTGCCCTTGCCCTTTATGATCCCGAAGGTATTTTTAAACCAGTGTCTGATATGTGTTATCTGAAAAAGCCCTGTGATCAAAGTGCAGAGAAGTCCCGTTCCAAGAAGAAGCGAAAGACCCACGTTGCCCCAGGCAAAGGAATTCAGGGCATCATTTATTTTTACCACGGTTTCCATATAGCTTCTCCTTTCCCGGTCCTGTAACTTTACTCACTGAGCTTTTTTACAATTCCGTCATAGTCAAAGGCTGCTGCCAGCTCCTTAAGAGCCTTGTACTTCTCCTTGTGCTCCTGAGGGATAGCATAGTCCTCTATCTCTTTAAATACTTCGTCTATAACATCACAGTCCATGGCCTTGGCGCCTTCCAGGAGGCCCTCATAGACGCTCTCCATAAGGAATTCATCCGCCTGAGGCTTTCCTGCATCCTCATCCTCCGTTCCCTCTCCTTCAAAGGCCGGGGCCAGAAGCTCCTTATAGCTTAGGTATTTCTCCATAAAGGCGCTGTGATGTTCCCTGATATATTCAATGTTTTCCTCTTTTCCCGCATTCTCAAGAAGCTGGGCCTCCTCTGCGGTGTCCATGGCTCCTATGAGCTTGGAGGAGCTCTTAAGGGCGTGGACCTTTATGGTGTAATTCTTCCAGTCGCCGCTGTCGTAGTAGCCCTGTATCTCCGCGGATTTATCTCCTATGGAGTCGTAAAAGATCTTGAGAATTGTCTTAAAGGCATCCTCAGAGCCGCTGTTCTTAAGGGCCAGCTCTTTGTCGATTCCTGTTAAACAGTCGTACCACTTGGTCTCCTGGGTATCCGCCTTTGCAGGTGTGGTCACAGCCTCTGCTCCCACAGTCTCTTCCTCTTCATAAGTCTCTTCCTCTTCCGGCTGCGACTCTTCCTTGTCGCTTCCAAAGCTCATCATCTCAGGATCCAGGAAGGAGCTTATGTTATAGGACTTGTTGGACTTGATAAAATACATGATTCCAAAGCTTCCCGGTCCGCTGTTGGAGGAAATGGCGGCGGAAGCCTGCTTGAATACTACGTTTTCAAAATATGCTATCTTACTGATTTCCTCTTTTACCCACAAAAGAGTATCTATAGGAACATCGATGTAAGTGATGAAAACCACCTCGGGATCAGGAATAACGTCCACAGGGAAGGCCATGGAGATGTACTTCTTGTAGGCTCTCTTTCTGGTTCCGATCCAGGCGCCGCCCACTCCCGACTTGTTATCCCTGATAACTATGCAGGGGTGCAGGTACAGAGCTCTGGCAACCCTGTCTATGGTGTTGCTGATAAGGCCTTTTCTTGCCATATACTCGGTGGTGTCCACGATAAAGCTGCACTGAAGCCTCTTTTTTACCTGGTTGATCTCTGCCACGATTTCTTCGATGGAGGCGTCCATCTGGGCAAGCTTGATGGCGATAAGCACCAGAATACCTGTGGCTGAGGACAGGCACTCGGAGTTGATGACCGTCACATTGTCAAAGGACTTGGCGGCTTCGCAGGCCATATGATAGTCCTCGCTCATGCTGTCAGTGATGGCGATATGTATGATGTGGTGTGCCCTTCTAAGCTGCTCTGCAAAGAAGTCTCTGTAGGCGGTTTCACTAGGCGGCATGGATACTACATTCTTGCCGGTGGACATGTATCTTACCAGCTCGTCGGAGCCGATCTGAATGCCGTCCTTGAATATGCCCTCCTCGGTCCTTACCAGGAAAGGCAGGGTAGGAATGTAGCTCTTGCCGGTGAGAGAATCCGGCAGGTCGCACATACTGGTACTGGTGATGATGACCGGCATTTTGCCCGAATAACCAAGGGCCGCGTTGATATCCTCCCTGGTGCTCATGAGCTTGTTGCTGTTGACGATCATCTTATCCGGTGAAATGAATTTCATCAGGATATTCTCAAGAGCCTCTCCGGAGACAGGCTTAACCAGATAGCCGCTAAAACCTGCTCTGTTATAAAGCTCCCTGTTATCGCTTCCGGCGTTGGCGGTAAGGACTATCACAGGAGCTGCGCGGTTAAGTCCGCCCACCTGATTGTGTATCTTTTCAAGGCACTCGATGCCGTCCATCTCAGGCATCAGATGATCCATGAGGATCACGTCGTAGTGGTTCTGAAGGGACAGCTCCAGGGCTGCCTGACCGCTGATGGCCTTGTCGATGACCATCTCTGTATCATTAAGGAGCTTACTTTCAACCTCAAGGTTCATCTCATTGTCGTCAACAATAAGGATCCTGGCCTCGGGAGCCCTGAAGCTGGCTTCGTAGCTCTTTCTTGTGACATTCTGGCTGTGGATATTGAGCTCTCCTATCTGAGTGGCATCGGAAATACCCTGCTTAACCACAAAGGTGAAGGTTGAGCCCTCGCCGTAGATACTGTTTACGGTAATGGTTCCTCCCATGAGCTCCACCAGCTGTTTTACGATGGAAAGACCAAGTCCTGTGCCCTCAATATGGCGGTTCTTTTCCTCGTCCACTCTCTTAAATGCATCGAAAAGATAAGGCAGGGACTCCTTCTTGATTCCCATACCGGTATCGATAACGGAAATCGACAGAGCCACAGTCCTTTCATCCTTCTGATCGCTCTCTATATGAAGTTCCACAGAGCCGTGCTGGGTGTACTTTACAGCATTATTCAAAAGATTGATTATGATCTGCTTGATGCGGACCTCGTCGCCATAGAGGATGGTGGGCACCTTGGGATCCACGGTGACATTCAGGGTCAGACCCTTGTCATGGGCCTTTATCCAGATCATGTTTACGATCTCGGACAGCATATCCCCCACGTTATAGTCCACCGGCACAATTTCCATACTGCCGGCTTCCATCTTGGAGAAGTCCAGAATATCGTTGATAAGTGCCAGGAGCATTTTTCCTGAGCCCTGGATTCCCGTGGCGTTTCTGATGACATTATCGGAGCAGCTCTGGTCACGAAGGGTCAGCTCATTAAGTCCCAGGATGGAGTTGATGGGAGTCCTGATCTCATGGCTCATGCTGGAGAAAAATCTGTTCTGGCTCCTGGTGAGCTCCTCAGCGATCTCTGCGGCTTTTCTGGCTTTTTCATTTTCTATGTCAAAAAAGTGCTTCTGACACCAGGTCATTATAAAGCCGATCATTCCTACCAGTATTATGGACACAAAGGTATCAATGTAGGCCATGCCCCTGTCGTGATGGTATACAAGCTCCGGAAAGTTATAACCCACAATAAAACAGATGGTGGAAACTATAAAGCAAAGTGTCAGCATGACCTTTCGCCATCTTCCGCTGAGCACCAGGCCCATGTAGATGAATACGAAGACAATCCAGACCATGCCTCCGCCGTCGATACCTCCTCCATAGAAGAACAGCTCGGGAATTGTGATAAATCCGAGACTCATAACTATGAAATTCTTGGCAAAGTCCAGCTTATTCTTTTTCAGGCAGATATATACCATGATAGGAACAAAAAAGAATGTTCCCACCAGCAAAAAAATCTCCTTAGGGTTGTCTTTAGTTATTATGTCTACGATAGTGGCGATGAGAAGCGGAATCTCCGTAATATAGGTAAGGGTCAGGAATACTCTCTCCTGGAAGGGTCTCTCGGGATCTCTTATTGCATCAAGAACGGTCTTAATATAGCCTTTTTTATTCATGCCCTGTCACCTCCCTTTCCTGTATTGAATTCGGGAAGTTCCCTGAGCATTACGCGCTCGAAGTCTGCTATATTTATGGGCTTGGCAATGAAGCCGTCAAAGCCCTCCTTGATAAACATCTCCCTGGCGCCGGACACCGCGTTGGCAGTGAGGGCGATGATGATTATGCTCTTTCCAAGGTCGGAAGCGGCATGCTTTATCTTCTTCATGGCCTCCACACCGTCCATTTCAGGCATCATGTGATCCATGAAGATAACATCATATTCATTTTCTCTGAACTTCTTAAGGGCCTCTTTTCCGCTCTGTGCGGTTTCGATAATCATCTCATATTCCCTGAAAAGTCCTGTGGCCACAATAAGGTTCATGGGCTCATCATCCACAACTAGAGCTCTGACGCCCTTAAATACCGGCTTGATATGAACGTCTCCTCCGTCAAGATTGCCTGCATTCCTGCCCTCGTTAAGGACTCTGATAACGGGATATGCATAAAGAGGTTTGGGCATAACAATAACATTGCTTCCAGGCGTAGCCTTAAAGCCCGGGGATGCGGAAACTGCCACAACAACGTCGCCCTTACTGAGGTCATCAAAGTACTGAGGATTCTCCTCATACTCCTCCTGACCCATGAAGATAATGGACACATCCTTCTTTTCACGAAGCTGCTCTATCTCCTTCACAGACTGGGTCGGATACAGGGGTACTCCGGTCTTGGTGGCCAGATTGGTGGCCATGACACGGTAAAAGTCCCTGACTCTTGGGACCTTGTATTTGTCCTGACGGACATGGAAAAGAACATCTCCTGAAAATTCCCTTGTCAGGGCAAGGCAAGGAGACTTGTCCGAAACCAGCTGAGGGATTGTGACCCTGACGGTGGTTCCCACACCCTTTTCGCTCTCGATCTTGACAAAGCCGCCCATTCTGTGGGCAAAACCGTATACGATATAAAGCCCCAGGCCGATTCCGCCTGTGCTTCTGTTTCTCTTTTTATTTGCCTGGTACATGCCCTCGGAAATCGCAGCTATGGCCTTGGTATCCATGCCGATACCGGTGTCTGTCATCTCTATGCAGAGGTTGACACCGTAGTCCGTGTCCTCGGTGTACATCTTTACATAGATACCGCCCTTCCTGGTGAATTTAAAGGCATTCTCCGTAAGGTGGCGGAAGATCTTGTGGAGCTTTTTCACATCTCCCCTCATCTTGGTGGGCACCTTGGGATCCAGGTCCACGATAAGCTCCAGATGCTTTTCATTTTCCAGAAGCCTGAATCCGGTGATGACATCGTTAATGAGGGAGGTGCTAAGGTAGTCGTCCTCTTCAAGAATTACCTTATCTCTCTTGCACTCGGTGTAGTCCTGAATGTCCTCGATCTGGTAGGCGAGCCTTATTCCGGCGTTTTTGATGGACATGGCTTCAGAGCCCACGCCTTTTTTCAAAAGCATCTCAGACATACCGTTCACAACGTTTACCGGGGTCCGCAGTTCATGGGAAATATTGGATAAAAAGTCCTCCATGTCCGCATCTACAGCTTCGATGAAAGCATCCTTTTTTTCATCCTCATCTGCCCTTTCCATCCTGTCCTTAATGCCCTTGGCACAGGCAAAAGAAACCAGAAGAACAATGCAGAAATGAAGTACTGTCCTTGAAATATTCAGTTCATCAAAGGTGACATAGTTGCTCCTTAGAGCCAGAGCGATCTGAATTCCCAGAACAATCAGATATTCCAGGAGAAAAAGATTGATCATGTATAGATCATCAAATAAAGAATAGGTCACAATTAAGAGCACTACCACAATTGCGACATCAAAAAAAGAGGTCACATGAACACCATGGTAGAACACCGTAAACATACCGAAAAGCAGGTAAGCCACCTTTCGGTATTTGTATTCCGGCATTCCCATGATATGCATAGTCCAAATAGTTACAGTTCCACTAATGATAAGGGGCGGTACCCAGAACTCCCATCCAACAAGGATACTCTCTACTGTCAGTGCAATACAGGTCAGCGACACCAGAAAGATGATAAATCTCTCGTTATCCGTCCGATTCATTTTTTGTCCCTCTTAAGCTTGCCGCCCGGGACTTCAGCCTGTTCTGTTCTCCAGGTATTTCATGTAGCTGATGACCATTAGGGCGATCTTAAAGGTTAATGCATCATCAAATTTTCTAACATCGAGACCGGAGCTCTTCTCCAGTTTCTCGATCCTATATACAAGAGTGTTTCTGTGGACAAAAAGCTGTCTTGAGGTCTCAGAAACATTCAGATTGTTCTCAAAGAACTTGCTGATGGTGTTAAGAGTCTCCTCATCCAGGTCGTCGGGAACCTCTTTTCCTCCGAAGATCTCGTCGATGAAGATCCTGCAAAGGCTCTCGGGAAGCTGATAGATAAGGCGGCCGATGCCCAGCTCGTTGTAGGCGTTGACTCTTTTTTCAGCATAAAAAATTCTTCCTACGTCCAGAGCCATCTTGGCCTCCTTGTAGGATTTGCTAAGATCCTTGATCTCCTCAACAATGGTTCCGTAGGATACTCTTACATTGAGCATAGCCTCAGTATTCATCATGTCCACGATGGTTGTGGCGATCTGAGCGATCTCGTTGTAGCCCTGGCTTCTGGCCAGAGTCTTGATAAGGATGACGTTGTTCTCATCCACAGCGGTAACATAATCCCCGGAATGCTGCCCGTACATGCTGCCAAGAAGCTCCTGGGCTGTGTTGTCCTGGGAATGTCTTGTCTCCACCAGAATAATAACTCTGGGAACATTGACCTCAATCTTGAGCTTTCTTGCTCTGTTATAAACGTCGATAAGAAGCATATTGTCCAGGAGCAGGTTCTGGAAGAAGTTATTCCTGTCAAACCTCTCCTTATATGCAACTATAAGGTTCTGGAGCTGGCTTACGCCGATCTTTCCGATCATGTAAGCATGCTCGCTGTCTCCCTTGGCAAGGAGCACATATGCGGGGTCACCTTCATCTAAAACCTTGAAAAGATGCACATCCCCGATAACCTGTGAGTCCACAGGTGAATTGGCGAAATTTATGATAATTGAAATATCAAGGAATTCTCTCTCCGAAGTGGCAGCCACCACCTCTCCTCCAAGGTCCATGACACAAAGCTCCACCTTGGATATGCTCCCCAGTTCCTCAATACTTGCCCTAATTGTCTGCGCAGAAATCATTTCATACTCCTTTTCCCCAAAATATACGTTAATCTCTACCCAAATATAATATCATATACGGCCAAGCTTGTAATACCTAACATCTGCCGTTTTCGGGCTTTTCCAAAAACTACACATCTTAATCATACGACAATCAGTCTGTAAATGATATTAAATAGCGATAAAAATTTAATCGAATATTCGTGAAAAGGAGTATTTAATTTCTGCCTCACCAAAGGGAGTAGAAGCACCAATCACCCTAAGATATTCCCGGGGCGGATTATATCCGCACATTTTTTCGTGTTTTGAAACCGGAGGTGTGGTGGTTTGGTGGGAAAGTATGGCGGAATGTTGCCCGGAAGAGGGTCGGCCTATGACGGAATGGAAATTTGCGAGACATTCGCACGGTGACCATGATTTAGTAGGTCTTCAGAAGACAGCCCGGCAAGCTGTTCTGAACACCGTGAAAGTTTGACGGGCTGGATTATGAAGGCCACTAGATCAGGGAGGCGGCGACGCGAGTAAATTTTTATTTCGTCATAGGCCGCCCCCTTCCGGGCAACATTCCTCACAACCTCCCTCCTGCCACTCACCCCCGGCTTCAAACCACAAAAAAAGAGCCGCACATAATGTGCGGCTCCGAATATACATTAGTTGGTGATTGTCTTC
>JAEEGF010469055.1_pt1 | contig 19995 bp, 14 predicted proteins | sample 9134171 | NCBI WGS metagenome assembly JAEEGF01 (sample SAMN16246542, study PRJNA631951) | gut metagenome | biome: gut microbiome; feature: rumen; material: AP-attached | host: Bos | place: Iran: Karaj | collected 2018-10
CAAGTTTTTCTACGATAGAAAGTGCATTGTTTACTACCGTATTGCTTTGAATTCCATCGATGCTGACAACTGCGCCGATACCGCAGTTGTCGTGTTCAAACGAAGTATCGTAAAGTGTCATTATTTGTACGCCTCCAGATGAACTCCCCCGATAGCTCTTCCCGATGGTTCGTCCATGTTTTTCCATGCCGCATCCCACTCAAGGGCTTTTGCAGTTGAACATGCAACACCCGCTTCATGAGGAACAACTTTTGCAGCGCTGTCACTTGGGAACAGTCTGCTGTAAATCTCGCGGTAATAATATTCTTCCTTTGTTTTTGGAGGGTTAACCGGAAAGCGGTTTTCGCGTCGTGCAAACTCAGCGTCACTAACCTTTTCTTCTGTCATTTTTTTAAGGGTATCAATCCAGCTGTAACCAACACCATCACTGAACTGCTCTTTCTGTCTCCAGCAGATTTCTTTTGGAAGGTAGTCTTCAAAAGCCTTGCGCAAAATCCATTTTTCCATACGCTGCTTTCCGCCGTCGAGTTTGATGTTCATTTTGTCAGACGGGTTCAGTCGCATTGCAATATCGATAAATTCCTTGTCCAGGAACGGAACGCGTCCTTCAACGCCCCATGCGCTCAAAGATTTGTTTGCGCGGAGACAGTCATACAGATGAAGTTTGCTCATTTTGCGGACAAGTTCTTCATGAAATTCTTTTGCGTCCGGAGCCTTGTGGAAGTACAGATATCCGCCAAAAAGCTCGTCGCTTCCTTCTCCCGAAAGTACCATCTTGATTCCCATCGATTTGATTACGCGGGCCAGAAGGTACATAGGAGTTGAAGCACGGACAGTTGTAATGTCATAAGTTTCTATGTGGTAAATTACATCTTCAAGTGCATCAAGTGCTTCCTGAATCGTAAAATGAACTTCGTGATGAATCGTTCCAATGTATTCAGCCGCCTTTCTTGCCGCTTCAAGGTCAGGCGAACCTTCAAGACCTACGGCAAAACTGTGGAGCTGCGGCCACCATGCTTCTGCCTTATCGCCCGACTCAACACGTTTTTTGCTGAACTTTTGTGTTACCGCTGCAATAATTGAACTGTCCAGACCGCCAGAAAGCAGAACACCGTACGGAACGTCACTCATAAGCTGCTGTTTGACTGCAGTTTCAAGACCGTCTTTAAGTTTTTGAATTATTGACGGGTTGATAACCTCTCCATTTTCGTCAGTTGCTTTAGGGTTGTTTTTTACATTGTCATAACTTTCCCAGTCGCGTTTGTACCAGCGCTCAGGTTTTGGGGTTGAATTTTTATCGCCTGAATACAGATAACAGCCGTTAGGAAATTCTTCGATAGTCTGACAGACGCCTTCAAGAGATTTTAATTCACTTGCAACATAATAACGACCTGCCTTGTCCCAGCCCTGATACAATGGAATTACACCGATTTCGTCACGGCCGATCATGTAGCAGTCACGCTTGCTGTCATACAGTGCAAAGGCAAAAATTCCGGAAAGTTCTTCCATCATTGTGGTAAAGTCGCCGGATTCAACATATTTTTTGTAAAGCGGAAGAATTACTTCGCAGTCAGACTGTGTTTTAAAAGAGTACTTGCCTTCAAAAGCTTTTCTGATTTCCTGATGGTTATAAATTTCACCGTTTACTGCGAGGATTATTGAATTGTCATCGCTTACCAGAGGCTGTTTCCCTGAAAGCGGGTCAACGATTGCAAGGCGTTCATGGCTCAAAATTGCATTGTCTCCAGTATAAACGCCGCTCCAATCCGGACCCCGGTGACGAATTTTTCTGCTCATTTCCAGAACCTGGGCTCTCAAAGTTTCTTTAAGAACCTGATCTACAGGCTGGTCCTGAGTTTTTAAATCAAAAGCTCCAACAAATCCACACATAATAACCTCCGGCAAGCAAAAAAAAAGAGGCCGTAGACAACGTTCTCAACCGCTTGAGTTAAGAAAATTATCTACGACCTCTTTGTCGTTAGATTTTTTATACCGCAATCTAATATTTTTTGTCAACAAGGTTTTGAACTTGTATACTAAAAAAAAATGTGTCAAAATTAAGGCAAGTTAAATAAAAAGGAGGATTTCCCCTACCATGAAAAAGAATTTTTTACTCTGCGCCCTCATTATTGCAGGTGCTTCTCTCTTTGCTGCTCCCTGGGAAAGCAATCTCATTACAGGAATTATGTTTAATACCCAGAAAACAGATATCGAAAAATCCGGCATTGATGATGTTACTTCAATCGGATACGGTTTAGAGGCAGGCTATCTTGGAATTCACGAAAGCGGCTTTACACTCAAGGCAAACGGCTCATTCGGTGTTGCCATAAGCGACCAGGTTAAATTCAATCCGGACTCCTCAAATCTCGGTGTGTACGGTAACCTCGCTGTCGGAACCGGTTACTCTGCACAGGTCTCGGAAAAACTGATGCTTTCATTTACATTTATGTTTGGCGTGGACATAATTGAATTTGAAGAAGATACTGACGGAATTACTTACCAAGGCTACTCAGACGCTTCTGTAACACAGACCCTCGATCTCTTTAATCTGAACGCAGGTTTTGACTTTCTGGCAAGATTTAGTATGACTCCGGTTATCGGTTTTTATGCCGGTGTTGAATGCCGCGCCTTCCTCAACGGAGATTACGATTACCGCGCAAAATATGAATATAACTACAAAACTGCCAAAGAATCACAGACCTATGGAACTCTGGGCGCCTACAGAATTCAACCGACAGTCGGTATAATCTGGACTTTGTAAAACAAAAAAAGTCAAAAAACAACTTGCTATAAAATATAAAATTCGATACGATGAATTTTATACGGCAAAGAGGTCGTAGATAATTTCCTAACCCAAAAGGTCGGGGACATTGTCTACGACCTCTTTTTTTGTTTTAAATCTTGGAGAATAGGAATGGCTAAATTTATTTTTGTAACCGGTGGTGTTGTTTCTGGTCTTGGTAAAGGTATCACTGCCGCAAGTCTTGGACGTCTTTTAAAATGCCGCGGACTCAAAGTCGCTTCTCAAAAACTCGATCCCTACATGAATATCGACCCGGGTACCATGAGCCCTTTCCAGCACGGCGAAGTTTTTGTTACCCAGGACGGGGCCGAAACTGACCTGGACCTCGGACACTACGAACGCTTTATCGACGAAGACCTCAACAAGTATTCTAACCTTACAAGCGGACGCGTTTACTGGAACGTATTGAACAAGGAGCGCAACGGCGAGTATCTCGGTCAGACCGTACAGATTATTCCGCACGTTACAAACGAAATCAAGGATTTTATCCTCAAAAATGCTGAAGTAACAGGCTGTGACGTAAGCATCGTAGAAATCGGCGGTACAATCGGTGATATCGAAAGCCAGCCCTTCCTCGAAGCAATCCGCCAGCTTTCTTTTGAAGTCGGCCGCAAAAACTGCCTTTTTATTCATGTTTGTCTGGTACCTTATATTTCCGGCTCTGATGAATTCAAATCAAAGCCGACCCAGCATTCTGTTCAGGAACTGATGGCCGTCGGAATCCACCCTGATATCATCGTAACCAGAAGTGACAAAGAAGTTCCGGAAGAAATCCGCCAGAAGATTTCTCTTTTCTGTAACGTAAGTGAAGACTGCGTAATTTCAAATACAACTTTGCCAAGTTTGTATGAAGTTCCACTGATGCTTCATGAACAGAACATGGACGGTGTTGTCTGCCGTCTCCTTGATCTGCCGGAAACAAAATGCGATTTAAGTGAATGGGAAAAAATGTGCCAGAGCATTCACTCACGCCAGGGTGAAATCCAGATTGCTCTCGTTGGAAAATATGTAAAACTCCACGACTCATATCTGAGTATCGTAGAAAGTTTGAATCACGCAAGTTTTGTCGTTGGAAAAAAACTCAAAATCAAATGGATAGATTCTGACAAATTGAACGACAACACTGCACCAAAACTTTTTGCAGACTGCTCGGGCATCATCGTTCCGGGCGGATTCGGCTTCCGAGGAATTGAAGGCATGATCTGCGCCGCACGTTACGCACGCACAAACAATGTTCCATACCTTGGAATCTGCCTCGGAATGCAGATTTGTGTAATTGAATTTGCACGCGATGTTTTAAAACTAAAAGAAGCAAATTCAAGAGAATTTAACCAGGACTGCCCTGACCCTGTAATCGATCTGATGGAAAACCAGAAAGGTGTAAGTGTCGGCGGAACAATGAGACTCGGAAAATATCCATGCAGGGTAAAACCTGATTCAATTATGAGCCGCGCTTACGGCTGCAGCGATAAAAATTCAATAATAGAGGAGCGTCACAGACACCGCTACGAATTCAACAACAACTACCGTCAGGAAATGGAAAGTGCCGGCCTGATTATAAGTGGAACAAGCCCGGACAACGCAATTGTCGAAACTGTTGAGCTTGCGCAAAGTGAACACAAATTCTTTGTCGGAGTTCAATTCCATCCGGAATTTACAAGCAGACCAAACAATCCGGGTCCACTTTTTGTTGAATTTGTACGTGCCAGCGTTTAAAATGTATGGAAGAGGTTTTTAATATGTACACAGAAGAAGAAGTCTTAGACTACGTTAATGAAGAAGACGTAAAATTTGTTCGTCTTGCTTACTTTGACCTTGACGGCAAACAAAAGAACGCCACTATCATGGCGAGCGAACTTCCACGCGCATTTAAGGACGGAATTTCTTTTGACGCTTCGGCCATTAAGGGTTTTGAAGAAGCAAACAAAAGTGACTTATTTCTTTTTCCAGAAGCTTCTACACTTTCTGTTCTCCCGTGGAGACCAAGTGCAGGCAAGGTTATCCGCATGTTCTGTACTATAAAGCATCCGGACGGAACACCTTACAAAAAAGATTGCCGTACACTTCTTAAAAATGCCGTAAAACAGCTCAAGGACGAATGCAATATTCAACTTGAATTCGGCACAGAATTTGAATTCTACCTCTTTAAACTCGACCAGAACGGAGAGCCTACAAAAATTCCTTTTGATAACGCAGGTTACATGGACATTGCCCCGGACGACAAGGGAGAAAACATCCGTCGCGACATCTGCTTTACCCTTGAACAGATGGGAATCACACCGGAGTCCAGCCACCACGAGGACGGCCCTGGACAGAACGAAGTAGACTTCCGTTACTCTGACCCTCTTACTGCCGCCGACAATGCCGCAACCTTTAAATGGATTGTCCGCACAAAGGCAGCCGCAAACGGTGTGTACGCAGACTTTTCTCCAAAGCCTCTCCACGACGCAAGCGGCTGCGGAATGCACATCAATATTTCCTGCGACGACAGGACAAAACACAAAAATATTCTTGCCGGAGTTTTAAAGCACCTGGAAGAAATTACTTATTACCTTAACCCGACAGATAACTCATACGAACGCCTTGCTTCGGATCATGCGCCAAAATACATCTGCTGGGGCCACGAAAACCGCTCGGCTGTAATACGTGTGCCTGCAAGCAGGGGCGAAACCCGTATCGAAATCCGCTCAGCAGACCCTACCTGCAATCCGTATCTTGCCTTTACATTCTTAATTTACGCAATAATCGATGGAATCAAAAACAATCTTGTTCCGCCAGAGCCTGTGACCGTAAATCTTTTTGACAGTGCGACTGCTAAAAAAGCAAAGCTTCAGAAAATTCCTGCAAGTCTGGAAGAAGCCAAAAAAACCGCTGAACAGAGTTCGTTTGTAAAAAACATAATCGGATAGTTATAGCATGACCGAAGATACCCATAGTGTTCTAGTTGTAACACCTGACAGTAAAATTTCCTCAATGATAGGCGCAATGCTCATTCCGCCGGTTTTTGATGTAAAATTCTCTTCGGATTTTAACGAAGCGCGAAGGCTTTCTGCAGAACGGAATTTCAACATCATAATAGTTGATTTTGCAGAAGGTCAGGGAACAGATTTTGCACTGGATATTTCGGACAGCCCTTCAACCATTCTGCTGATGACGCCTGCCCAGCATTTTGACCAGATTAGTTATAAGATTGAGCCGTATGGAATTCTCACGCTTTCTACGCCGTTCGACCAGTTTTATTTTTACAATATTATTAAAATCGCAATTGCCGTTCAGTATAAGGTTCAGGTTTTGTCTTCCAAGGCAACAAAGCTCAAAGAAAAGATGGAAGAAATCCGTCTCGTAAACCGTGCAAAACTTTTACTGATTGAAAAGAAAGGTATGAGCGAAGCTGATGCCCATCGGTATCTTGAAAAGAACGCGATGGACACCGGAAAAAAACGCATCGCTGTCGCAAACGACGTTATCCGGGAACTGAGCTAAGCCTGATTCATCATAGCTTCACATTCTTCGCGGTGAAGAGGTTTGTTTTCGTCGTAAGCTCGTTTATTTTCTTCAATTTCTTCAACAGTCCAGAGACGCCCCTTATTCATGCCGGGACAATCCTGAGCACATTCATTCCAGGTTTTTTCGTCAGCTATCATCCATGACCAGAAAGGATAGGTTGAACACTGAACCGGACGAGCTTCATAGCAGGAACAGCCGTTTTCCCAGAGGATGCAGTCATAATTCTTTTTTTCCTGGAGTGCCAGGACCTGGGTTCCGTAATAGTAGTCTGCCCAGCGGCAGTATTTTTGAACAAACTCCTTTACGCTCATCTTAAAATGAGCGCAAAGGCAGTCCAGGTCTCTTTTAGAAAGGTAAACAAATCCGGGTGAATGGCCGCAGCAAAAAGAGCATCGCTGACAGCCAAAATGCAACCCGTCTTTATAAAATTTTTGATTATCCAATAGTGTACCCGTTAAGGCGGATATTAGTTTTCGTTAAATTCCTTCTGCTTAATTTTGATAAGCGTAAGTGTTCCGAGCAATGCCAGAATACCGAAGATATTTGCAACGATTCCGCCAACCAGTAATCCCGCAAAATGCGAAATTATACCTGCAACAATATATGTTACAAATGAAATTACTGCAACAGTCATTGCATAAGGCAGCTGTGTAGAAACGTGGTTTACGTGGTTACACTGTGCGCCGGCACTTGCCATGATTGTTGTATCGCTGATTGGAGAACAGTGGTCACCGCAAACGGCACCAGCCATACATGCACTGATAGAAATTGTGCGGATCGGGTCACCTGCTTCAGGGAAGGCTGCGATACAGATTGGAATCAAAATACCAAAAGTACCCCATGAAGTTCCGGTAGCAAATGCGAGGAAGCAGGCAATTACAAAGATAATTGCCGGCAGGAACAGTTTAAGTCCTGCGGCATGTCCCTGAACAAGACCTGCAACAAAGTCTTTTGCTCCGAGGCTGTCTGTCATTGATTTGAGAGTCCATGCCAGAGTCAGAATAAGAATTGCAGGAACCATTGCCTTAAATCCTTCCGGAACACAAGACATAAAGTCTTTGAGGCTGATTACTCTGCGAACCATGTACAGAATGAATGTAAGAATGATTGCGGCAAATGAACCGAGTACAAGACCAACCGAAGCATCAGAACTTGCAAATGCTTCGATAAAGTTGAGGTAAGTCGGGTTTGCAACCATGGCACCGCCGTCACCTTCAGTCTGTGCTGTAAAGAATCCACCGGAATAAATCATTCCGAGAACACACATTACAATCAAAGAAATTACAGGCAGGAGAAGGTCAATTACCTTACCCTTTCCAACCGGTGCTGAATCGGCAATTTTATCAAGGTCACTCATGATGTTGAGGGCCTTTTCGTATTTAGACATTTTTCCGTATTCGAGTTTCATGAATACAAGGGCAAACATCATAACAAGGGTCAAAAGTGCATAAAAATTGAATGGAATTGCGCGGCAGAAAAGTGCGATTCCGTTTTCGCCTTCTGTAACAAATCCGCTTACGGCAGCTGCCCATGAAGAAATTGGAGCGATAATACAAACAGGAGCGGCAGTAGCATCAATCAGGTAAGCAAGTTTTTCTTTTGAAACACCGTACTTGTCAGTAACAGGTTTCATAACTGAACCAACTGTAAGACAGTTAAAGTAGTCATCAATAAAAATCATAATACCAAGAACAATTGTTGCGCACTGTGCGCCAATCTTTGTCTTGATATGTTTTTTTGCCCAGTTACCGAATGCGGCAGAACCGCCGGCTTTATTCATGAGGGCAACCATAATTCCAAGCAGAACAAGGAATATCAAAATACCAACATTGTATGAATCAGACAGCTGTGCAACAAAACCGTCCTGTACAACATGGTTAAAAAATCCTGTAAACGAAAGTCCTGAATAAAAGGCTCCGCCGATAAGGATTCCGACAAACAAAGAAGAATAAACTTCTTTTGTAATGAGTGCCAGTGCAATAGCTACAATTGCAGGCACCAGTGACCAAAATGTTCCTGTCATTTTTGATCGTCTCCTTTTTAAAAAATATCGCTATCATTTTACCACGGTTTTAGTCAGTCCGCCATATTGAAATTCAACAACTTATAAGTTTCAAAACCGGTTAAAATTCAATAAACCTCCGCTCCAAAAGTGCCGAAAATATAGCAAGGTTCTTTTTGAAACGGAGGCGTTTTTTTATGAAAAAACTTTTAGGTTATATATTTCTCAGCTTTGCAGTCATTCTGCTTCCTGCAACAGTTTTATCCTGTATTATCAACGATGTAGAAAAAGAAGACCTTCCTGTAGCATCTTTGACCGTAGCTCAGAGCGGTGATGCATTCAACATTGCCTTTCCTCCGGTTACCAACATGAAATATGCAAATATCATCAGACAGTCATGCGCAAGCGATCAGTTTGATTCATCCATTACAACTGTAAACATCGGACAGGTTATTCCAAAAGATATCAACGCCCTTCCGACTTCTTTTATTTTTGAAGATCCTTATACAGTCAGCGGCAATTATTACCGCTATTACATCCGCTATTTTAACGGTTCAATTTACACAAAAACACAGCCGACAGTTTGTAAGGAAGGTAACGGCTCGGGCCTTGCTGAACTCACAGTTACTTCTCCTGAACTTACTTTTGAATGGAATGAACAGACTGAAGATTATATTTTGACTCTGGATACAGATGTAACCGTACCGGCCGACTTTACTGAACTTGCCGTTTTGTTCAATAACGGCGAAAACACACGCCCGTTTACAATCGGAACCCCGACTTCAAATGTTGTTCCGGCTGATTCTTTTATCGACTTACAGAAAAGACTTTCCCTTGAATTCCTGGATGTTCAGATTACACAGAAAGGTTTGATTGGAATCCGTCTCAACGATGAAGAGAACGAAAATTATACCCGTTACTGGTGGACAATCAGCAAAGACGCAACAATGCACGTAAATTACACTGACGCTGCAGGTAACCCGCTTGCAAAAAGCGACAACTGTGCAATTTTTGTACCGTCTACACAGAACCCGGAAAACGGCTTTGACTTTAGTACAAGCAAACTTCCGTTATTTATTCAATAAACCGTCTACCGCAATATCAACCGCAGCTTTTGTGTCCTCAAAGTTTTTGGCACCGAGAACTGCGGTTTTAAAAATTTCTGCCTCAATAATACTTACAAAAATCTCGTTGATGTCTTTGACAGGCTTTTTTACAAATTCGCCCGTTTTTTGACCGCGGATAATTATTGTGCTCAAAAGATGAATCATTCGGATTGTACGGCGGCGGACACGTTTTGCAACATCGATTCCGCTCTTCTGGAGACTGGTAAGATACTGCAAAAGTACGATAAAAAGCTGGCGGTTTTCTGAACACACATCGATTGCATCGTGCATTACCTTTTTGAGACAGGTAGCATTATCAATTGTTGAATCATTGATGGTTTCCAGAAAGTGAACTTCTGTTGCCGCTGTCAGCTGTTTGATACTGAAAGAAAAAATCTCCCTTTTGTTCTTAAAGTAAATGTAGAGTGTGGTTCGGGTAATGCCGCAGGCGTCAGCAATTTTCTGAAAAGTGACGTCGTCGTAGCCTTCTTTGCAAAACAAGTCTAAAGATTTTTCCAAAATTTCATGTTTACGTTTATCGTGTTCAACAATAATCGCCATTTTTTTTGCCCCTTAGTATTCTACCCTTGCTTTTTTATTTTTGAATTTTTTTTCTTTTTCTGTGCCGTCGTACATGTAAAAAGTTGTGTCCAGATTGCCGGCCTTTAAGCTCTTTAATGAAGTTGCGTAGCGTCCGATATTTTCCTGGAATTCTTTGTGTGCAGTAATTACACCAATCTGCCAGCCCTTAAAATCTGTAAACAGAGAAGCCATTTCTTTGTACAAGTCTGCCGCCTGTTCTTCATCTCCGAGACGCTCACCATAAGGCGGGTTACAGATAATCATTCCGTTTTCAAAAGGTGCTTCGATGTCTTTAAAATCTGCCACCTGAAAGTCCGGTCTCCAGACATGGCTGTCGATTCCGATGGATTTGAGCGCGCGGCCTGCCATAACTCCTGCGTGCTCGGCATTTTGTCTTGCGCGCTCAACAGCACCGCGGTCTATATCGGTTCCTGTAATATTAACTTCTACGTCTGTCCTGATTTTTGCAGCTTCTTCTTTTCGGATTCTGTCTGCGTTTTCTTTTGAAAAGAACGGAAGGTTTTCTATCGCAAAACGGCGGCCGAGCCCCGGCGCAATATTGAGTGCATACAGAGTCGCTTCGATCGGCAATGTTCCAGAACCGCAGAACGGGTCGTGCAGAGGAATTTTTCTTCGCCAGAGCATCAACTGCAGCAATACGGCAGCGGTAGTTTCGCGCAATGGTGCAACACCGCCGTCACTTCTGTATCCGCGTTTATAAAGCGGAACTCCGCTCAGGTCCAGGAGAATCAATGCTTCGTTTTCGTCGAGATATACGCGGACATCACATTTATCGCCTGTTTCCGGCAGGGTCTGGATATGCCACTTGTCTCCAAGTTTTTTGTAAATTGCTTTTTGAACCATTCCCTGAATTGAATGTTCTGAATTTAAAACTGATTTGTAGGAGCGAACCTTGTCTACAACAACACGGCTGTCTTTTTTTAAAAAGTCCTGCCATTCAACAGAGTAAACGCCGTCAAAAAGCTGGTCAAAATCCTGTGCCTTGTAGCGGGCCATCAAAAGATATACGCGATCAGCGGTTCGAAGGCACAAATTTGCGCGGAACAATGCGTCATCGTCACCTGTAAAAATAACACGACCAGGTGCATTAGAAACGAGTTTATATCCTAAAAATTTAATTTCGTTGCCGAGAACTTTTTCGGCACCAACGGCGCAAAGCGCAACCAGAGTATTCATGTCTTACATCTTAACACATTTTGTCAAAATGTAAAACATCACAGGGCACAGCCTCTAAAATCGTCCAGGCTTGTGTAGCCTTTACGTCTCATAAACTGTTCAACACCGGCGATAATGTCGGCCATTGCATACGGATTGCCAAAGGTTGCGGTTCCGACTTCAACTGCACTTGCACCTGCCATGATAAATTCTACGGCGTCCTGCCAGCAGCTGATTCCTCCGAGTCCAACGACAGGAATCTGTTCCTTTTCCGGCAGTTTGCTCATTGCAAGACACAAATCGTAAACCATGCGCAGGGCAATCGGTTTTACTGCAGGACCACTGAATCCGGCACGGATATTTTCAAATACAGGGCGTCCTGTTTCGATATTAATAGAAGTTGCCTGGAATGTGTTTACAAGGCTGATTGCGTCGGCTCCAGCCTGGCGGACTGCCATTGCAACGCCGATTAAGTCTGGCGCGTTAGGACTGAGTTTTACCATCAGAGGTTTTTTTGTAACGGCACGAACAGCACTTGTTACACGTGCAGCCTGTGCGCAGTCCATACCAAATGCCATGCCGCCGGCCTTAACGTTAGGACAGCTGATGTTCAGTTCAATCATCGGAACATCTGTTTTATCAAGAAGTTTTGCGCCTTCAACATATGTTTCCAGCGAAGAACCGCTCAGGTTTGCAACTGTAGTGGCACCAAATTCCAGCATCTGAGGAAGTTCGTTGTCGATAAAGTGCTGGATTCCGGGGTTTTCGAGACCGATTGAATTTATAAGTCCTGAAGGAGTTTCGACAAGGCGCTCACCTGGGTTACCCGGACGGCCTTCAAGTGTCAGCCCCTTTGAACAGATACCGCCAAGAATATTTACGTCAAAAATGCTGTTGTATTCGCTGCCGTATCCAAAGGTACCGCTTGCTGCAATTACCGGATTTTTAAATTCAACTCCGGCGATATTTACTGACAAATCAACTTCGTCTTCCTGAGAAAGCGGCGCACGGCGTGCCATTTTTGGACTTGTTACATCCGACTGAATGCGTGTAAAGTCGATGATTTTTGAATCAAAAACAGGACCGTCTTTACAGCAGCGCTTGTTGCCCTGGGCAGTTTTGATTGTACAGCCGAGACAGGCTCCAAGACCACAGGCCATTCTCTTTTCGAGACTCAGCCAGCATTTTACGCCTGCTTTTTCTGCAATCTCTTTGATATAGGCAAGCATGGGAGTTGGTCCGCATGCGTATACTTCATCGTATTTTTTGATTGAATTTTCATCGATGGCAGCGGTTATCATTCCCTTAATGCCGACAGAACCATCATCCGTCGTGATAACAAGTTCGTGGGGGTGAATATAATCAAGTCCATAGGAGCCCGACTTGAATGCTGCATAAAAATCGTAAGTATTTTTTGGAAGGGTCGAAGCAAAACCTGCAACAGGAGCAACACCAACGCCGCCGCCAAACAATGCGACTTTTGCATCTTTTTCCGGCTGCGGCCATGTGTTTCCCACAGGTCCGATGAGTTCAACTTCATCACCGCTTTCAAGTGAACAAAGCTGTTCTGTTCCCTTTCCTTTTTCGAGAATTAAGAATTCAATTGTGATATCGTCTTCGCTTAAACGACGGAAGCCGTAAACAGAAATCGGGCGTCCCAGAAGAAGGTCCGACTTTACAGGACGAAGCATGTAAAACTGCCCCGGAACAGGTTCAGGATTAACTTCTCCGCCAAGAGACTTGAGATTAAGTTTTAAGTACCAGACACTGTTAACAGGCACACAGCCTGCAACAGGTGAACATCCTGCAACCTTTGCAACAGCAAATGTGGGAAGGCTCTCGCCGCCACAATCCTTTAATTCTTTCATAGACCGAGTTCCTTTTTAGCTCTAAGCAAGTCTTCCTTAGCTGCAACACAGGCACGTGCTGCGCTGTCCGAAATATCTTTAAGGCAGATGTTGCCTGCTTCCCGTTCAGCTGAAAGTGAAGCGTCTTTTTTCCATGCGCACAAAATGCCGCGGCTTGAATTTACTGTACCGCCGGCTTTATCAAGCAATGTTGCCGCAATACGTGCAGCTCCACCCTGTGCACCGTATCCCGGAATCAAAAAGAAAATGTCCGGATATGCGTCTCTCAGGGCACGGGCATCGCTTTCTTCTGTACAGCCGACTACGGCGCCAACGGGAGAACATGTCTGTCCCTTGTAGATTTTGTCAAATTCTTTTGCAATATTTGCCAGCTCACTTCCGGTCTTATCCAGAACGCGGCCGCCGGCTTTGAGTTCCTGCTGTTCAATATCAGTCATTCCAGGGTTTGAAGTTCTGAGCAGAACAAAAATGCCCTTACCGCCTTCTTCAACTCCTTCGCTGTTTGTCCTGATGCTGCAGTATTCGGTAAAGGGTTTGAGGGTGTCAAAACCCATGTACGGATTGATTGTGATGATGTCAGTTTCAAAATCTGCGCCCGGGGCAAAGTGTGCCCGGGCGTATGCTTTTGCCGTGTCTGCAATGTCTCCGCGCTTAATATCGCTGATTGCTACAAAACCTGCTTCCTGAACGGCTTTGATTGTTTCTGCATACACTTTGAGTCCTTCAAGACCCATTGCTTCATAATATGCTATCTGAATTTTAAAACAGCAGGCACTTTTATCTCTGGCTACTTTTTTGATGATTTCTTTGTTGTAGGCAAGAACTGCCTGAGCAGGGCTGTCAAATACTTTTAAAACAGAATCCGGAAGATAAGAAGGATCTGTGTCCAGTCCAACGCAAAGCGGCCCGTTCTGAAGGGCGGCTTCCTGTAAAATTTGCATAATATGTTTCATAGGCACTTATATTAGCACTTTTTACGCGTATGGACTAGCACAGCGTTATTAAAACAAGACCAAAAAGACTTAGAGTCCTCTTGCCCATGGATATGTACTGAGGAACGGATCCGGCTTGATTGCAGTCGGTGTTGCCCAGACTTCGTCAATCATACCGGTGCTGTTGATTTTACCGATTCTGACCTGCTTGTAGAGGTGCTGGTTACCGCCGTCGATTGTAACAGTTCCTTCCGGTGCGGTAAAACTGAGTCCCTTTGCGGCAACACGTACCGATTCAACATCAAAGGTTCCGGCCTTTTCGCAGGCAGCAGCCCACATGTAAACGGCAATGTATGCGGCTTCAATCGGGTCACCTGTCATACGGGTCTGACCATAAGCGTTTTTGTAGTCTTCAACAAATTTTTTGTTGCGGGGAGTTTCTGTTGTTTCGTAGTAGTTCCAGCTTACGAGCTGACCGTTCAAAACATTCAGATCCATCTTGCTTACTTCTTCTTCTGTGATTGAAAAACTCATTACAGGAAGTTTGTCTGAAGTAAGTCCTGCCTTTCCGAGGGCATCAAAGAAGGCAACGTTTGAGTCGCCGTTCAGTGTGTTCAATACAATGCCCGGTTTAGCGTCAATGATTTTCTGTACGATTGAATCAAAATCCTTGTGTCCCAGCGGAACGTACTCTTCGCCTAAGGTAGAGCCGCCAATCTGTGAAAGCTGTGCATTGATAATCTTGCTGGCAGTACGCGGGAATACATAATCGCTTCCTACGATAAATACTTTCTTTCCAAAGCGCTCAACACAGTAATCTACTGCCGGAACAATCTGCTGGTTTGGAGAAGCGCCCATGTACATAATGTTTGGACTTGCTTCCATACCTTCGTACTGTACCGGGTACCACAAAAGATTATAGTTTTCTTCAAAAATAGGTTTTACAGCCTTGCGGGAAGCAGAAGTCCAGCAGCCGAATACTGTGGCTACCTTTTCTGTCTGCAGGAGGCGGATTGCTTCTTTTGCAAAAACATCAGGTTCGCTGGCACCGTCTGCCATAACAGGAATAATTTCTTTTCCGAGAACACCGCCGTCAGCGTTGATTTCTTTAATTGCAAGAAGTTCTGCGTCACGGACAGATGTTTCACTGATTGCCATCGGGCCTGTAAGTGAATGAAGCAAACCGACCTTTACAGTCTTTGAACCGCTTTTATCACAACCTGCAAAAAATGCAGAGCAAAGCATAGTCAGGGCGAGAACTTTTGCAAAATATTTACCAGTAATTGAATTCATTTTTCCCTCCAGAACTCTTAGTATTCAATATCGTATGTAGTCATTAAACCCTTGCCTTTGATATTACATTCAATCGGGTCAGAAAATTTAATGTCTGTATTTTGTAAATGCTGTTTAATCTCTTCCGTAACACGAATCCTGCCCGGACCGCAGGCAGTTTCCATACGGCTGGCAACGTTTACGGTGTTTCCCCAGACATCGTAAATAAACTTTGTCTTACCGATTACACCAGCGTTGACAGGTCCGCAGTTTACACCGATTCGAATTACAAACTTTATATTGGCAGTTTTATTGTATTCTTCCAAGTCCTGATACATACCTTTTGCAAAATCTATCATAATTTTAGCGTGATTTTCGCACGGGCTTGGAATACCGCAGGCAGCCATGTAGGCGTCTCCGATAGTTTTAATTTTTTCTACGCCCATCTGTTTTGCCCTTTCATCAAAGCGGCTGAACAGATCATTGAGGGCATTTACGATTTCGTCAGCGGTATGTCCGCTGGAAGTCTTTGTAAATTCAACAATATCAGAAAAAAGGATAGTTGCGTCAGAAAAGTTTTCCGCAATTGCGTGAATATCATCGCGCAATTCATCGGCAATCTTATCCGGCAGAATTGAACGCAGAAGTGAATCCGACTTGTCCTTTTCGTGAGCAAGTTCCTTTGTACGTTCATTAACCATCTGCTCGAGGCGGGCATTTTCCTTTTTGATCTGTCTCTGCTTCAAGTAAAATATCAATATAAGCAGGGCAAAAATCAAGAATGTGAGAATAATCCAGAACGCCGGAACCTGATAATAATACGGCTTCTGAACAAAAAGCATCTGTTCAGCCTGAACCGACTTTAATCCGTCACCGTTAATTGCGTTAACAAGGAAGGTGTGCTTTCCCGGGCTGAGGTTTGTGTACGAAACAACACGTCCCAGGTTTGGTTCGCTGTAGTCATCTTCAAAGTTTGTAAGGCGGTGACTGAATTGAATTCGTTCCGGTGCGTCAAAACTGATACCTGTGTATTTGATATCAACGCGCTTTGTGCCCGGCTTTAATTTGATTTCATTTTCAGTAGGTTCAATTTCTACGTTATCAACCCTTACTGATTCAATATGAACAAGAGGAAGAACAGGATTTTCCCTGTACTTGCTCGGGTCGTAAATCGCAAAACCGTCTACCATTGTAAACCAGAGCCGACCGTGTCTGTCCCTGATGCTCAAAGCGGTAGAAGTTGTACCGTCACTGTCCAGACCGTCATCGCGGCTGTAGAACTGGACTGTTGTAACAGGTCGTCCGGTCTGGGCGGATTCAATAAGGTCATTTGATTTAACAACGGCAATTCCATAGTTGCTTGTGTACCAGATATTGTCCTGGTCGTCCGGAATCAGCTGGAATACTGAGTTGGTTCCGATTCCGTTATCCATGTTAATGGTTTCAAATGAATTAGGCTTTACATGGGCTGAATCAAATGAATAGCAGCGGCTGACACCACCGCCGGTACAAATCCAGTAAACCTTTTCCTTGTCCTGTGTGATTTTAAAGATTACGTTTCCGGAAAGCCCGTCTTCCGAAGAGATGTTTGCAATGATTACCTCATTTCTCATAAGGTAAATGCCGCCGCCGTCCGTACCAATCCATACAACATCATTATTGTCTTTGTGAATACACATAATGTATTCGTTCTGAAGGCCGTCAAGCTGCTTTAAGTTTTTGATTGTTCCGTCTGAGTGAATAATACTCAGACCGGTTGTTGTACCGACATAATACTCGCCGGGCGCATTTTCCATGGCAACACGGACCTTGTTTCCGGCAAGACCGTTATCAACTGTCCATGACTTAATTTTGCCCGTTTTTTTGTTGAATAAAACCTGGCCGCGTTTTGAATAACAGCTGACAAGAATCTGATCGTCTTTTGTTACGGCAATATGGCGGATTCTGATGCCCTTTGTATAAGTGCACAGCGGGCTGGAAATTTCCTTTTCGCCCTGGTAGGCGTAAACGCCTTCGTTGGTTCCGACCCAGACAATGCCTTCGCGGTCTTCTGCAATCGCATTTGAGGCAATCGGAGTCTGTTTTTCAGTCAAAAGCTTGGTCATCTTGAATTTGCCGTGCTTGAACTTACCGATTCCGCTGTGCTCGGTTGCAATCCATACATTGCCTTCGCGGTCACTGATTATTTTGTTGATTTTTACTTCGCCGATTCCGCTTTTTGTGTAATGAGTGTAGGCACCGTTGTTGTAGGCAACGAGTCCTTTATCCGTTCCAAACAAAAGAGAACCGTCTTTTAATACGTAAATTGAACAGGTACTTATCGAATCAAGAATTGTTCCTGTTTTTTGAATTTCTACCGAGTCTCCGCGGATTTTCAGAATACCTTCTTCGCCAAGTCCAACCCAGAAGTCGCCTTTTAAATCCTGGGCAATTGCAGAAACAAAGTAATTTCCGAATCTTTCAAGTTCAGGGCGGTTTCTGAAAAGCCCGCCTGAATACATAAAGAGACCGCGGTCATTTGCGGTAACAAGCCAGACGCGTCCGGCAGTATCACAGTATAGTGTTGTAGCAATAATTCCCTTGGAAACAGTGCCGGCCTCAAACTGCGGGGTAATCATGTGGCCGGAAGGTGTCAGGTAAACAACTCCTGCGGCCGTTCCAATCCAGATATTGCCGATTTTGTCTTCCACAATCGCGCGCACCGAATTGTTTGGAAGACCGTTTTCCATTGTGTAGGTTTTGTTTCCGTTCTGTGATATTTTCTGGAGGCCTTCATCGTTTGAGCCGATCCAGATATTGCCCTTTGAGTCTTCAAGAACAACACGAACGGATGAAAATGTATAGTTTTTATTGTGCTGCTTGTTAAACGTCTTGAATTCAACACCGTCAAAGCGGACAAGACCTTCATAAGTACCTATGTTTATATAACCGTCCGTGGTCTGATAAATATCGGTCGTAGTCGTACCGGTCAGACCTCCGAAGGAGTTCCAGTTCTGATAAACATAGTTGTCAAAAAAGGATTGCTGGGCAGATAAGACTGCCGTCAGCATCAAGAGTAAGGTTATAACAATTTTTTTCTTCATACTATTATTTTACGTCATAAATGACAAAAAAAACAGAAAAATTGTTAGAGATTCCCTTATTTTTTGTAGTTGCGCTTTACCTTCTGAGTCGTTGTCATTTCCAGCGGTTTTTCCAGCAGGGTAATCTTTGTAATGCGGGCATATGGCTGCAAATCCTTGTTTACCTCGGCAACAATCTGCTTGATTTCTCCACTTACTGCCTCATTGTTCGCATTTTCGTCACGGTTGAGGCCGAGTCTTGCATACAAATCATCAGACGGATAAATTAAAGCTTCGATTTCTTCGTTTTTAGCTTCCTTGTCCTCAGTATATCCCTGAACAGTAATCTGGTTTATATCCGTGCAAAGCTGGAAGGCGTTTTCGATTTCTTCCGGATAAACGTTTTTGCCGCCGGCAGTAACAATCATGTTCTTTGCCCGGCCTGCGAGCATCAGATAGCCTTCTTTATCGAGCCATCCCAGGTCGCCTGTCTTAAAGAAGCCGTCAGCCGTAAATACTTTTGCAGTTTCTTCCGGCATCTGGTAGTAGCCTTTAAATACCATCGGTCCGCGAACCGCGATTTCTCCGATGCCGTCTTCGCCCGCATCAAGAACTTTCATTTCCATCCACGGGAAGAAGTACTGGCCGACACTCTGAATCTTAAAGTGGTCAATGGGATTGAGTGTGATAATCGGGCTTGTTTCTGTCAGACCATATCCCTGAACAAAGTCGATACCCATTTCGTTGTAGATTTTGAATACGCTTTCTGCCAGTGGTCCGCCGCCACAGATTGCAATTCGCAATGAATAGATATTTGCCTGTTTGAGAACGGCCTTGAAAAGTTTTTTACCGATGTTGATTCCAAATACTTTTTTAACAAAGTATGAAAAATTCAGCATGAGGTGAATTACACCATTTACAATCGGGCCCTTAGCCTTAATTCCCTTGAGAATTCCTGCCAGAAGCTTGTTGAACAGGAGCGGAACTCCCAGAAGCATTGTAATCTGACCTTCCTTGAGTTCCTTCATGAGTCTGCTGACAGCCATGCTCTTACCGTAGACAATTTCGGCACCGCATGATAAGGATTCAATAAATACGGCCTGCATTGTATATGCGTGATGAATCGGAAGAAGTGCGTAGAAAACATCACTTGAATAAATCCTCATTCTCGACTGGGCGATGTAAGTGTCAGAAACAAGGTTCTGATGTGTGAGCATTACGCCCTTTGGATTTCCCGTTGTTCCGGAAGTAAACAAAATGGCTGCAAGGTCATTTTCTTCCGGTGCATCCAGGGCAACGTCCTCAGGAGCGGCAAGATTATATGCATATTCTTCCGAGTGTTTTGGGCTCAGGGAATAAACTTCGTAATCAAAATGACCTTCCCTGAAAAAGTCATATTTTTCTTCATCAACAAAGAAGATTTTTGGTTTGGCAGTATTCAGGAGATTTACAACTTCTTTTTCGTGGAGACCCCAGTCAATCGGACAGACAATTGCACCGGCAGACATTGCGGCAAGAAAAACAACTCCCCACTCAGGTGAGTTTTTACCGGTAACTGCAATGCGGTCGCCTTTTGTGATTCCTTTCCAGGCAAACCAGTGAGCCAGCTGTTTTACTTTCTGCTGAACCTGGGGATACGAGAGAGTATTTTTTGAACCTCCAGGACCTTCAAAATCGGTAAAGCC
>JAEEGF010973354.1_pt1 | contig 19992 bp, 19 predicted proteins | sample 9134171 | NCBI WGS metagenome assembly JAEEGF01 (sample SAMN16246542, study PRJNA631951) | gut metagenome | biome: gut microbiome; feature: rumen; material: AP-attached | host: Bos | place: Iran: Karaj | collected 2018-10
ATCAAGTATTTCTGCTTCCACGATGTGGACCTGGTGGAGGAAGCTCCGACCATCGAGGAATATGAGGCCCGTATGAAGGAGATCACCGATTATGCCCTCGTCAAGATGGAGCAGACCGGCATCAAGCTCCTCTGGGGAACGGCCAACGTATTCGGACACAAGAGGTATATGAACGGTGCCGCCACCAATCCCGACTTCAACGTCGTGGCCCGCGCAGCCGTCCAGATCAAGAACGCGATCGATGCCACCATCAAGCTCGGCGGAACCAACTACGTGTTCTGGGGCGGACGCGAAGGCTACACCAGCCTCCTCAATACCCAGATGCAGAGGGAAAAGGACCATCTTGCGAACATGCTCAAGGCCGCCCGTGACTATGCCCGTGCCAACGGATTCAAGGGTACGTTCCTCATCGAGCCGAAGCCTATGGAGCCGACCAAGCACCAGTATGACGTGGACACGGAGACCGTGATCGGTTTCCTGCGCGCACACGGTCTGGACAAGGACTTCAAGGTCAACATCGAGGTCAACCATGCCACACTTGCCGGACATACCTTCGAACATGAACTCGCAGTGGCAGTGGATAACGGTATGCTTGGATCCATCGACGCCAACAGGGGAGACTACCAGAACGGTTGGGATACCGACCAGTTCCCGGTGGACCTGTTCGACCTGACCCAGGCTATGCTGCAGATCATCCGCAACGGAGGTCTCGGCAACGGCGGTTCCAACTTCGACGCTAAGCTCCGCAGGAATTCCACGGATCCCGAAGATATATTCATCGCTCATATCTGTGGAATGGATGCCATGGCAAGGGCGCTGCTGGCTGCCGCCGCCATCGTAGAGGAATCCCCGATTCCGGCCATGGTCAAGGAGCGCTACGCTTCCTTCGACTCGGGTGAAGGCAAGCTGTTCGAGGACGGAGCCATGTCCCTCGAGGAACTGGTAGCCTATGCCAAGAGTCACGGCGAGCCCGCCCAGGTTTCCGGAAAGCAGGAGCTCTACGAGACCCTGTTGAACCTGTACATCAAATAATTGAGCGAAAATATTTTGCTTGATTCGCAGAAATTACTATTTTTGCAGTCCATTTTATGGCCATGGGGCTCCAGAAGTCGGGCACAAGCGTGTACGCGCCTCAGGCTCAAACTTATAAAAGTTTTGTTTTTATGTACGCAATTGTTGACATTGCAGGACAGCAGTTCAAGGTTGAAGCCGGGAACGAGATCTTCGTCAACCGCCTCGCAGCGGCCAAGGATGATTCCGTGGAGTTCGACAAGGTTCTGTTGATTGACACTGAAGGGCAGATCCAGCTCGGTAATCCTTATGTTAAGGGCGCAGTCGTGAAGGCCACCGTTCTCGATGACGAGGCAAAGGCTGACAAGGTGCTCGTTTTCAAGAAAATCCGTCGCAAGGGATTCCAGAAGCTCAACGGCCATCGCCAGAAGCTTTCCAAGATCCGCATCGACGCTATCGCTTAATTTCTAAAGAGTAAAAGATTATGGCACACAAGAAAGGACAGTCAAGTTCCAAGAACGGTCGTGAGTCCCATTCCAAGAGGCTTGGACTCAAGAAATTCGGCGGTGAGGTCGTAAAGGCGGGTAACATCATCGTAAGGCAGAGGGGTACCGTGCACAATCCTGACAAGAACGTCGGAATGGGTAAGGACCACACTCTCTATGCCCTCGTTGACGGCACCGTGAAGTTCACGAAGAAGAGGGAAGACAAATCCTACGTCTCCGTCATCCCTTTTGAGAACTAAGCTCGGAGGACCGATAGATAAAGGAGGACTTGCTTCGAGTTTATCGTGCAGTCCTCCTTTTTCATTAGACCAAAATTAAGAAGAATACATATGCTGACAATCAAGATGCTTCGCGAGGATCCGCAGCGCGTGATCGACAAACTGGCGGTCAAGAATTTCGACGCCAGGGAAATCGTGGCCAAGGTCCTGGAACTGGACGCAAACAGAAGGGCGCTCCAGACTGAAAGCGATGCCCTTCTCGCGAGCCAGAAACAGCTCTCCGCAAAGATCGGAGGTCTTATGAAGGAAGGCCGCAGGGAAGAGGCCGAAGAAGTCAAGAGGGAAGTCACTGCCATGAAGGCAAGGTCGAACGAACTCCTTGACAAGGCTGAGACCAACAACAAGGAGCTTGACGACACGATCGTGCTCCTGCCCAATATCCCGTGTGACCTCGTTATTCCCGGAAAGGGAGCCGAGGACAACCAGATAGTCAAGGAAGGCGGTCCCGAGGTCCATCTTCCCCAGGATGCCCTTCCTCATTGGGAACTTGCCAGGAAGTATGACCTGATCGACTTCGACCTGGGTGTCAAGCTCACCGGAGCCGGCTTCCCCGTATACAAGGGAAAGGGTGCGAAGCTCCAGAGGGCACTCATCAACTATTTCCTGGATTTCAATACGGCTGCCGGCTACAAGGAGGTTGAGCCTCCCGTGGTAGTCAACGCAGCATCCGGCTTCGGTACCGGACAGCTTCCCGACAAGGAAGCCCAGATGTACCATGTCGGCCTTGATGACTTCTATCTCGTCCCTACGGCCGAGGTGCCTGTCACCAATATTTTCAGGGATGTCATTCTCGAGAACGAGGAGGTTCCCCAGAAGATGACGGCCTATACTCCCTGCTTCCGCCGCGAGGCCGGTTCCTATGGAAAGGATGTAAGGGGGCTCAACCGTCTGCACCAGTTCGACAAGGTCGAGATCGTCAGGGTAGAGAAGCCTGAGAACTCCTATGCTGCACTCGACGAGATGGTGGCACATGTCGAGAAGCTCGTGAACAGCCTCGGCCTGAAGTACAGGATCCTCCGCCTTTGCGGCGGTGACCTCAGCTTCACTTCCGCCATCACCTATGATTTCGAGCTCTGGTCAGCTGCCCAGGGACGTTGGCTCGAGATATCATCGGTATCCAACTTCGAGACATTCCAGGCCAACAGGCTTCACCTGCGTTACCGTGACGAGAACGGCAAGATCCAGCTCTGCCACACCCTTAACGGCAGCTCGCTTGCACTGCCGCGCGTTGTCGCCGCCCTTCTCGAGGACAACGAGACTGAGGACGGCATCGTAATCCCGGAGGTACTTCGTCCTTACACGGGATTCGACAGGATATGATTCGTACCATCATAGGCATCGACCCCGGAACCAACCTGCTTGGTTTCGGGGTAATCGATGTAGTGGAGGGAAAGCCTGTTTTCGTGGACATGGGTGTCCTGGACATCCGCAAGGAGAAGGATGCATATTCCAAACTCCGCCAGATCTACGAGACCATCAGTGAGGTGTGCAAGACTTATCATGGCACCGAGATGGCATTGGAATCTCCCTTCTACGGCAAGAATGCCCAGGTCGTCCTCAAGCTCGGCCGTGCCCAGGGGGCAGCTATGATTGCCGCCATGGAGAATGGCATTTCGGAGGTGCATGAATATGCACCCCGCGAGGCAAAGCAGGCAATTACCGGGAACGGAGCCGCGTCCAAGGAGCAGGTGAGCATGATGATCAGGAAGACCCTGGGAATAGAGATTAAGGCCGAGCATCTTGATGCTACCGATGCCCTGGCTATCGCTCTCTGCCATTATTACAGTACATCCAGCCCCCTCGCTAAAGTCAAGTCTGCTTCCAGCTGGGAAAAATTCATCCAGGCCAATCCGGGCAGGGTTAAGTAAACCGTTAAAGTTCACTTATTTTATATAATAGGATTAAACCGTGTCAGGCTTGATCTGTCAAACTAGTGTTTGAATCAATTGTTTTATGTTTTTTAGAAGATTATTTGCAATCCTGATCGGCGTGATGTCGATGTTTTCCCTGGCTTTAGCGCAGAATTCGGGTACTGTCAGGGCCGTCCTCCAGGACGAGAACGGAGAACCGGTACCCTTCGCCACTGTCTCGGTGTACAAGGCTGGGAGTACCAAGCCCTACAAGTACGCCCTCAGTACTGCGGAAGGCAAGGTTGCTATCGAGAAAGTATCCAACGGAAAATATACGATCAAGGCAGAACTCCTGGGTTACAAGGAATTCTCCAAGGAAATCGAGGTCAAGGGTAACATTGACCTCGGGACCTTGAAGATGGAGGAGGACAAGCAGACACTGGATGCGGCAAGCGTATCTGCGGTCGGTAATCCTATCATCATCAAGAAAGACACGGTTGAATACAATGCGTCATCGTTCAAGACCACTGAGAACGACATGCTTATCGATCTCCTCAAGAAGCTTCCCGGCATAGAGGTTTCCGAAGACGGAACAGTGACTGCCAACGGGGAGAGCATCTCCAAGATTACGATTGGAGGGAAGACGTTCTTCCTGGATGATCCGCAAATCGCTACCCAGAATCTTCCTGCAAAGATAGTTGAGAAGATAAAGGTCGTCAGGAAAAAATCGGAACAGGCTGAGTTTACCGGCATAGATGATGGAAATGAGGAGCAGATTATCGACCTGAGCGTAAAGAGGGGTATGATGAACGGCCTGATGGGTAACTTTTCGGCCGGTGCCGGAAAAGATCTTCCCAAGACCACCAGCTCCTTGGCCACAAACGATGATTTCCGTTATCAGTCAGGTGCTTTCGTAGGGCGTTTCACCGAGAAAAGCAATATTAGCTTCATCTTCAACGCCAACAATACCAATAATCGTGGTTCCAATGACATCTCCGGAGGCATGATGGGTGGTATGATGGGCGGCATGGGCGGCGGAATGCGCGGTGGCTTCGGTGGCGGCGGATTCGGCGGAGGAAGCGGCATCAACACTTCCCTGATGTCCGGTCTGAATGGTGCCTGGAACCTTTTCGAGGACAGGATGAATGTCGGAGGGAACTATGTCTACAACCAATCCAAGCGGGATGTGCTTCAGAGAAGCGTTCAAACCGACAGGTCCTTCAATAACGGAGACTATATGATAACCCGGAATGGAGTGGACACTCCCGGTGTGAACACTACCAGGTCTTATGGGCACAGGTTTGGAATGCGCTTGGAGCATAAGTTCTCGGATAACACTTCGATCCTCTTCCAGCCCCAGGTCAACTTTGGGACAGGCAACTATCTCCAGACCTCCGATTTCTCGACTGAGAGATTCAATGGCGGCAATGATCTGACATCCTCCAGTAACGGATTCTCCAACAATACCGGGGATAACAAAAACTGGCAGACTAATGGTTTCTTCCTTTTCCGCCAGAGACTTGGAATGCCTGGAAGAACCCTGTCATTTAATGCCAACTATAATATCAGCCAGAATCAGATGGATGGCTTCAACCAGTCCCTGACCAACAGTTGGAATTCAAGGACTGGGGATGCTCAGGATATAGTCAACCAGAGAATCGACCAGGTTTCCAAGAATGCTTCACTGACAGGAAGACTGGTTTACACGGAACCTCTCGGCAACGGCTTCTATGCTTCTGCGAATTACAGCTATTCCTGGAACAGGAATTCTTCCCAGAAAGATGCTTATGACAGCGGATCCAATGTAATCGGGAACAAATCCCTTATCTATGATCCTAATGGTGAATCCCGGAACGAGACCTATTCCAGCAGGATCCTTAACAGGAATGACAATCAGTCCGCCGGTTTGGACCTTCAGTATCAGAAGGATAAGATCCACGCCCAGCTGGGCTTTTCCGTCATGCCTAACAAGACTCATAACGAGACCAACAAGGAAGTGTACGACACGACGGTCATAAATATCGCTCCTTCTGCAATGTTCTGGTATGACATGGGTGAGACCACCAACATGCGGATCTTCTACCGCGGCCGGTCACAGCAGCCGTCGACCACCCAGCTCATGCGTGTTCCTGACAATTCGAACCCTATGTCGGTTTCCAGCGGTAACCCTGGTCTGATCCCTTATTTCAACCATAACATCAACACTGAGTTCAGGATGACGAACAGGCAGACGTTCACTTCCTTCAACATCAACCTCAATGGTGGAATGGTTCAGAATCCCATTGTTACAGGTGTGATCAAGGATGAGAAGAACAGGTCGTATTCCATACCCTACAACGGTCCCAATTCCTACAACGGAGGAATCAGGATATTCTTCAACTCCCCGATTGCGAAATCCAATTTCTCGGTCTTCTCGATGACCAACTCCAATTACGCCCAGTCCACTTCGTATACTGATGCCGGATTGGCGATCAACATGGATAAGTACCGTGACGAAAGCGGTGCCTTCACCAAGTACAAGGAGTTCCTTGCCGATTTCCCGGATCCTGCCAAGGCTTCGATCTTCAAGGAGAACATCACCCGTAATTTCTCGTTCAACCAGACTCTCAGGCTTACCTACCGTAGCGATGCGATCGAGCTGGTCGCCGGAGCGAACGGCCGCTACAGCCACATAACATATTCCGTGAATGAAGGCAAGCCTTCTACGATCGCCGGTGCCAACAACACGGAAACCTGGACAAACAGCGTCAATGGTTCGGTCCAATGGGACATGCCTGCTGGATTCAGATTAAAGACTGATGCTTCCTACACGTGGTACATCAATTACACCACTGACATAGAGCCTACCTTCCTGGTAAATATTGACATCCAGAAGCTCCTGTTCAAGAACAGGGCGACTCTCGCTTTGAGGGCTTATGACCTTCTCGACCAGGCCAGGAACATCGGCGTCAGGGAAAGCAATGGAGTTATCACAGAGAGTTGGAGCAATACCCTCGGACGCTATATCATCGTAGCTTTTACCTATCGTTTCGGAACCTTCGGAGGAAGGAACGGCAGAGGCGGAATGCGTATGGGTGGCGGACGCGGTCCCGGAGGCGGCGGCTTCGGCGGCCCCGGTGGCCCTGGCGGCTTCGGCGGAGGACGTCCCCCGATGATGTAGTCCCCGTAGTTGAAAAAGACAATGGCGCGGTTACTTCACGTAACCACGCCATTTTTCGATCAATGCGGTCATGTCGTCCGGGAGACTGGAGTCGAACCGTATCATCTCACCAGTCCCGGGATGGATGAATCCCAAGGTCTTGGCATGAAGGGCCTGCCTTGGACACAGTTCGAAACAGTTCTCTATGAACTGGCGGTATTTGGCGTAGATGGTTCCCTTGCGGATCTCGGAGCCGCCGTAACGGGCGTCATTGAAAAGCGGATGCCCGATATGACTCATGTGGACCCTTATCTGGTGCGTCCTTCCGGTCTCGAGCCTGCACTGGACCACAGTGACATAGCCGAATCTCTCCAGGACCTTGTAGTGCGTGACGGCGTGCTTCGCCCTTTCGTCATCCTCGGGGTAGACCTTGAAGCGGAGCCTGTCGTTAGGATCGCGCCCGATTGCACCGTCGACAGTACCTTCGTCTTCCTGTATATTGCCCCAGACCACCGCCACATACAGTCTTTCGATGCTGTGCTCGAAAAACTGCCTGGCCAGGTCCATCTGCGTCTCGTCGTTCTTGGCCACGACCAGCAGTCCGGAGGTGTCCTTGTCAATCCTGTGGACGAGTATTCCCATCCGTTCGTCCACTGCATCAGGTCCCTGGGAAATCCCGAGATGGAAGGCGAGGGCATTGATTAGGGTCCCGTTGTAGTTGCCGTGGCCAGGATGGACGACCATCCCTGCAGGTTTGTTGACCACCAGCAGGTCGTCGTCTTCATAGACTATGTCGAGGGGTATGTCTTCGGGAAGTATCTCCGTGCCGCGCCTGCGGTATGGCATCATGAAGCGGATCACATCTCCGGGGCGCACTATAAGGTTGGCCTTGGCCACCTTGTCACCTACCCTGACGTATCCTTCCTTTATGGCGCACTGTACCCTGTGCCTGGACGTGTCCTCCAGATGCGTGGCCATGAACTTGTCCACGCGCATGGGAGTCTGTCCTGGATCGACGTTCAGCCGGAAATGCTCGAACATTCCCTGCTCTTCGTCCTCCACGGCCTCTTCCGGCTCGTTGTACAGTCTTTCAGTATCCACCTAGTAATTCTCCTTGATGTCGAGGGAGAGATTGATCGTGACATCCGATCCCATCAGGAGGGGACTCTTGGATGCTGCAGGAGTCTGCTTGTAAACGACGGCGTTGAGCGAATCGGTGTAATTCTTCACTGTCTTGTCGAAGACGATCCTTCCGATATTGAGGGAATTGTCATGTATTGCATCAACCGCCCTCAGATACTTCATGCCCTTGACATTGGGGACATATGTAACGTTGTCGGATGGATTGAGTCCGACCTGCAGGTCGATCTCGGAACCGGTTTCGATCATCCTCCCGGGACGGATCTCCCTGTTCCGGTAGAACTGCCGGAGGACATTGTTGGTGGCTATGTCATTGACATAGATTAATTTGCCGAGAGCCAGGCCTCGGGAATTCAGCTCGGCCTTGGCCTGACGCATAGAATATCCGACAAGGTTGGGCATGCTGATCTTCTTCGCATTCATTGCATTGATGGTCAGCATTATCCTGCGTCCTCTCTTTACCTGCGTCCCTGCCTTGGGGTTCTGGCTGTAGACCGCTCCCTTCTCCATCCTCCTGACGAAGATGGAATCGATCACCTCCACCCTCAGGTTTTTCCTGGAGGCTTCCCGGCGTGCCTGGTCGACGCTCATGCTGGTAAGGTCGGGGACCTCGATCGTCTGGCCGTGATGCGTCACGACATTGAGGAATACGGTTGCCGCAATCAGAAGCGCGGCAAAGAATATGAATGCCCAGAGAAGGTTCTTTACTATCCAGTTTCCTTTCATTACTTGAAGATTATTTCATATGCGCCCTCTCCAAGAAGCGCAATACCAATTATCATTACGACCATTCCCGCAATCCTGTTCATCCAGATCATCGCCTTGAAATCGAAGGCCTTTCTCCATTTTCCGAAGAGATGGGTGAAGGTGAACCAGTATGTCATCGATCCGGCAGCCACCGCCAGGATCAGGGGGAATATCCTGAATCCCTTTTCATCCGTGTTCATCCCGAAGAATGCGAACAGGGCGAACATTACCAGGATCGCCCCGGGATTGGACAGCGCGGTGGCGACTGCCTGGAGATAATCCTTTATCGAAGCATCCCTGTCTTCATCGGAAGACTTCAGTTTCCGGAAAGGATCCTTGAATGCCATCGACCAACCCAAAGCAACAATAATCAGGCCTCCGATCAGGAGTATCGCAGTTTCGTAAGTCTCCAGTAAGTTCTGGGCGAATGCGAGGGCGAATATCGATACTGTCGCATATGTGGTGTCGACCGTGGTCGCACCCAATCCTGTGGCGAAGCCGGCCTTATGCCCGTAGCTGAGAGTCTTCTGCAGCACCAGGATGGCCACCGGACCGATTGGGACCGAGGCACAGATTCCGATGATGAAGGCTTTCAGTATTTCGAGCGTCATGACCGGTCCTGGATTTATTTCGCCCTCATGAATATCTGGACCGGACAGCCCAGGAGGTCGAAATGCTCCCGAAGCTTGTTCTCAAGGAACCGTTTGTAAGGTGCCTTGACATACTGCGGCAGATTGCAGAAGAACGCAAAAGCCGGGAACTTCGTAGGGAGCTGGGTTATGTACTTGATCTTTACATACTTTCCCTTCCATGCGGGCGGGGGATAATCCTCGATTATCGGAAGCAGGGCTTCGTTCAGCCTTGCGGTCGGAATCTTCCGTGAGTAGTTGTCGAATACGTGGGCTGCAGCGTTGAGCACATCCAGGATCCTCTGCTTCTTGATGACGGAGGTGAAGATGATGGGCACGTCGTCGAACGGGGCAAGGCGTTTCCTCAGGGAATTCTCGTAGTCCCTCAAGGTGTTGTTGTCCTTGATGAACAGGTCCCATTTGTTCACCACTATCACGCAGCCCTTCCTGTTGCGGACGATGAGGTTGAATATGCTCATGTCCTGGGCTTCCATGCCTGCGTTGGCATCTATCATCAGGATGCATACGTCAGCCCTTTCGATGGCCCTGATAGCCCTCATCACCGAATAGAACTCGAGGTCCTCGTTGACCTTGGTCTTCCTCCTCATTCCGGCCGTATCCACAAGCATGAATTCGTGTCCGAACTTGTTGTAGTAGGTCGAGATCGAGTCACGGGTAGTACCTGCGACAGGGGTGACGATATTCCTTTCCTCACCCAGGAGGGCATTGGTCAGGGAGGATTTCCCGACATTGGGCTTTCCGACTATTGCGATGTGGGGCAGTTCTGGACGGTCGTCATCATCGGTGGACGGATTCTCGGGAAGCTGCCTTAAGACTTCGTCCAGAAGGTCTCCGGTGCCGCTTCCGTTGGCCGCAGAGATGGACCATACCTCGCCGAGTCCGAGTGAATAGAACTGGTATGCGTCGTACATCTTCTCACTCGAATCTACCTTGTTGACGCACAGTACCACGGGCTTTCCGCTTTTGCGGAGCAGGTCGGCGATCTCGGAATCGTAGTCGGTTATGCCTGTCGCGGCCTCGACCATGAACAGCACCAGGTCGGACTCCTCAACGGCAATCACCACCTGCTTGCGGATGGCCTCCTCGAACACATCGTCCGAATTGGTCGTCCATCCGCCGGTGTCCACGACGGAGAATTCCCTGCCGTTCCATTCGCACTTGCCGTAATGGCGGTCCCTGGTTACGCCGGCGGTCTCGTCGACGATGGCCTGGCGCATGCCTACCAGTCTGTTGAACAGTGTCGATTTGCCGACATTCGGCCGGCCGACTATGGCTACTAGACTCATATTCCTTATCCTTTGTATAAACCGCAGCCTATGCAGGCGTCGCTATAGTTGCCGGAGCAGGACTTGCCGTCCTTGCCCTTCCTGCCCTTTCTCAGCATTTCCATCTCCTCTTCCTTGGCGCATTTTATCCCCATCCTGCGCATGTTCTCGTTCCTGCTGACCTCCGTTTCGGGGAATTTCCCCTTGACGATTATCCCCACGCACATCAGCGCGATGGCGATGGCAAGCAGGAGTATGGCTGCAAGAAGGGTCTTCATCACGTCAGAAGATGAACTCGGTGCTGATAGGTTCGTAATGGTAGACCTTCCTGATGATGGACGCGAAGGTCGATGTCATTGAGACGACCTGTATCTTGCTCTTGTCCGCGTCACCACGGAGAGGAATCGTATCGGTAACGAACACTTCCTTAAGGGCGGAGTTGTTTATCCTTTCGTATGCGGGTCCTGACAGTACTGCGTGTGTTGCGCAGGCACGGACGCTGGCAGCTCCCTTGCTCATGAGCAGGTCGGCGGCTTTCGTCAGTGTTCCTGCGGTATCGATCATGTCATCTACAATAACTATGTTCTTCCCCTCGACGTCACCGATAGCCGTCATCGATCCGACCACATTCGCCCTTTCGCGGGATTTGTGGCAGATGATGACCGGGCATGCGAGTTCCTTAGCATAGGCGTTAGCCCTCTTGGCGCCTCCCATGTCGGGAGCGGCGATGGCCAGGTTCTCGATGTTCAGTGACTTAAGATATGGAATGAAGACCTTGCTCGCATAGATATGGTCGACCGGGCGGTCGAAGAATCCCTGGATCTGGTCCGCGTGGAGGTCGCAGGTCATGATGCGGTCGACTCCGGCGGCGGTAAGCAGGTTGGCGACAAGCTTCGCCCCGATCGAGACCCTGGGTTTGTCCTTGCGGTCCTGGCGGGCCCAGCCGAAGTAAGGCATCACGGCGATGACCTTGTCGGCAGACGCCCTCTTGGCTGCGTCGATCGTCAGAAGGAGTTCCATCAGGTTCTCTGTGGGAGGGAACGTGGACTGCAGGATAAACACGGTAGCTCCTCTCACGCTGTCGGTGAAGGAGGGTACGAATTCCCCATCGCTGAACTGAGTGACCTCCGATGCACCGAGGTGGTACTTCTCACCGCAGTCCGCCCCGATACGGTTCAACTCTTCAACGACCTTGCACGCGAAGTCCCTGGAGGCTCTGCATGCGAACAATTCCATTCTGTGTTCGATATACATGGTCTGGTTATAGCATTAAGTAGTTATAAATACTTTTCAATATATTCCAGTATCTCTTCCTTGCCCGCACCCGTCTCCGCACTAGAGACGAACATCGGGGGAAGTTCTTCCCACTGCTCCGACAAGATCGCCTTGTCCCTCTCCACCTGCGCCTTGAGGGCGTTCGGTCCAAGTTTGTCGCCTTTCGTGAAAATGATTGCGAAGGGAATTCCGTTCTCGCCGAGCCCGGCCAGGAACTCCTGGTCGATCTTCTGGATATCATGCCTGGAGTCCACGAGGACGAAAAGGAGGACCATCTCTTCGGAATTCCGGATATAGTCGTTGATCATCGACCGGAGCTCTTCCCTCGCTTCCTTGGAAATCTTGGCGAAACCGTATCCGGGAAGGTCCACCAGATACCAGTTGTCATTGATAAGGAAGTGATTGATCAGTTTTGTCTTGCCAGGGGTGGCGGAGGTCTTGGCGAGCCTGCGGTTGCTGCAGAGCATGTTGATCAGCGATGACTTGCCTACATTCGAACGTCCAATGAACGCGAATTCGGGCAGCTTGCGGGAGGGTTTGTTCGAGGCCCTGGTACAACTGCCGGCAAATTTTGCTTCGGTGATCCTCATAATGCAAAGATAGTGGAATTTTGTTAATTTTGTAAGAGAGTTCCGGTAGATTGATGATGGAAAAGGAATACATCGAACTGGCCGAATTGGCCGACCTTCTGAAGACCTGTGTCGAGGATGTTTTCCCCGGCAGGGTATGGGTGAAGGCGGAGGTCAGCGGGATGAGCAGGAAACAGAACGGACATTGTTACCTGGACCTCTCGCAGACGGAAAACGGAGTGGTCGTGGCCAAGGTCCGCGGCACCATCTGGGCTTCTGTCTGGAACATGGTCGACCAGTGTTTTAAGAGCGTAACGGGATCGTCCCTTGATGTGGGCATGGAAGTGCTCGTCAGGGCCCAGGTCAACTATCATCCGGTCTATGGAATGTCGCTCAACATAGATGAAGTCGACCCTGAATTCACCCTGGGCGCGGCTGAGAAACAGAAACGTCTCACCATCGCAAGGCTGGAGGAAGAAGGCCTGATGGACCTGCAGAAGGAACTTTCCCTGCCTTCACTGCCATATTCACTTGCCGTCATCTCCGCTCCGGGAGCAGCCGGGCTCGGTGATTTCCTCCATCACCTGCAGGGCAATGAATATGGATATGTCTTCGATGTCCGGTTCTTCGAGGCTCTGATGCAAGGGGAGCAGGCTGCAGATTCCATGGTCATCGCACTGGAGCAGATAGAATCTTCCGCACAGGACTTCGATGCCGTCCTGATCATGAGGGGAGGCGGTTCCGACCTGGACCTGGCTTGTTTCGACGACTATTTCCTGGCTGCATCCATAGCCCGCTGTCCGGTTCCCGTGTTCACTGCCATCGGGCATGACAAAGACTACCACGTGGCGGATATGGTGGCCAATACCTTCGTCAAGACACCTACCGCCCTGGCCGATCTCTTCCTGGATTGTTTCATGGCTGAGGACCAGAGGATATCTTCAGTGGAAACAAGGCTGAGGCTTGCGTTTTCCTCGAGGTTTTCGGCATTGTTCTCCAGGCTGGACCTTATCTGGAAGGGTATAGGGCACGCAGCGGAAACCCGTGTCTCCGATGCTATCCACAGGGTAGAGCTATTGGAGACGAAGATAGCTTCGGCGGATCCGCGGAATATACTGCAGAAGGGTTTTGTCCTGGCCCTGGACGGCAGGGGAGTAAAGCTGGGCTTTGCCTCTGGAGTACGGGTCGGAGACAGGATACAGGTCATGTTTGCTGACGGTACCGTCAAGGGAGACGTCACTGAGGTTGATTCAAAAGATAATTGATATGGAAGAAAAGTTTGATTACGCCAAGGCGATGGCCGAACTCGAGGACATCGCAGCCAAGGTCGAGGACCCAGCGACAAGCCTTGACGACATAGGATCACTTGTCGGAAGGTCGAAGACCTTGATAGAGCAGTGCAGGGACTACCTGCGCTCAGTCCGTGAATCAATTGACAAGGAGGAAGGGAAATGAAAGAGATCTATCTTGCCGGCGGCTGCTTCTGGGGAGCAGAGCACTATTTCAGCAACATCGAAGGTGTGGTCGATACCGAGGTGGGTTTCGCCAACGGAGACACTCCTTCACCGACCTATGAGCAGGTCTATACCGATACGACCGGATATGCCGAGACCGTCAAAGTGGTCTACGACCCGTCGGTGATTTCACTGGCGGAACTGGTACGGGATTATTTCGTGGCAATCGACCCGCTGAGCGTGAACAAGCAGGGAGAAGACTTCGGGACCCGCTATCGTACAGGTGTTTATTATACCGATCCGGGCGAGCTGGAGACCATCCGGACAGTTTTCGACGAGGTCCAGGCGGAGTTTGGAGGACCACTGGCGGTGGAACTCGAACCTCTCCGGAATTTCTATGCCGCAGACGCAAGGCATCAGGATTACCTGGTCAAGAATCCCGACGGGTATTGCCACCTGCCCCTGAAGATATTCCGATATCCCCGGTTGGTCCGGGACCTCAAGGCGTTGCTCCTGGATGAGACGGACGTAGTAGCAAGGCTCTCGAACGCGGCGGCTCTCCTGAAAGAGAAGATGGGTTTCTTCTGGGCGGGTTTCTATCTGGTCAAGGACTCACAGCTTGTCCTTGGGCCTTTCCAGGGCCCTGTAGCATGCATGCGTATAGGTTTCGGGAAGGGAGTATGCGGTACTGCATGGAAGGAGGACCGTACGATAGTCGTTCCGGACGTGGAGGAATTTCCGGGGCACATAGCGTGCTCGTCGCTTTCCCGTTCAGAGATAGTCGTTCCCATGCATTCCGGTTCCGGTGAAATCACCGGAGTCCTGGACATCGACAGCACCGAACTCTCCACCTTCGACCGTATCGACGCCTACTGGCTCGAAAAAATCGTCTGTGTGATCTAGTCGATGCGGAAAGCGGCGATCTCCTGATTGATCCGCTCGAGCATCGATATCTTCTTGTCGTAGAGGTCCTCGGAGATGTCGACCTTGTAGTAATGCGGGTTGATGAGACGCCTTTCCGAAGGACTGAAGTGAGCCAGGGTATCGTTGAAGAAAGCCTTCTTCTCCATCAGCGTATGCTTTTCAGAGCAGTCCTTCCCATCCTTGACGACCTGAAGCTGCAGGGTCCTCCAAGTGTAGGATCCTGCCTCGAACGTCTTGTGCTTGAACCTGTCGGCCTCTGCAAAGATCGTGAATTCTTCACCGGCCTCGATCTTCCTCGCAATCGAATCCCCGCGCAGGCAGGTAACGTCGGCTTTGTAGATCTCACCGTTGTCAGGATCGGTCTTGATTATCCTGTATGTGATCTGGAAACCGGGATTGATCAGTTTGATAGTATCTTCGGAACGCTTGAGAACCGGCTCACCGTCGATCTGGACCAGTTTGTAGACATTGCCGAAGCAAGGGGCGGCCTTGCTGGTGGCGATTGCGTCACCGACTCCGTATGAGTCGATGCATGCTCCCTGTTTTTCGAGGTCGGAAATCAGGTATTCGTCCAGGGAATTGGTTGCGAATATCTTGCATTTCTTCATTCCGTGGGCGTCGAGTGCCTTGCGGACTTTCTGGGAAAGGTAGGCGAGGTCACCGCTGTCGAGACGAATTCCGTATCCGGGGGCGTAGTCATCATCGATGCCGCATTCCCTGAAGGAACGTATCGCATTCAGGACACCGCACTTCAAAGTGTCGTAAGTGTCGATCAGGAGAATCAGGTTCTCTCCCATGTGAGTCTTGCAGTAATCCACGAAAGCCCTGTGCTCACCCTCCACGGAACTGCCATAGGAGGTGACGAAGCTATGTGCCATGGTTCCGGTCGAAGGGACTCCGTCCATCACTCCGGTCAGGACGTTCGACGTACTTGCACAGCCGGCGATGATAGCAGCCTTGGCACCATAGGTGGCGGCCCATGGACCGTGCGCCCTCCTGGATCCGAACTCGCTGACCGGACGGTTGGTCGCCCTGCAGACCCTGGAGGCCTTGGTGGCGACAGCCATCTGGTGGTTCATTATGCAAAGCATCGGGGTTTCCAGGACCTGGGCCTCGATGAGGGGCGCTTCAACCGTTATGATGGGCTGGTTGGGGAACACGATCTCGCCCTCGCGCATTGCATATACATTCCCGGTGAATTTCATGGTTGACAGGTACTTGCGGAACTCCGCATAACCTTCTCCGGGAAGGAACCTCTCGAAGAAATCAGGATCGGCCTTGCCCAGGTTGAGGACGCATTCGATCACCTCTTCGGTGCCGCTGCAGACCGCCCAGTTGTTGTTTTCAGGGGCAACCCTGTAGAACATGTTGAAAACCGCGATTTCGTCTTTCCTTCCGGTTTCAAAAAAAGACTTTCCCATGGTGTACTGGTACTTGTCCGAGCAATACGAGTAATTGAGCATATCGTGTATTATTATCCTGCTATGAATGTTTCGAATATCTTCCTGGCGGAGGAGACGTCTCCCGAAGCGAGCAATTCGACATCCGGGAACGGTTCGGACCCGTCCTCGCGGATGAGACCGTCTTCTGTCATTACGTCGAGCAGATGCCTGGCCACCGCGGGGGCCGGATCTATGACCTGCACATCAGGACCGGAGATCCTGCTGATCACTTCCTTCAGGAAAGGGTAGTGGGTGCAGCCGAGGACGATCCTGTCCGCTCCTGCCTTGAGCAAGGGCCGGAGGCTCCTTCGAACGGTCGCCTCGGTTTCAGGACCATCCAGGAGACCTGCCTCCACAAGCTCGACGAATCCTTTCCCTATGTGTTCCACGATCTTTACGTTATCTTCGTACAGACCCTTGGTGGTAAGATACTTGGAACCTTTCAGGGTTCCGGCTGTGGCAAGGACCCCTATCACTCCGCTCTCGGAACTGAGAGCCGCCGGCTTTACGGCCGGCTCCATGCCTATGAATTTGTTTTGGTATTCTTTTCGCAGAGTGGATATGGCTGCGGCTGTGGCGGTGTTGCAAGCGACGACGACGATGTCTGCGCCCTTGCCGAGGAGGATGTCGGTAATGACCCTTCCGCGCTCCCTTATGAATTCAGGGGATTTTTCCCCGTACGGGCAGAAAGCGTTGTCGGCATAATAGACATATCTCTCCCGCGGGAGGAGCTTTATTATCTCCCGCAATACGGATAATCCGCCGGAACCGGAGTCGAAGATGCCGATCATACCACAAATATACTCATATTCCCGAATAATTGTTAAATTTGCACGATACACAATTGATTGAAATGAAAGCAAGACGTTTTTTATATCTGGCACTTGCAGCCGTCATGATGGCATCGCCCGCATGCGGTCCTGTCGAGGTCCAGCCTACTCCGGAAAACGGACAGAACGAGACCCCCAATCAGCCTCAACCGCCCCAGGAAACCGCGAAGAAACCTTCGGAGGAAATCCGGCAGGCTGACGTTTTCGCACAGAACCTGCTTGGTACATACTACCTCTGGAACTCCGAAATCTCCAATGACCTCAAAAGGTTCAATCCCGACACTTGTTTCAACCCTATAAGCGTGGTAAACAAGATCCGTTACCATCAGAACAACAAGGAAGTCGACCATTGGACGAGCATGACCAACAGCCTGGAATCCATGACCAGTTCAGTCCAGGGACTCGGCCTTTCCTTCGGATACGAGTTGCAAGCCGGAAGGATCACCAATAAGGAAGGTACCTATTTCCTGATCGTCTGCTATGTCAACAAGGACAAGCCCGCGCACAAGGCCGGCCTGAAGAGAGGTGACCTTATCATGTCCATAGACGGCAAGGATATCACATCCTCGAATATCTATGATGCGTTCGATGCCGAGAAAGTGACCCTCGGCATCTCGCATCTGACTTCGGACGGCTATCTCGGCCCCATCGAAAAGAACGTGACGATGACTGCCGACAAGGACTGGGAAGATCCGGTACTGGTCACCAAGACCTTCGAGCTCAAAGGCAAGAAGGTCGGCTACCTGGCCTACAGTTCATTCGACCTGAAGTCTTCCAATACCTTGCCTGACGTGTTCCGGCAGTTCAAGGCCGATGGCATCAAGGAACTGATCATCGACCTCAGGTACAACGGCGGTGGATATACCTTCACCGAGTGCCTGCTTGCCTCCCTGATAGCTCCTCCTGCCAATGTCGTCGCAAAGGATGTTTTCCAGACAGAGGTTTACAATTCCATCCTGGCGAATGCTTGGAAGGAGCAGGGATATGATACCAATACCTACTTCTCGACAAAGCACGAGATGGCCTCCCAGAATATCAGCCAGGACATCGCTGATGCAAATCCCGGTATCACCAAGCTCTATGCTATCGTGACAGGTGGTTCTGCTTCAGCTTCCGAGGGCCTTATCGTGGGCCTGGATCCTTACATGGATATCACCCTTGTAGGACAGCAGACTTACGGTAAGTACTGCGCCGGTATGATGATGTCTCCCGAGGATCTATACGGAAAGAATTCAAATGTGGACTATTCGAAGATCACCAAGTGGGGGATCTACGTGATGGTCAGCAAGTTCGCAGACAAGAACGGTCACAATGCCGCCCAGCCTGACGGTATTCCTGTCAATATCCAGTCGGCGGATAACCCTATGGACGGATACCAGCTCGGAGACGAGAACGAGACGATGCTGAAGGCGGCCCTTACCGCCGCAGGCAAGCTCTATCCCAAGTCTACCGCACCTGCCACCCGTGCCTCAAGCGGCATGGAGACGATCCTCCTCGACCACGGTATGCCGAGGGGCATGCTGGTCAAGACCGATCTTCCGTCAGTTTTCGTTAACGATTAAAATGGAGAGCGATGATATCAAAGGATAGCATAGAAGCTCTGCATCAGCGGTTGGAGACGTTGGGGAGGTGTCTTTGACATCCCCGGTAAACGGGAACAGGTAGCAGCGCTCCAAAAGAAAACAGAATCGCCCGATTTCTGGAACGACCCCAAGGCCGCAGAGGCCTTCATGAAGAATCTCAATGGAATTAAATCCTGGGTTTCAGGCTTTGACAAGGCCTATACCGAAACCGAGGATGTAGATGTCCTTTACGAGTTCGCCAAGGACAGTCTGGGTGACGGCCCGGACGAGACAGCGTCCACTCCTGAGGTACTCGAACTTGAAGAGGCATATTCCCTGGCAGACAAGGATATCGAGGCCCTTGAGATGAAGAACATGCTCGGCTCGGAAGGCGACAGCCTCGGGGCCATCCTGACCATCAATTCAGGAGCCGGAGGTACGGAGGCCAACGACTGGAGCGCGATGCTTATGAGGATGTATCTCCGCTGGGGAGAAAGGAACGGCTACAAGACGGCCGTAACCGATATACAGGACGGGGATGAAGCCGGGGTGAAATCCGTCACCATAGAGTTTGACGGGGATTATGCCTACGGCTACCTGAAGGCCGAGAACGGTGTACACCGTCTCGTCCGCATCTCTCCGTTCAACGCCCAGGGCAAGCGCCAGACCACTTTCTCTTCCGTGTTCGTCTATCCTCTGGTCGACGATACAATCGAGGTGAACGTGGATCCGTCCCGCCTTTCATGGGATACTTTCAGAGCAGGAGGCCATGGCGGGCAGAACGTCAACAAGGTGGAGTCCGGAGTCCGTCTCCGCTACATGTACCAGGATCCTGACACCGGCAAGGAGGAAGAGATCCTGATCGAGAACACCGAGACCCGCGACCAGCCCAAGAACAGGGCCAAGGCCTTGCTTCTCCTCCGTTCAAGGCTCTATGACCTTGCCATGAAGAAGAGGCAGGAGGAGAGGGACAAGCTTGAAGGGCAGAAGAAGAGGATAGAATGGGGTTCCCAGATCCGTTCCTATGTCCTCCATCCTTACAAGATGGTTAACGACCTGCGGACCGGTTTCAAGACCGCGGACACCCAGGGCGTCCTGGACGGCGACTTGAACGAGTTCATGCGCCGTTACCTTATGCAGGAAGGCTCCGGCGGACCCTCTGCTCCGATTGAAGACATTGACTGACTTTGATGCACCTTTAAAGAATAATTATTATATTTATAGTATAAGCGGTACCACAATGAAAAAGTTCATCATTCCCCTTGTGAGCCTCGTCGCCATCTGCGCCTGTGGCCCGGCCAATCAAACGCAAGTCACCTCCCGGATGGACGAAGAAGTCAACGTCGGATA
>JAEEGF011897246.1_pt1 | contig 19987 bp, 26 predicted proteins | sample 9134171 | NCBI WGS metagenome assembly JAEEGF01 (sample SAMN16246542, study PRJNA631951) | gut metagenome | biome: gut microbiome; feature: rumen; material: AP-attached | host: Bos | place: Iran: Karaj | collected 2018-10
TCAATAATCTGAGCATACATATGGTTGTTGCTTCTGAATACAGCTAAACGAGGTCTGTCTGCTGTTCCGGAAATATTGTTGCGAAGTCTTCTATGCTTATTTTGGCGAATTACTTCTCTTGATTTCTTACTAACCATTTCTCGTCACTCCTTTATTACTTCTTACCTGTCTTACCAGCCTTGCGTCTGATTACTTCATCCATGTACTTGATTCCCTTGCCCTTATATGGCTCAGGTCTTCTCTTATCACGGATCTCAGCTGCATACTGTCCAACTTTTTCTTTATCGATACCTTTGATTGTAATTACATTACCCTCAACTACTGACTCGAGACCTTCTGGGTCTACCATGTCTACTGGATGAGAATATCCAAGGTGTAATGTTAAGTTCTTTCCAGACTTCTGTACTCTGTAACCTACACCATTAACCTCTAACTTCTTCTCGTAACCTTCTGTAACACCGATTACCATGTTGTTAATAAGTGTTCTTGTAAGACCGTGAAGAGACTTCATCTTCTTCAAATCGTTTGGTCTTGTTACGATAACTTCAGCACCCTCAACCTTGATATCCATCTCTGATGGAAGTGTTCTCTCGAGAGTTCCCTTTGGACCTTTAACAGTCACATGATTATTTTCTGCAACCTCTACAGTAACACCTGCAGGAATTGCGATTGGCATTCTTCCTATACGTGACATGCCCGTACCTCCTTAAAATACTCCGTCTACGACGGGTTGATTATTACAGTATGTCTGACCATTCGGTCAGGTTATACTTTTTGGGACTTAATTGTAGCTTACTTCTAAGAGTAAGCAGCAGTTAAACTACCAAACAAAGGCAAGTACTTCACCACCGACCTGAAGCTTTCTAGCTTCCTTGTCTGTAACGATTCCCTTGTTTGTAGAAAGGATTGCAATACCAAGTCCACCAAGAACTGTAGGAATTTCATCCTTACCTGCATAAATACGAAGACCTGGCTTAGAGATTCTCTTGATGCCTGTGATGATCTTCTCATTCTTGTTAGCGCCATACTTCAAAGTAATGCGCATGCTCTTAAAATTACCATCCTCAATGATGTCGTACTTTGCGATGTATCCCTCATCTACAAGGATATCAGCAATAGCAAGCTTAATCTTTGAAACTGGTACATCTACTGTATCATGTTTAGCAGTATTAGCATTACGAATTCTTGTAAGCATATCTGCGATTGGATCACTCATTGTCATGATTGTTTTTCCTCCTAAATACTCATGTAAAGAATCTAGCTCTTACCAAGAAGCTTTCTTCACTCCTGGAATCTGGCCCTTGTATGCTAACTCACGGAAGCAAACTCTGCAGATACCATATTTTCTTAAATAAGCATGTGGACGTCCACAGATTCTACATCTTGAATACTCTCTTGTAGAGAATTTCTGCTTACGTGCCTGCTTTACCTTCATTGATTTTCTAGCCATGTTAATCCTCCTGAATTACTTTACAAAAGGCATACCGAATAATCTCAATAACTCACGAGCTTCTTCGTCTGTCTTAGCTGTTGTTACAAAAATTACATCCATACCTCTAACTTTATCAACCTTGTCATACTCGATCTCAGGGAAGATGATCTGCTCCTTGATACCAAGTGCATAGTTTCCTCTTCCATCGAAGGAATCTGCGCTAACACCTCTAAAGTCACGTACACGTGGAAGTGCTAAGTTGATGAGACGATCTGCGAAGTCATACATCTTCTCGCCTCTTAAAGTTGTCTTACATCCAATTGCCATACCTTCTCTTAACTTGAAGTTAGCGATTGAGTTCTTTGCTCTAGTAGGAACAGCCTTCTGACCTGTAATAGCTTCCATGTCTTTGATAGCTGCCTCTAAAACCTTTGCGTTTTCCTTAGCTTCACCAACACCCATGTTGATAACGATCTTGTCAAGCTTTGGAACTTCCATAATATTCTTATAACCGAACTTCTCTACCATCTTAGGTACGATTTCGTTTAAATATTGATCTTTAACTCTACTCAACGGTCTTGTCTCCTTTCGTGATATTAATCGATTTCCTTGCCAGTCTTCTTAGATACACGAACTGCCTTTGTCTTACCAGCTCTTGCTGAATCCTCAACACGCTTGAATCCGACCTTTGTAGGCTGTCCATCTACTAATAAAACGACATTTGAAATATCAATTGGAGCTTCCTGCTCAATAATTCCGCCGGCCTGGTTTGCCATGCTTGGCTTTGTATGCTTCTTAACAAGGTTTACACCCTCAACTACAACAGTGTGGTTTTCCTTATTTACAGCAATAACCTTGCCTTCGTTGTCTTTATCAGCGCCAGCAATAACTCTTACTGTGTCGCCCTTCTTAATCTTCAATGTTGCCATCGTTTACCTCCTATAATACTTCTGGAGCAAGAGAAACGATTTTCATGAATTGCTTATCACGAAGCTCTCTAGCTACAGGTCCAAAAATACGAGTTCCTCTTGGAGTCTTGTCATCCTTGATGATAACGGCTGCGTTTTCATCAAACTTGATGTAAGATCCATCCTTACGACGAGCACCCTTCTTTGTACGTACTACAACAGCTTTTACAACATCACCCTTCTTAACAACTCCGCCAGGTGTTGCATCTTTTACTGTAGCAGTGATTATGTCACCAATGTTAGCATATCTTCTTGTAGAACCGCCCATAACACGAATAACAAGGATTTCCTTAGCACCTGTGTTATCAGCAACCTTTAATCTACTTTCCTGCTGTACCATGCTTGTAGCCTCCTTCTATTACTTTGCTCTCTCCATGACTTCAACAAGTCTCCATCTCTTGTCCTTTGACAATGGTCTTGTCTCCATAACCTTGACTGTATCACCAATGTGAGCGTCATTAGCCTCGTCATGAGCCTTTAATTTATAAGTTCTCTTAACGATCTTGTTGTAAAGTGGATGCTTTACGTTGTCCTTTACAGCAACAACGATTGTCTTGTCCATCTTATCGCTTACAACAACACCTACACGTGTTTTTCTAAGATTTCTTTCTTCCACGATAATTGTCTCCTTTCTAATCTATACGATTCCAATCTTACTGATTCTTCTCAGCCTCTGTAATTACAGTCTGAATTCTAGCGATGTTTCTTCTAACTTCCTTGATTCTAGCTGTATTCTCTAACTGATTGGTTGCATTCTGGAATCTTAAATTAAAAAGTTCCTTCTTTGCTTCAACTAACTGTGCATTTAAATCTGCAACAGATGCCTTCTTTAACTCTTCTACATATGTATTAGTTTTCATTTGCAACCTCGCTTTCTAAATCTGCACGAGAAACTATCTTGCACTTGCAAGGTAATTTGTGTGTAGCAAGACGTAAAGCTTCACGAGCAACGTCTTCCTGAACTCCTGAGATCTCAAATAATACTCTACCTGGTTTAACAACTGCTACCCAGTACTCTAAAGCTCCCTTACCAGAACCCATTCGAGTTTCAGCTGGCTTAGCTGTAACTGGCTTATCAGGGAAAATCTTGATCCAAACTTTACCACCACGCTTAATGTAACGTGTCATTGCAATACGGGCTGCCTCGATCTGATTTGAACGAATCCAGCATGGCTCAGTTGCCACGATACCATACTCACCGTATGTAATCTTATTGCCTCGTGTAGCCTTTCCTGTCATCTTTCCACGGAACTGCTTACGATGCTTAACTCTCTTTGGCATTAACATTACTGAACTCCTCCTTCCTTGTTACCCTTTGTAGGAAGAACTTCTCCCTTGTAGATCCAAACCTTTACGCCGACCTTACCATAAGTTGTGTCAGCCTCAGCGAATCCATAATCAATATCTGCTCTAAGTGTCTGAAGTGGAATTGTTCCTTCGCTGTAGAACTCTGTACGAGCCATATCAGCACCACCAAGACGTCCTGAACAGCTAGTCTTGATACCCTTGATGCCAGACTTCATAGCTCTTGACATGCAAGACTTCATAGCTCTACGGAATGATACACGGTTCTCAAGCTGCTGAGCAATGTTCTCTGCAACAAGCTGTGCATCCTTGTCAGGTCTCTTGATTTCCTTTACATCAACAACAAGCTTCTCTGTTGTTAACTTCTGTAATTCAGACTTAACCTTCTCGATTTCAGCTCCGCCCTTACCGATAACGACACCAGGCTTAGCTGTGTAAACAGTAACTTTTACTCTACCAGCTGCTCTTTCAATTTCAATCTTTGAAATTCCAGCTGCATATAATTTCTTCTTAAGAAATGTTCTGATATTATAATCTTCAACTAAGTAATCAGCGAACTGGTCCTCTGCATACCACTTAGAATCCCAATCCTTGATAACACCGACTCTTAAGCCGTGAGGATTAACTTTCTGTCCCATGACTGCCTCCTATCTCTCATCGAGCACGATTGTAATGTGGCTCATTCTCTTCTCGATTCTATAAGCTCTACCCTGTGCTCTTGGTCTAATTCTCTTCATTGTTGGTCCCTTGTTTGCATAACACTCTGCAACATAAAGGTTTTCCAAACTGTAATTCTTATCTGGATAGTTATTCTCAGCGTTTGCGATAGCTGACTTTAATAATTTCTCTACAATGCTTGATGCGTATCTAGGATTGTAAGTTACGATAGCAAGAGCTGTCTGAACATCCTTTCCGCGAATAGCGTCCAATACGAAGCAAGCCTTTGTAACAGACATTCTAGCGAAAGATAACTTTGCTGAAGGTCTTGTATCTTTTTGACTGTTTCTCTCACGTTTAACCTGGGATCTATGTCCTTTTGCCATGATATGAAACCTCCTTTCAAAAATTAGCGTACTTTAGATTTCTTTTCGTTCTTGTCATGACCTCTGTAAGTTCTTGTAGCTACGAACTCACCGAGCTTATGTCCTACCATATCCTCTGTAACATATACAGGAACATGCTTTCTTCCGTCATGAACAGCGATTGTATGTCCTACCATCTGTGGAAAGATTGTTGAACGGCGTGACCATGTCTTGATAACAGACTTGTCACCAGATGCGTTCATTGCATCAACCTTCTTTAATAAGCTTTCATCAGCAAATGGTCCCTTCTTTAATGAACGTGCCATAATATCCTCCTTACTTGATAGCCTTACCGTCTCTTCTTCTTACGATAAGCTTGTTAGAACTCTTGTGCTTCTTACGTGTCTTAAGACCAAGTGCAGGTTTACCCCAAGGTGTGCATGGACCTGGACGTCCAACTGGAGCCTTACCTTCACCACCACCATGTGGATGGTCATTAGGGTTCATAACAGAACCACGAACTGTTGGGCGGATACCCATATGGCGCTTACGACCAGCCTTACCAATCTTAACAAGGTTGTGGTCACCATTTCCGATAACACCGATTGTAGCTCTACAATTTAAAGGAATCATTCTCATTTCGCCTGATGGAAGACGAAGTGTTGCGTACTTACCTTCCTTAGCCATGAGCTGAGCTGCATTTCCAGCTGAACGAACTAACTGTCCGCCCTTACCTGGGTACATCTCAATATTGTGAATCATTGTACCAACTGGGATATTCTCAAGTGGTAAGCAGTTACCAACACGGATTTCAGCGTTAGCTCCGTTCATAACTGTCATTCCATCTGTCAATCCTTCTGGTGCAAGGATGTATGCCTTCTCGCCGTCTGCGTAGCAGATAAGTGCGATATTAGCTGTTCTGTTTGGATCGTACTCGATACCAATTACCTTTGCAGGTACATCATCTTTTCTTCTCTTGAAGTCGATGAGTCTGTATTTTCTTCTGTTTCCACCACCCTGGTGTCTTACTGTAATCTTACCCTGATTGTTACGACCAGCGTTCTTCTTTAAAGAAGTTGTAAGTGATTTCTCAGGAGTAGTCTTTGTAATCTCAGAGAAATCTGAACCAGTCATATTTCTTCTGGAAGGTGTATATGGGTTATATGTCTTAATTCCCATTTTCTTTCTCCTTTCAAATACGTTTTCATTGTCGCGTCTTTTCTGACGTATAATTGGAAGTTGCGGCGCTTCGCTTTAATCCTTTCATAAGGAAGTCGCGGCGCTTCGCTTTAACCCGCGACTTAAAATCGCTTCGCGATTTTAAAGTCCAGCAAAAATCTCGATATCCTTGCTGTCAGCTGTAAGCTGAACAATTGCCTTCTTGTACTTAGCAGTCTTTCCAACTGTTCTTCCACGTCTCTTCTCTTTACCACTATTGTTCATAGTGTTTACAGAAGCAACCTTTGTGCCTTCGAACATTTTCTCAACTGCATCTTTGATCATTGTCTTGTTAGCTTCTGGATGAACAAGAAATGTATACTTCTTCTCAGCCATAGCGTTCATACTTTTCTCTGTAATTACAGGCTCGATGATAACATCATAATATTGTACGTTTGCCATTATGCATACACCTCCTGAATCTTATTTACAGCATCCTTTGTAACAACTACTGTGTCGTACTTTAAGATATCGAACACATTGATTGTCTCTGTTGAAGCTGTCTTTACTGTAGCAATGTTTCTTGCAGACTTAACTACATTCTCATTGTTATCGCTGATTACTACAAGTGCCTTCTCTACCTTGAGGTTAGATAAAACCTTTGCGAAATCCTTTGTCTTGATACCGTCGAACTTAAGCTCGTCAACAACAACAAACTTGTTCTCAGCTACCTTAGAAGATAATGCAGACTTAAGAGCTGCTCTCTTCTCCTTCTTGTTTAACTTGAAGGAATAATCTCTTGGTACTGGTGCGAATACGACTCCGCCGCCTGTCCACTGTGGAGATCTTGTAGAACCCTGACGCGCATGTCCTGTTCCCTTCTGTCTCCATGGTTTTCTTCCGCCACCGCTAACTTCAGAACGTGTCTTTGCCTTCTGAGTTCCCTGGCGATTATTTGCAAGTTGCTGAACAACTGCGAGATGAACGAGATGCTCGTTTACTTCTACACCGAAGACTGCATCGTTGAGGTCGATCTTCTCAACTTCCTTGCCTTCCATATTGTATACGGATACTTTAGCCATCGTAAAGCTCCTCCTTTCCTTCTACCGAATTATTTACCTGCCTTAACAGACTCTTTAATAGTAACGAGAGACTTCTTAGGTCCTGGAACAGCACCCTTAACCAAAAGCAGGTTATTCTCTACATCTACCTTTACAACTTCAAGGTTCTGGATAGTAACCTTTACGCTACCCATATGTCCTGGCATTCCCTTGCCCTTGAATACTCTACTTGGTGTAGAACAAGAACCGTTAGAACCCTGATGACGATGGAACTTAGAACCATGTGCCATAGGTCCTCTGTGCTGACCAAGTCTCTTGATAGCACCCTGGAATCCCTTACCCTTTGAAATTGCTGTAGCATCAATCTTGTCACCAGCTTCAAAAATGTCAGCCTTGATTTCATCGCCAAGATTGTAATCTGCGCAATTCTCAAACTTAAACTCTCTTACATATCTCTTACCAGATACGCCGGCCTTATCGAAGTGTCCCTTCTCAGCCTTGTTTACTCCATGTCTACGCTTGATAGACTTCTTTCCAGCTGCATCCTTGTTGACAACCTTTTCTTTCTTGTCAACGAATCCAACCTGAACTGCTTCGTAACCGTCATTCTCAACTGTCTTAACCTGTGTTACTGCACAAGGGCCAGCCTGAAGAACTGTTACAGGAATCAATGATCCCTCTTCGTTGAAGATCTGTGTCATTCCGACTTTTGTTGCTAAAATAGCTTTCTTCATTTTTCTTACCTCCTGTTAATCTACAGCGGATCGCTTCATGCCCGTATATACGGAGTAGCGGAACCGATCATCCTAGTACAGGTAATATAAGTGGAACATATAGTTGCTTCTATATTAAACCTATCGAGGATTTACAAAATTGTTTTGAAGCTTTCGCTTCCTTTGAATAAGAAGTATTTCTTACTTCTCCTTCATTGCGATGTTGATGAATACACCAGCTGGCATATCAACTCTCTGAAGAGCATCAATTGTCTTCTGAGTTGGATTCACAACATCAATGAGTCTCTTATGAGTTCTCTGCTCGAACTGCTCTCTAGAATCTTTGTACTTGTGTACGGCTCTTAAGATAGTAACAACTTCCTTCTTTGTTGGAAGTGGTACTGGTCCGCTCACCTGTGCTCCATCCTTCTTCACAGTCTCGATGATTTTCTTGGCAGATGCATCAACTAATTCGTGATCATAAGCCTTGAGTGTGATTCTCATAATACTTGCCATAAAAAAAGTCGCCTCCTTCGTACTTATTATTGTACGACAAGCGGTGACTGTACACTTCTCCGTGTGTGTCCTACGGATTTACACACGTGTTTCTACTCTCGTGGTAGACATTATTGGGTACAGTGACTTGTCGCCAGTTTCCTAACTTGACATTCGCTCCACGGAAAACCTGCCAATAACTATGGTCGATTATCAGCAGCAACCTCACGCTTCAACGCTATCAATGTCACAGCAAGTGATAGTATACCCTATAAAATCAATACTTTCAAGAGTTTGGAATATTTTATTGTATTTTTTTTAATACAATCTGTATTTAGTTATTTTTGTGAAATATACTCACTAAATATTGGTAAATGTGCTTAGCAACATAATCTAATACTTTAATATATGAGATTATTTTGTTATACTAGCAAGGCAATAATAATATTATCGATTATTAAATTAGTTGGTTATGCGTCAAACCATCCGCTGTCGTCGATATACTAATCTTACGCGGAACGCTTCCGCTACTTGCTCGCACCAGCGGACACTAAACTTGCTGCGCATAAGCTTGCTCGTTAAGTGCCGGGGCTCCCAATGTTCCGCATGAAGATTATATATCGCGACAGCTAGTCTAGTCAAAAGAATTGTAAACCAATAAATATAATATAATAGAAGAAACACGATCATATTTAAAAGGAGCGCAATATGTGGATTGCAGATAATTGGAAAGATTACGAAGTAATAGATTGTAGCGAGGGAGAGAAACTCGAGAAATGGGGCAGATATACTCTGTTGAGACCGGATCCTCAGGTAATCTGGAATACGCCAAAGGAATGTAAAGAATGGCGCAAGCTCAACGGCCATTACCATAGAAGCAAAAAAGGCGGCGGCGAATGGGAATTCTTTGACCTACCAGAGCAGTGGTCAATTAATTATAATTTACCAAATCACTCAGATGGAAACACCGGTTATGTCAACGGAAGTGGTCAGCTCACATTTAACCTGAAGCCATTCAGTTTCAAGCACACAGGATTGTTCCCTGAGCAGGCTACAAACTGGGACTGGTTTTCAAGCCTTATATATAATAAGAAGAAAACCAATCCAGATACTGAAATCAAAGTATTGAATCTCTTCGCTTACACAGGAGGTGCAACACTTGCAGCAGCTGCTGCCGGAGCAAGCGTAACACATGTAGATGCATCCAAAGGTATGGTTACCTGGGCCAAAGAAAATGCTGTTTCATCCGGTCTCGGCGATGCACCAATCAGATGGCTTGTTGATGATTGTAAGAAATTTGTTGAGCGCGAAATCCGACGCGGCAATCATTATGATGGAATTATAATGGATCCTCCTTCTTACGGCAGAGGCCCAAAAGGAGAAATCTGGAAAATCGAGGAAGCTGTCTACGAGCTTATCACTCTTGCAGCTGAGCTTCTCACAGATGAGCCACTCTTCTATCTGGTGAACTCATATACAACAGGACTTCAGCCAGCAGTATTGCATTATATGATTTCTACTGCATTAAAGAAATATCCAGGATCCGTTGAAGCTGATGAAATTGGTCTTCCAGTTACAGAGTCCGGCTTATATCTCCCATGCGGAGCAAGCGGAAGATATGAAGGGATTGTTGAATAAGGAAGCATAAACAGCGACGCAAGCAATAATACTAGATCCAAAAGCAACAAATACGGGTGGAATCTCATTTTCATGAGATTCCACCCGTATTTTTTTAATTCACCACTTCATATCTACGGCTGTATTTGTCATTTATACTATAATGTCTTCTTGTCGTAGAGGAACTCCTCTGGAAGTTCTACGTTGAAGTCCTTTGCCAAATGTCTGAAGTCATCTGGTGTAATAGTCTGTAACTTATGTGGATTCATAGACAGAACCTTTACCAGAATCTCTGCAGACTTCTCTGCTGTATGCATAAGTCCAAATGTAAGATCGAAATCTTCGCCAGCAGCAAACATTCCATGATGAGCCCAGATAGCCAAATCATATTTCTTCATAAGCTTACTTGTCTCTACAGCAATATCTCTACCGCCTGGCACCATCCAAGGAACTACACCAACTCCTGCAGGAAATACAACTGGGCACTCTGTTGCCATTTCCCATAGTTCTCTTGTAAATACCTCATCAGAAAGTGGCAATACAAATGTAAGTGCAATGATGTTGGTAGTATGTGCATGATAGATAACTCTATACTTGCCACCTGTTGCCAACTTCTTTACTTCATGATTCATAAGGTGACTTGGGAATTCAGAAGTAGGTCTTCCGCCATTTACAAATCCCCATACCACTCTATAGTTCTCACCATCTTCATCAATCTCAGCGATTCCAAGAGAATCCTCTGGATCCAAAATTACATTGCGGAAATACTTACCACTACCTGTTGTAAGAAAATATTCTCCAGCAAGATTTGGCACTGATGTACCAATAGGCTGCCACTCTCCAGGATTAAAGTTCTCCTTAATGCTCTCTACTTCTTCCTTCTTGATACGGTATGTGAGATTTCCACCATTTCTCTCATGCCATCCCTGCTCCCAGCCATCATTGGCCATACGAATAAATCCCTGTACAAATTCTGCATCTAATACTTTCATGATATTCCTCCTATAATCAATTGCTTTCTCTATTAACCTAATAATTTCTAAACCATCTCAATCTACATCATTGATCAGCTTATATGCTTCTTTAGTATCTCTTTATTTCAAATGAATCCATAACGCATCTTCTGGCATCCATCAGATTTGCAAATCTGTCCGAAGTTATCATCTGACTCATAAGATTTCCAATGGCAGTCGCCTCAGTCGGCCCTGCCAAAACTTCCTTGCCAGTAGCCTCAGCTGTTATTCTATTTAAATAGTCCGCATTGGCACCGCCACCTACAATATGAATTCTGTCATATTTCACGCCGGTAACTTCTTCTATCTCAGTTACTGTTTTGGCATAACACTGTGCCAATGAATTATATATAACTGCTGCCACTTCGTTGATTCCTTCCGGAACTGTCTGGCCTGACTCACGGCATGCTGCCTGAATCTCTGCTGTCATATTTGCCGGAGAGAGAAATCTCTCATCATTGGCATCAACTATAGATTCAATCGTCTCTCTTGAAGCGTTGTCACTGATTGTACCAAAATCCATGTCAGGTGCTAATTCTTTTCTCACAGACTGAATCATCCACAATCCCATAATATTTTTCAGGAATCTATAACGATAATCATAGCCGCCCTCGTTAGTGAAGTTTCTAGCCATTGCATCAGCAGAGCAATTCGCCTTCTTCAACTCCGTTCCCATTAGAGACCAGGTTCCTGAGCTAATATAAAGAGTGTCATCTGTCACACTTGGAACCGCCATAACTGCCGAACCTGTATCATGAGTCGCAGGCATTATAACCTTACAATCAAATCCAACTTCAGCTGCCACTTCCTCTGTGAAATTTCCAACTACGCTTCCCGGCTTTTCAATAGTCTTGAAAATATCTCTAGGGAATCCAAGCAAATCAATCAGCTCGTAATCCCAATCATTTGTGGAAGCATCCACAAGCTGTGTAGTGGAAGCATTGGTATATTCCTGCTTCTTCACACCGGTTAATTTATAATTAAAATAATCCGGTATCATAAGCAAATCAGCAGCCGCCTCCAGCTTCTCAGGCTCCTGAATCTTATGAGCCATAAGCTGATATATTGTATTGAAGATCTGTTTCTGGATTCCAGTTCTGGCATATAGCTTATCCTGTGAAATGATTTTGTAGACCTCCTGATCCACTCCATCTGTTCTATGATCTCTATATCCATAAACAGGGCCCAAAACATTTCCCTCGTTGTCAAGAAGCACATAATCCACAGCCCAGGTATCAATTCCCATAGACACTGGAATCTTGCCAATCTCCTTGCACTTCTTGATTCCGGCAATTATCTCTTTATATAATCTGTCAACATCCCACACCAGGTGACCATCCACAGAATCATTGCCATTGTAGAACCTATATATCTCTTCCAACTTCATCTTGCCTTCTTCTATAGAAGCCAGAATATGTCTTCCGCTGGAAGCACCTATATCTATTCCAAGATAGTAGTCCATGTCTTTCCTCCCAAATATTCATTAATCCGATAATCCGTTCAACTAACACGGCTTTCACTTTAACTATCTGCATCAAATTATGAACTCTTATTATCAGCTTTCATTGTCAGCTTCACATCACATAATTTCATACATCAAATCAACGCCATCTGACATATACATCATAGCCTCCGTAACCAAATAAAAAAAGGACACATATTATTTTAAATATGTGTCCTCTGTTGTATTACTATTTCTCAATATTTCCCAGCAAATGATTAACGAACTGCTGAGCTGTGCGTCCACTGATACCGCCATGAGAAAGCTCCCACTTGTTAGCCTCTGCATGAAGCTCCTCATCAGAATACATCTCCTCAGTAATCCCCTGCTTTCTTGCAAGTTCCACTACAATATTGAAGAACTCCTTCTGACTTGGTTTGCTATAGTTTATGGTTACACCGAATCTGTTAACCAGAGACAGCTTCTCCTCCATGGTATCCGAATGATGCATACCATTTTGCACTTCCACATCATTTCTATCCTTCCATGTCTCCTTAATGAGATGGCGTCTGTTGGAAGTTGCATAAATGAGTATGTTATCTGGTCGTGTTTCCACGCCACCCTCAATTACAGCCTTGAGGAATTTGTATTCCACCTCGAATTCCTCAAATGACAAATCATCCATATATATAATGAATTTGTAATTGCGATTCTTGATCTTGGCAATTATATTGGACAAATCCTTGAACTGATGTTTATATATCTCTATCATTCTCAGACCATCCGGATAAAACTCATTTACAATAGCTTTGATACTTGTGGACTTACCGGTTCCACTATCACCATAAAGCAATACATTGTTAGCCTTCCTGCCCTGAACAAATGCTTTGGTATTATCCACCAGTTTCTTCTTCTGAATCTCATAACCCACCAGATCATCCAGCACAACCTTGTCCATATTGTTGATGGCATGAAGTTCAATATCATCACCAGCTGCATTGTCATTCAGACGAAAGGCCTTGTTCAATCCGAACATGCCCACACCGTATTCTCTGTAAAATGTTGTTACAACATCAAAGAATTCATCTACATCCGAAGCCTTATCCAACTTCCGGCGCAGGTCTATGATCTTCTCAGATACATTCTGATTATACATAAGCTCAGGTTTGCCAATAGCCTGATAGTCAGTCAGATATGTAAAGCAATCAATTCCAAGCTTCTTCTCTATCTCCGAGAAATCATAGTGGAATAATTTCCTGAAAACCTCAAAATCATTTTTGGCAAAATGATTGACGCTCCCTTCGCTGGCTCCCACCTTCTCGCAGGTCAATGAAAATGGATTCTCATCATTTACCAGATAAAAAGCCAGATAACACTGCCATAGATTCTCATCAAAGCCATAGTCTGTGGATACTATAAGTATTCTCTTCACCTGAGTGTAGATATCTTCTATCAATTTCGAATCAGACTCAGTGCCTTCATTAAATCTGCGAAATATATCTCCCATCTGATACAGGATACAGTCCTGATCCATGTTGCCATACATTATAAGCTTTGATATTTCTCTATACATTTTCTTCACTTCCCATTTTCTATACTTCTATCTAAATTTTAAATCAACCTTCACTCATCATATCCCAAACATGCAATCATTCTGTTGCATCACTTTCACTTCCAGGCTAATCCTCTACTCATATCTCAAAGCATCTATAGGATTGAGCTTTGCCGCCTTGTTGGCAGGATAATATCCGAAGAACACACCAATAGCCATGGAAAATCCCAGAGATATAAGTATACTTCTAAGGGATGGCACCACGTCTGCTCCCACATATCTGGCCAGAGCAATTCCTCCGGCGCAACCTATCAATATACCTATTATCCCGCCAATGATACATATGACAATGGACTCAATAATAAATTGCATTCTAATAGAACTGTTTGGCGCGCCCAGAGCCTTTCTCGTTCCAATCTCTCTGGTCCTCTCAGTAATAGACACCAGCATAATATTCATTACACCAATTCCTCCTACCACCAGAGCAATTCCTCCAATAAGAGCAATAGCCGAAGTTATGGTATCCATAATCGTCTGCATAATTGAAACCAGAGATGCATAAGTAGTCGCAGTCACATGAAAGCTATGATTATTGCGGTAAATATTATCGAAAAATTCCTCAATCTGCGCCTTCACAATCTCAGGATCCTTCTCTGGATTAATAACCACAGTCAGATTATTATAACCGCTGGTATGATTAATTCTCTGAGCAGTTTTCAGAGGCACATACAGATTAGTTGTATCATTTCCCATCATGAACATCATCATATTGGCATTGGACGCATCATTTTCGTCAGGGGCTTTGTATACACCGCTGATAACCAGATTATAATATTTATCATCTACAGCCATAGTCACTTCGCTGCCCACAGCCTTCTTGGCATCTCCGTCAAACAAATCATCCAAGGCATCTTCTGAAAGAAGTGCAACCATAGAGCCATTTTCCATATCCTGCTCTGCAAAATAATTTCCTTCAAGCATATCGATATCATTTGCCATAAAGAAACCGAGGGATGTACCGGATACCATGACATTGGCATTCTGTCCTGCAAGCTGCAGTTCCCCTTTGCCCACACTTTCTGATACGGAAAATGCTTTGATCTCCTCAGGATATGTTTCCTTGAGCTGAGTGAGCATATCCGCTGTTATTAAATCAGACTCCCGGGGTTCCTTCTCCTCATCTCCTTGGGAAAATGATATTCCCATCATGGATGACATGTTGTCGCCCTCTTCCTCCTCGTCACTGACAGGCTCCAACATAAGTTGTACATTGTTGGCTCCCAGGGAACTCATGGAATCCGTAACCGTTGCTGTAACAGAATCACCAACTGTCATAATAGCAATAACAGAGGCAATACCAATTATAATTCCAAGCATGGTAAGGAGGGATCTCATCTTGTTGGCCCTGAGACTGAATAAGGCAAGTCTGATATTTTCATACAACATTGTCATGACTTCGCCCCCTCTCTCTCACCAATCACCGCTCCATCACGGATGGTAATAATTCTCTGAGTCTCCTCTGCCAATTCATTGGAATGGGTTATAAGCACAATAGTCTTGCCTTCTTCCTCATGAAGCTTATGAAACAAATCCATAACCATTCGACCGGTGGCAGAGTCAAGAGCTCCTGTTGGTTCATCCGCCAGGATAATAGAAGGTTCATTGGCCATAGCTCTGGCAATTGCCACACGCTGCTTCTGACCTCCAGACAATTCCTCCGGCAAATGTTTCATACGATCTGACATGCCAACCAATTCCAATAGTTCCTTGGCTCTCTCATTTCTCTGGCGCATTGGAACTCCTGCATATAGCATAGGCATCTCCACATTTCTTATGGCATTGGTTTTGGAAATTAGGTTATAAGTCTGAAATACAAAGCCTATTTTCTTATTTCTGATTCTGGACAGTTCAGCATCCTTGGCTGCAATTACATCCACATCATCAAGCATGTACTGTCCCTCAGTAGGTCTGTCCAAAGCACCGATTATATTCATCAATGTAGATTTACCAGAACCAGACTGTCCTACAATTGATACGAATTCTCCCTCATGTACATCCAGAGATATACCATGAAGTACCTCAAGTTCATTTGGAGTGCCAATATAAAATCGTTTTACGATATCTCGAAGCTGGATAATCGTCTTACTCATTTACTTCACTCCTCCCATAGAACTTGACTGATTAATCATATCCTCCAAAGTATTAGCTCGTTCCACTTCCGGCATCAGTATCTCATCACCGACCTTGAATCCGCCTCCAAGGATTTCTGTATAATAATCACTCTCAATACCCTTTGATACACTAACCTTCTTAGTGATATATTCACCAGTCTCCTCATCAGTTCCTGTTATCTGATTTACGAAGAAGGTCTTGCCATCATCATCTGTCTGGATAGCATTAAATGGAACGCAGATTACATCCTCATTTTCCTGAGTAATAATACTAAGCTTGGCAGTCATTCCAATTCTAAGTCTCTCGTCCAACTTATCCATAGCAATCTTCACTGTAAAGGTTACATCCTTGCTTCCAGAGGAAGACGAACTGCCAAAGCTAGATGCATCAGCAATGCTTCCCAAATCAAAATCAAATCCACCACCACTGAAGCTTGAGCCACTTCCATTGCCATCAGAATAAGTAGTTGCATTGGTTGCAATCTTTGAAACCTTCTTCACCACGCCACTGAGCTCCTCATCTCCAGTAGCATTGGTCTTGATAATAACTTTCTGACCTTCCTGAACTCTGTTAATGTCATACTCATCAATTTCAGTTACAACATCAAGAGCATCCACATTATCTATAACAGCCACAACAGAGCCATTGAAATTATCTCCCACAGTCACATTGAGAGATGTAATCATGCCAGATACTGGCGCAACCACTGTACAGTCAGCAATCTGCTCCTGCAAATCCTTGATGGAATCTCCATAGTTGTCCTCTCTACCATCCAGATTCTCAATAGTATTATTGTAATTGTCCACAGCAGTATTGTATGTATCCCACACTCTCTGCTCGTTGGTAGCACGACGATTCACCTGATTATCATAACGAGTCTTGGCATTATTCATTGCCTGCTCATCTGAAATCATCTGATTCTTGGCAGCAAGTACTTTGGCATCATTTTCATTACCATTAGGATGCTCAGCATCTACAGTAGAAGCCAGTATTGTCTCGTAGCTGGCCTTGGATGTCTCATAGGTTGAAACTGCATAATTGTAATCACTTTCTGCCTTGGCCACATTGTCAGCAATCTCCTGCAGACTTTCATTTCGATTGGATTCTGCTGTCTTTAAATTATCTGCAGCAGTTTCTCTTGACTGAGAATCATTCTTGTTCTGATTATTTTGATTCTCCAAAGTATCCTCAAGTCTCTCCTGCAAATCCTTGGCATCCATAGTACAGATAATCTGTCCCTGAGATACCATATCTCCCACTTCAACATTTACCGACAATACTTCTACTCCATTAGCTTTGGACTTCACCTCAAACTCATCTGAAGCCATAACATTTCCCGTGGCAGATACGCTCTCCATCAAAGTGCGCTTCTCCACCTGAGCAACAGTCTGCTGAGTCTGCTCATCCCCAGAGCTTCTAGTGCAGCTAAATATTCCTATTATAATAAGAACAATAACTACCGCTATGGCTATAACTCTTTTCTTATGTTCCTTGATCCAGTTCTTCAATGTCTCTCTCCTTCTTGAATCTCATAGTATTTCAAATAATTCTATATCATTATTCGACTTACAACAATAACATCCAATTATTAATGGTATTTTATTGTAAATTACTGTTTCTTGCTACAAATTATTCTAGTGTCCAAGTCAATTTATTACAATTAAATTTCTATAAAATTTTAATAAAATTAAAAGGCCAAGATAATCCTGTATCTCTATTATAAAATACAAGATTATCTAAGCCTTATTAATATTCACTCACCCTAATCAGCTACTCCTCAGAATTCTCCTGAGAAGAACCTGCCTTCAACTCATTATATTGATCAATTTTCTCCTGTGCTCGTCTTGCGGCACCTGAGTCTGGCATGATTTCTATAACTCTGTTAAATGTTTTCATTGCCTCATCAAAATTCCACTGTCCATAGTAGGAATCTCCTAAGTAAAACAGAGCGTAACCATTCTCATAATCCTCGTCAATGGTTGTACACATCTTGAAACCATTAACTGCATTTTCCCAATCCTGAGTAGTATATGCTGTATAAGCGCCGGCATAAGTCTCCTGCAAAGTCTGGGCATAAGCACCTTCATATATCTGATCATATATGGTCTTACCTCTATCTGAGAGGAGGTCTTTGTTTACCACCGCAATTGCTTCCTGGGCTCCCTGCATATTTGCCGCATCATAAGCTTCTTTTGCTTCCATAAGCTTCTCGTAGGATTCAACCGCATCGCCCTTGCCTGTGTATTTCTCAAGCTGAGCCTGCAAATCCTTGACCTGCTGCTGTAATGAAGAAGCATTTGACGAACTGCTTGTAAGCTCCTCATTTGTTGCCACCAGATTCTCTGATGCCTTTTCAACAGCTCTTTGCTTAACTGTTGGAACTACCAAAAAGAAGCATATTAACAATCCGATAAATAATCCCACAAGCACATTTGCAAAACCAGCTTTTGTGCCTTCCATCATATCCATGAAGGAATTCTGGGACATAAGAATTGTATCATTGCCATCCTGAAAAGATACAATACTATCTTTCTTCTTTTTCTTCTTATTCTGATTTAATTCCTTGAGACGTTCCTTGCACTCTCTAGCATAACGGAGAGTGATTGTATTTCTCACATCAACTTTGTTGGCTGCATTAAGCTCCTTGCGGGCATCATTATATTTACCATCCTGCATATAAAGCAACGCCAGAAGCTGACGACCAGCTACAAAATTAGGATTTAAAGCCAAGACTTTACGCAACTGTATGCTTGCCAAATCTCTGCTTCCCTGCTCACAATATTCCAGGGCTTGATTATATTTCTTGATGGTTTGATTGATTTTATCAAGAGCACCTGCCTCGCTTTGAAGCTCCCCAAGATATTTATCTGCCAGAGGATTATCCGGCTGAATGTTTTTGCTAAGAACCCATTCGCTCATAGCCATTACCGGCTCACCAATCTCAAAATATATAAGTCCCAATAAATTTCTAGCATTTGTATTGGTCTTATTACAACGCAATGATTCTTTTAAAGTTGTAATTGCCCCAGACAAATCTCTAACCTGAGCCTGTTCCAAGCCACGATTATATAGAACTTCTGAGTTAATTAATATTTTCCTATATATATCCATGTCAGCACCGCAGTAAGGACAGTTCTTCTCATTTTCCACCATGGTGCCACACACATAACATTTCATATCCATGGATTACTGCTCCCATCTGCGAGACTGATTATTTCCTGTTTGAGCCAACTGACGCAAAATATCAGTCATGTCTGTCAAATCTCTATTTTGAATTTCTTTCTCAGCTTCCTTGATTTCCATACTAGGCTGAAAATTCTTTAACTCTTCCTCGAAATCTATCATCTGTATTACTCCTCTGGTATTGGTTCATCCAAAACATCCAACCTAATTCCGGTTTCTGTCTTGACGAATTCCACATGTTTCTGGTAGTCAGACATTGTAACCATTCTATCCGTATTCTTGACGCTTACTCCGGCATAAACTGTATCATATACCTTTACAGTGGCCTTGCGCCCCTTCTCAACCAGAGACTGTAATTCCTCCAGTCTAATTCTATCCTGAGATACAACAGCCTCATCACGAATCTTCACTCTCAGAAGCTGCATACGTCTAGGATCGTTTTTGTAATCCGGATTCTTCTCTGATGCAATCTTATCGAAGTCATCAATACCCTTTTTAATCTTGTAAATGTTATCCTCAAGATTTCTTATCTTGTCAATAATTCCTGCCATCTCGTGCATACGCTCATTATCCATTCCTATGGTGATTCGAGTGACAGTTCCAAATTTGTTTCCTATGATAAGAGCAGATACACCTTCCACAGCACTTACTGTTCCACCAATAATAGCTGAATGCTTACCGGCTGTTGTGATTACTCTGCCGTCACAATTAACTGTACAGTTAAATAATACATCCGCACGCAAATCTCCTTTACAAGAAATACATGCATATTCTATAAACTCTGCTGTAATGTCTCCATCTGAGTGGATGATTTTACGTTCACCACCCTTGACACCACTTAACATAAACAGGTTC
>JAEEGF011440296.1_pt1 | contig 19984 bp, 20 predicted proteins | sample 9134171 | NCBI WGS metagenome assembly JAEEGF01 (sample SAMN16246542, study PRJNA631951) | gut metagenome | biome: gut microbiome; feature: rumen; material: AP-attached | host: Bos | place: Iran: Karaj | collected 2018-10
AAGATGGCAGGGAATTGCCGAAGCTGCGGCAAAGCAAAGTAAGAGAAGCATCATACCTAATGTACATACTCCTGTAACTTACGGCGAAGCTCTTAAGATGGCAGATGATATGGATGTAAGGCTTGTACCCTATGAGCTTGCCAAGGGTATGGAAGATACAAGAAGTATCATATCAGGAATAGAGCCGGGGCAGAGCGTTGCCATATTTATAGGACCTGAAGGCGGCTTTGATGATGCTGAGATTGAGAAGGCGCTGTCTCATGATATGAAACCCATAACAATGGGAAGACGTATACTTAGAACTGAAACTGCCGGTTTTACGATACTGGCATGGCTTTCATATATGCTTGAACAAAGGTAAGATATCAGTCGTTAACAGATAATTTATAATTATCGTTTTGAAGTTGTAAGGCTCTTATAAAAGGGCTCTACAAGGATTAGTATCAGTAAAAGTCTGCGGCACATGTTGCAATGCAGACTTTACTTTTTAGTCTATATTGGTTATACTCTCGAAGGTAATTAAATTATAGAATATTGCGATTATTTTTTGGACTGGAGCATTAAATAAAATGGAGTGTTATCTTGATAACTCCGCAACAACACGCGCATTTGACGATGTTGCACAGCTTGTTGCAGATACAATGACAAAACAATACGGTAATCCGTCAAGTATGCATCATTATGGTAAGGTCGCTGAGGATATTGTTAAGAATGCCAAGAAGCAGATAGCAGCTACTTTGCATTGTAATGAGAAAGAAATCTTTTTTACATCAGGTGGAACAGAATCCGATAATATGGCTATAATCGGAACAGCAAGAGCCAAGGAGAAAGAGGTTGGAAGACACCTTATAACTTCCTGTGTTGAACATCCTGCAATACTTGAGACTATGAGATATCTTGAGAAGCAGGGCTTTGAAGTTACATATCTTCCTGTTGATAAGAATGGTCAGGTATCACCTGAGGATCTTAAGAATGCGATAAGACCTGATACTATTCTGGTTAGTATCATGCTTGTTAATAATGAGATCGGTGCCCTTATGCCTATCGAAGAATGTGGCAAGATCATAAAGGCCGCTAATCCCAAGACTTATTTTCATGTAGATGCAGTACAGGGATATGGCAAGTTTCATATAAATCCGTCTAAGATGGGCATAGATCTTATGTCTGTCAGTGGGCACAAGATACATGGACCTAAGGGCACAGGTTTTCTGTATGTCAGAAACGGTGTCAGGATCGTGCCTATAAACTATGGCGGTGGTCAGCAGCAGGGTATGCGTTCAGGAACTGAGAACGTGCCAGGAATAGCCGGACTTGGAAGAGCAGCACAGGAGATATATGAAAACCTTGATGAGCATGTATCTGATATGCGAGGTCTCAAATGCTATTTTATAGAAAATGTCATGAATAAGCTTCCTGATGTGACTGTTAATGGTAAGACAGACGAAGACTGCGCTCCGCATATCATAAGTTTGAGCTTTAAGGGAGTAAGAGCAGAGGTATTGTTACACGCGCTGGAAGACAAGGATATATACGTATCTGCAGGTAGCGCCTGCTCCACCAATCGCCCTCATGTAAGCGACACACTTAAGTCTATAGGACTTGATACAGATCTTCTGGATTCTACTCTTCGCTTCAGTATGTCGGTATTTACAAACAAGGATGAGATAGATCATACAATTAATGCTTTAGAAGAAATTGTTCCTATGCTTAGGAGATATTCTCGTCAATAAGGGTAGGCTTTTGTTTTTTTGCCTGGAAAAATGTAAACGGTATCGGATTTTTATGAACTGTTTAAATAGAGAATAATAGTGTAATTAAGTCTTTTGAAATAAAGTGTCAAAAGGCGATAAAACTTTTAGTTAGGATAAAAGAAAGAGGTTAAGATGCAGTATCACGCATTTATATTAAAATATGCCGAGATCGGCTTAAAAGGTAAGAACCGTTATGTATTCGAAGATGCTCTTATGCGTCAGATCAATCGTGTGCTTTCAAAATGTGCAGGTGAATTTGATGTAACAAGAACAGCTGGTCGTATATATGTAGAAGCTAAGGATTATGACTTTGATGAGACTGTAAAGGCTCTTCAGACTGTATTTGGATTGTCCGGAATATGTCCTGCAGTTACTGTAGAAAGAGATGAGGATGGTAAGCTTCCTGATCCTAAGAAGCTTGCAGAGCTTGTGGCAGGTTTTATGGGAGATGTATATCCTGATAAGCACAAATCCTTTAAGGTTCAGGCACGCAGAGTTGATAAGTCATATCCTCTTGATTCCATGGAACTTGGTAGAGATCTTGGCGCAGCTATACTTGAGGCTCATCCTGACTTTACAGTTGATGTTCATAAGCCGGATATCCTTCTTCACGTAGAGCTTAGAGAGAAGATCAATATCTATTCTGAAGTTATCCCGGGACCGGGAGGAATGCCGCTTGGTACTGCAGGAAGAGCTATGCTCCTTCTGTCAGGTGGAATCGACAGCCCTGTTGCAGGTTATATGATCGCTAAGCGCGGTGTTGAGATTGAAGCTGTATATTTCAATGCTCCTCCGTATACTTCAGAAAGAGCAAAACAGAAAGTAGAAGATCTTGCCAGAGTTATCGCTAAGTATACAGGTAAGGTTAAGCTCCATGTCATTAACTTTACAGAGATTCAGATGTATATATATGACAGATGTCCGCATGATGAGCTTACTATCATCATGAGAAGATATATGATGCGTATAGCTGAGATTCTTGCCAAGAAGTCAGATTGTATGGGTCTTATAACAGGTGAATCAATAGGACAGGTTGCTTCACAGACTATGCAGTCACTTCTGTGCACCAATGCAGTTGTAGAATCCATGCCTGTTTACAGACCAGTTATCGCTTTTGATAAGCAGGATATTGTAGATATATCCTTGAAGATCGATGCTTATGAGACTTCTATCCAGCCTTATGAAGACTGCTGTACTATATTTGTAGCTAAGCACCCTGTTACTAAACCAAGGCTTGATATCATCGAAGATCATGAAGGTAATCTTCGTGATAAGATCGATGCTATGGTCAAGAAAGCTATTGATACAGATGAGATCATTGAGATTACAGCCTGATAACAGCAGATATACTTTTGAAGATAAAAGTATATAACAAATAGATAATAAAGATGCCTGTCTTTTTATCGCCAAATAAAAAGTAGTATTCAAAAGGGCTCCGGAGAAGCTCCAGAGCCCTTGGACTAACTATTAAACAAATTGTAAAGCCCTAAGGCTTTACATCACCCACACAATATCTGCGCATTGATACTCAGATCATGTAAGGCTTTAAAACGTTGACAACTTCATCAACGCCGTCTTCTGCATGGATATTCAGATCGATCGGTTTAGAAAGATCGAGTGAGAAGATGCCCATGATTGACTTTGCATCGATAACGTATCTTCCGGATACAAGATCGAAATCATAATCGAATTTTGTGATCTCGTTAACGAAAGATTTTACCTTATCGATAGAATTAAGTGAAATTTTAACTGTCTTCATTGCGCAAATACCTCCTTCTTTTTTTAATGATAAACGAGAGGATGGGATAAGTCAATGTCAAAACACTCAAAAAAGGAGTTAGTTAGTGAAAAGTGTTGCCCTCCACAACCTTGGTTGCAAGGTTAACAGCTATGAGCTGGATGTAATAGAACAAGACCTTAAGGAAGCAGGATATGAGATCAAACCTTTTGATCAGCCTGCTGATATATATATAATCAATACCTGTACTGTAACTAATATCGCAGACAGAAAGAGCAGGCAGATGATACACCGCGCCAAAAAAGAAAATCCAGGTGCTTTGGTGGTGGCAGTAGGCTGCTATGTTGAGACCAATGAAGATAAGGTCAAGATGGATGATTGTATTGATATAGCTATCGGTAATAACAAAAAGAATCAGGTTGTAAATATATTAAAAAAATATTTTGATGAGAATAAGAATAGCCTTGATCAGCAATCCGGCATTGTGGTCAATGACCGTCCGAAGACTGTCTCTATGGAGATGGATCCGTCTATCAAAGTTGGTAGTAAGGAAAAGACTGAATATGAAGAAATGAAGCTTGATCATGTAACAGAACATACCAGAGCTTATATCAAGATTCAGGATGGATGTAATCAGTTCTGTTCATACTGTCTTATTCCTTTTGCCAGAGGAAGGATCAGATCAAGGCAGCAGGGCGATGTGGTTTCAGAGATTCTGGGACTTGCGGCTCTGGGAGTTAAAGAGGTTGTAATAACAGGTATTCATATAAGTTCTTACGGCCTTGACAGAGAAGGGTCCGAGCTTCTTGATCTTCTTAAGAAGATACATGCTATTAAGGGTATTGAGAGAATAAGACTTGGCTCACTTGAACCTAGGATCATTACACCTGGTATGGCTGCAGCTCTGTCCAAGATGCCCAAGATATGTCCTCACTTCCATCTGTCACTACAGTCAGGATGTGAAAATACTCTTAAGAGGATGAACAGACATTACAGCGCGGATGAATACTACAAGGGTGTTGAACTCTTGAGAGAGGTTTATGACAGACCGGCTATCACTACAGATGTAATTGTAGGCTTCCCTGGAGAGACAGCTTCTGAGTTCGAAGAAAGCCGTGCATTCTGTGAGAAGGTCAACTTCTATGAGATGCATGTGTTTAAGTATTCTGTCCGTAAGGGTACTGTTGCTGAGAAAATGCCTGACCAGTTGACAGACAGACAGAAATCAGAAAGAAGCGATGTGCTTTTGAAGATGACAAGCGAGCAGTCCAGAAAGTATAGAGAGAGCTTTATCGGTGACAGAGTAAAAGTTCTGTGGGAAGATACCGAAGAAATAGATGGCAGATTATATATAACGGGACATACCGAAAGATATGTCAGATTTGCTGCACCGGTAACAGACAAGGAAGAGGCTGATAAGCTGTCGGGAACTTTTGCTGAGGGAATGTGCGAAAGCTTTCTGACGGAAGATATCATGCTTTTGAAATAAAATGACATAGTTGCATCATTTTAACGTAAGTTGCACGAAAACTTGCATTAGGTTAAAATAATAATATCTATACGTTTTTTGCGCACACATTATAGTGCAGAAAGGATGCTTATGGCACAGGATCTTGGACATACACAATTTTTTAAAGTAGAAACACCTCAGGAAACTGCAGTTGGAAAGATACTGGAAGTTGTTTATGAAGCTATGGTCGAGAAGGGATATAATCCGGTCAACCAGATCGTTGGCTATATAATGTCCGGTGATCCGACGTATATAACCAGTCATAATGGTGCCAGAAGTCTGATCAGCAAGGTAGAAAGAGATGAGCTTGTCGAAGAGATGCTGACAGCTTATATTCACAATAATAACTGGGATCAGAAGAAGTAAGAAGCAGGAAGGATTTATTGTAGTACTATGAGATATATGGGACTAGATTATGGTTCGCGTACCGTTGGAGTTGCGATCAGCGATATGCTTTTGTGCACTGCACAGCCCAAGGAGATAATACGTCGCAAGGAAGAAAATAAACTCAGAAAGACTCTTGCACGTATTGAGGAGCTCATAGTAGAATATGACGTCACACAGATCGTATTGGGACTTCCTGTTAATATGGATACATCAGTTGGCGAGCGTGCCCAGATGGCTCTTTTGTTCAAAGAAAAGCTTGAAAGGCGTACAGGACTTCCGGTTCATATGCTTGATGAGAGGCTTACAACTGTAGAAGCCGATGAGATCATGGATGAGCTTGGGATTAAAGGGCGCGACCGTAAAGATCATGTGGATATGATAGCTGCTGAACTTATACTTCAGGATTATCTTGATAACGTGGTTAATAAGGACAAGAACGGTAATCCATAAACTTATATAATATTAAAACGGAAATAGACAAATATGGAAAAAATAACATTAAACATTGATGGCGAAGGTGCACAGGACTTTTACGCGCTTGAACAGACAGTTGTAGCAGGTAAGACATACCTTCTTGTAACTGATTCTAAAGAGGGCGACGGAGAAGCCTTTATTCTTCGTGACGATTCTGAAAGTGAAGATGCTGACGGTCTTTACAGTATTGTAGACAGCGATCAGGAACTTCGTGCCGTAGGGCAGATTTTTGTAAAATTACTTGATGAAGATGGTATAGAACTCGATTTATGATCAGAGGCATACTTTAATTCATATATATTACAGGACGTAAAAGGGGAATGTCCAGAAGTACAGGGATGTACTTTTATTCCCGACACTAAAGGAAGGACGACTGACAATGGGAGATCATGAAAATGTGAACCAGGAATCATTCAAGGGCATGCTACGCGATAGAGGACTCAAGGTCACGAATCAGCGTATTTATGTGCTTGAAGCTCTGCAGGCGTCTAGAAAGCAGCATCTTACTGCTGAAGAAATCTATAACAAGGTGAAAGCAGACCATCCGGAGATCGGATTGGCAACTGTTTACAGAACAATACAGGTACTAAGGGAGTTACATCTTATCGATCGTATCAATTTTGATGACGGTAGTGAGAGATATGAGATTGCGGACCTTGAATCGTCCGGAAGTCATCACCACCATCATCACCTGATATGCGTCAAATGCGGCAAAGTCCTTGAATTTGAGGATGATATGATGGAAGGGCTGGAAGCCTCCATAGCTGATGAGACCGGATTTCAGGTTATCGATCATGAGGTTAAACTCTACGGTTACTGTAAAGAATGTGGAGGAAATACTGATTGAAGAAACAAAAAAATACAGATAATACCTCAAAGCTGCAGATCATCCCGCTGGGAGGTCTGGAGCAGATTGGTATGAACATTACTGCCTTCCGATATGAAGACAGTATTATTGTTGTGGACTGTGGTCTGTCATTCCCGGATGATGACATGCTGGGAATAGACCTTGTCATCCCTGATGTGACTTATCTTCTTGATAATATAGATAAGGTCAAGGGATTTGTAATAACGCATGGTCACGAAGACCACATAGGAGCACTTCCCTATATCCTGAAGGAAGTCAATGCTCCTGTATATGCAACAAGACTCACTATGGGTCTTATAGAGCACAAACTTGAAGAGCACGGACTTATGCGTTCTACGCGTCGTAAAGTCGTTAAATTCGGACAGTTCATAAATCTTGGAGATTTCAGGGTCGAGTTCATCAAGACTAATCACTCAATTGTTGACGCAGCTGCGCTTGCAATCTACTCACCTGCCGGAATCGTAGTACATACTGGCGATTTCAAGGTTGATTATACACCAGTATATGGAGATCCTATTGATCTTCAGAGATTTGGTGAGATCGGTAAAAAAGGCGTTCTTGCTCTTTTATGCGATTCTACTAACGCAGAAAGACCGGGATTTACAGCTTCTGAGAAAACTGTTGGTGCTACGCTTGATACTCTTTTCCGTGAACACAAGAAGTCACGTATCATAGTTGCGACCTTTGCAAGTAATGTTGATCGTGTACAGCAGATCATCAATGCAGCATACCAGTATGACAGGAAAGTTGTTGTAGAAGGCCGTAGCATGGTGACTGTCATTGACATTGCACAAAAGCTTGAATGCATTAAGGTTCCGGATAATACACTTATAGATATCGATGAACTTAAGAACTATCCTGATAATAAGCAGGTCATTATAACTACAGGATCTCAGGGTGAGTCTATGGCTGCTCTGTCACGTATGGCAAGCGGTCAGCACAAGAAGATCTCAATCAAGCCTGGAGATACAGTTATTTTCTCATCTACACCTATCCCGGGTAATGAGAAGTCTGTCACCAACGTAGTCAATGAGCTCATGATGAAGGGCGCTGAGGTTATCTTCCAGGATGTACACGTATCAGGTCATGCTTGTCAGGAAGATATAAAGCTGATATATAATCTTGTAAAGCCTAAATATGCTGTTCCGGTCCATGGTGAATACCGTCACCTTGTGGCTCAAAAAGAGATCGCGCGCAAGCTTGGTATCCCTAAAGAGAATGCATTTATTTTGAAATCAGGTGATATTCTTGAAATGGACGCTAAAGGCGCCAGAATACACGGCAAAGTTCCTACAGGTGCTGTTCTTGTAGATGGTATCGGAGTAGGTGACGTTGGTAATGTTGTTTTAAGAGACCGTCAGAGACTTGCTCAGGATGGTATTGTTATCGCAGTTCTTGGAATTGATAAGGGAAGTGCTCAGCTTGTTTCCGGTCCTACTATCGTTTCAAGAGGCTTTGTATATGTAAAGGAGTCTGATGAACTGATTGAAGATGCTACTGACCTTGTTCTTGATGAGGTTACAGAAGCACTTTCAAGAGGTATAACAGACTGGCCTAAGATCAAGAATCTTGTCAAAGATATACTTGGCGAGTTCATCTGGAAGAAGACTAAGAGGAGACCTATGATTCTCCCTATCATCATGGACAATTAAGAAGGACTATTATGAACAAAAAAGAAGTAGGTATCTCTATCACCAGTGCAGTTATAAAAGTTGTACTTCTGATAATAATTTTATTTCTGCTGATCCAGTATTCTAAGGTAGCTTACAGCTATGGCCGTGGAATATTCAATCAGACAGCTGTTTCTTCAGGAGAAGGTGAATATTTTAATGTCACTATTCTTGAAGGTGAGTCAGTATCAGAACTTGCAGATGCACTGGAGGGTGCCGGACTTATCAAAGATGCATTCCTTTTCAGATTGCAGGAATATTTCTCAGAATATCATGGACTCGAGCAGCCGGGTGTATATACACTTTCTACTGCTATGACTCCGGATGAGATGCTTGCTATCATCTGTGCGGATGCAGATAAGAAAAGTACATCTTCTGAGACTTCTGAGGAAACCCAGAGCACTCCTTCTGATAATACTGATGTAGAAGATAATACATCCGGAACTGGAGCTGCCGAAGGTGAAGATATGGGCAGTGAAGACGAAATTTCAGGTTCTGAAGATACAGGAAGCAGTGAAGGAGAAGATGTAGAGTAATGGGTGCTCGCTTTGATGAAGAAGCTCTTATGGCTATTGATCCTGAAAGAATGAGGGATTTTATATGCGCCATGGATAAAGGGAACAAAGATTATCTTGATGAGCTTGAAAAAGAGGCAATCAAAGACGATGTTCCGATCATAAGAAAAGATATGCAGTCTCTTCTTAAGTTCCTGCTGGCGCTTACTCATCCTGTCAATATTCTTGAAGTTGGCACAGCTACCGGATTTTCTGCGCTTTTGATGGCTGAGTATTCGGATGATGATACTCGTATTACAACTATTGAGAAGTACGAGAAGAGGATCTCGGTTGCCAAAGAGCATTTTGACTTATGGGATAAAGGTAATAAGATAACCCTTCTTGAAGGTGATGCAGCTGATATCTTAAAAGAACTTGATGAAGGCTATGATTTTGTATTTATGGATGCCGCCAAGGGACAGTATGAGAACTTTCTTCCGCATGTCATGAGGGTTCTTAAAAAAGGAGGTCTGCTTGTCACAGACAATGTCCTTCAGGATGGCGATATAGTTCAGTCCAGATTTGCTGTTACAAGGCGTAACAGGACTATACACGCCCGTATGAGAGAGTATATCTATGATATAACTCACACAGATGATCTTCAGACTGTGATACTAAATACAGGCGATGGAGTAACCCTAAGTGTTAAGATGAGATGAATCATACTTGAGGGTATATAAAAAGGCTATATTTATATATTTTAGATAAATATGGTTTTGTAGTGTGTTTTTGTTTTTTGTAGAAAGAAGAAGTAAATGAACAAAGTAAAGAAACCTGAATTACTGATACCTGCCAGCAGCCTTGAAGTTTTAAAGACTGCTGTTAATTATGGGGCCGATGCCGTTTATATCGGCGGAGAAGCTTTCAGCCTTCGTGCCAAAGCCAGAAACTTCTCCAAAGAAGATATGATTGCCGGCGTGAAATATGCTCATGATCATGGTGTCCATGTTCATGTAACTGCCAATATCCTGGCTCATAACTATGACCTTAAGGGTGCAGAAGAGTATTTTCACGAACTTAAGGAAATAGGTCCGGATGCGCTTATAATAGCAGATCCTGGAATGTTTATGATGGCTAGAAGGATATGCCCTGAAATAGAGATTCATGTATCAACTCAGGCCAATAATACCAACTATGAGACTTATAAGTTCTGGCATAACCTTGGTGCTAAGCGTGTTGTAGCAGCAAGAGAACTGTCTCTGGCAGAGATCAAAGAGATCAGAGCTAATATACCTGATGATCTTGAGATAGAATCTTTTATCCACGGAGCAATGTGTATCTCTTACTCCGGAAGATGCCTTTTGTCCAACTACTTCACAGGTCGCGATGCCAATCACGGCGCATGCACACATCCATGCAGATGGAAATATGCAGTTGTTGAAGAATCAAGGCCGGGTGAATATCTTCCCGTATATGAGAATGAAAGAGGTACATTTATATTCAACTCTAAGGATCTGTGCATGATAGAGCATATTCCGGAACTTATAGATGCAGGCATCAATTCCTTCAAGATCGAAGGACGTATGAAGACAGCTCTCTATGTTGCTACTGTTGCCCGCACTTACAGAAAAGCTATTGATGATTATCTTGAATCTGAAGAGAAGTATCGTGCCAATATGCCATGGTACCAGGATGAAATTGCCAGATGTACCTATAGGCAGTTTACAACGGGCTTTTATTTTGGCAAGCCTTCTGATGAGTCACAGATCTATGATAGTAATACATATGTCAATGAATACACATATCTTGGCATAGTTGACAGTATAAATGACAAGGGACTTGCCCGCCTTGAACAGAGGAATAAATTCTCTGTAGGCGAGACTATAGAGATCATGAAGCCTGATGGAAGAGATATCGAAACTCTTGTCAAAGCTATATATGCAGAAGATGGTACCCAGCAGGAATCTGCTCCTCATCCTCAGCAGCTTATTGATATCGAACTTGAAACAGTTCCTGAAGCGGGTGATATCCTTAGGATTCATGCGCCTCAGAATGGAAATCTGCGTTAATTCTTTAACGCGGATTTCCGATCATAAAAAATCGTTAAAAAAACTGTTGACAGAGTGGGTAGAAGTGCGTATACTTTTATCTTGTCGATGGGCTATCGCCAAGCGGTAAGGCAACGGACTCTGACTCCGTCACTTCGCAGGTTCGAATCCTGCTAGCCCAGCTTGTTAGATAGAAGCTCTGCAGTTATTTAACTGTAGAGCTTTTCTTTTTGCCTACTTTTCCGTATAATGAAATAAGTGCCGCGCATTACAATGATGTTATGCGACTAAATAATTAAGGAGATTTTTATGAAGGGGAACAACAGATTTGTTGTAGGGGTTAAAAGGTGTATCTGTGCACTTTTGTGCATAGCACTTGTAGTTATGTCTGTGATATATACAGACAGTGTTTGTATTAAGGTCGAAGCTGATGGTCTTGTATCACTTAGCGCCAGTATCAGTGGTTCCAATGTAGTCATTAAGGCGACTACTTCCAGTGTTCCGTCCAGTGCTGATGGTCTATATCATCTCTATGCGCAGAATGTATATGATACAGGCGTTACAGGAACAGAGGTTGCCAGTGCAGCAGTAGGAACATCAGCAACTTTTACCGTTGCTCTTAATAATAATTCCGCAAATTCCATGCTCTACAAGAAATTTGTAGTTGCTACTTCTCAAAGCGGAGTCATGACTCAGGTTAGTAATGCTGCTTATATTACAAATCCTGAGGCTCTGGCTACACATACAGTTGCAAGAGTACAGGCAGGTAAGAAGGGTATCATACCTGAGTCTACAATGATTCACTCAGGAGATATCGTAACACTTGGGATCGATCAGTGCTCATACAACCTTCTTATGTCACAGCTCCTTAATAAGAGCGGTGCCCAGATAACATACAATTACAACGGCAAGACATATTCATTTAATGCAGGAACTGTACAGGCTTATGACTGGCTTATATCCATGTTTAAGCAAAATGGTATCTCCTGTACGATGGTTCTTTTGAATGACTGGCATGCAGATCTTACATCTATCAATCCGCTCTCAAGGTCAGCAGGACATTCATATTATGCTTATAACGCAGCTGATCAGGCAGGCGTAGAGCTCCTTGCGGCGATCGGTTCATTCCTTGCTTCAAGATACAGTAATCAGGGACTTGGTCAGATAGATAACTTCGTAATAGGTAATGAGATCAATGCAAGATATCTTTGGAACTATATGTCCAATGTGGATGCAACAACATATACAGTACAGAATGCCAATGCATTCAGGGTATTCTACAATGCCATCAAGTCACAGAATGCCAATGCCAATGTATATACCTGTATAGATCAGATGTGGGCATCAACCAATGAACCTAACAGATATTATGCAGGTAAAGAGTACCTTGATATTTTTAACTCATATATTTCATCTGAGGGCAATATAGACTGGTCACTTGCGGTTCATCCTTATGATGTACCTCTTACCAACAGTTATGCATGGGCTAACTCATCCAAGTATGTGACACATGATATCTCTTCACCATACGTAGCTATGCAGAATGTAGAAGTTGTAACAGACTATATGTGCACGCCTACATTCAAGGCTCCTAACGGACAGGTCAGATCCATAATCTGCAGTGAAGTTGGATATAGCTCTACAGCCGGTGAAGCAGTTCAGGCAGCTGCTATCACATATGCTTATGAAGTTGCTATGAACAACCAGTATATAGATGCTTTCATCTATAACAAAGAGATGGATGCTTCTGCTGAGCTGGCACAGGGACTTGCTCTTGGACTTGTATCTTCAAGAGGTACTCACAAGCAGGCTTATGCATATTATCAGAACCTTGACGGACCAAATGCTCAGCAGTATATTAATGCAGCAGCAGCAACTATCGGTGTTACAGATCTAAACTCGATAATTGTAAAGAGATAATTGATGGTTTTTTAATTTGACGGATAAACTTTATGTATACTTTTAATTCCAGAATAAGATATAGTGAACTGAACTCTCAGGGCTTCCTGTCTACGGAGGCCCTTATGAATTATTTTCAGGACTGTTCCACATTCCAGTCGGAAGATCTTGGAATAGGTCTTGAATATCTTGACGAGATGAATGCTGCATGGGTGATAAACTCATGGCAGGTCGATATTATAAGATATCCAAAACTTGGCGAGAACGTCATAATCGGAACTATTCCCTATGATATAAAGGGCTTTGTAGGTTGTAGAAATTTCTATATGGACACATTGGAAGGTGAACGCCTTGCGATAGCCAATTCTGTATGGGCTCTGATCAATATAGAAAAAGGCACTCCTGTAAAAGTAACATCTAAGATGTTAGAAGGATATAAAATTTCTGAAAAGCTTCCCATGGACTATCAGGGCAGAAAGATATCCTTTCCCTCAGATGGAAATATCAGAACTTTAAACGAGATAATAGTACAGCCTTTTCATCTTGATACCAATCAGCATGTTAATAACAACCAGTATATAAACATGGCTAAAGATTGTATGAGACTTCTTGATGACAATGACAAAAAAATCCCTGTTATCAGCAGGATACGAGCTGAGTACAGGATGCAGGCACATCTTGGAGATACGATATATCCTGTATGCAGCACTCAAGACAAAGACGGATTTGTTGTATACACAGTTTCTTTGAATGATGGAAGTGGTAAACCGTATAGTATTGTCGAAGTGACAAGTTTGAAAAAGGATGAAAGAAATGTTTAATTTAGGTGAAAAACAAACTCTTGTAGTTACAAAAAAAGTGGATTTTGGTATATATCTTGCAGAAGAGGGAACTGACGGAAGTGAAAGAGTTCTTCTTCCCAAGAAACAGGTGCCAAAGGATGTAAAGCTCGGAGATAAGCTTGAGGTGTTCCTGTATAAGGATTCCGATGACAGGCTTATATCTACTATTACTGAGCCAAAGCTCATGCTTCATCAGGTTGGCAGACTGACTGTAACAGACGTTGGTAAGATAGGAGCATTCATGGATTGGGGACTTGAGAAGGATGTACTTCTTCCGTTCCATGAACAGACAAGAAGGGTGAGAAAGGGAGAAGAAGTGCTCTGCGCTCTTTATATAGACAAATCAAGCCGTCTGTGCGTTACCATGAATGTATATGAATATCTTAGCACTGACAGCCCTTATAAGAAGGATGACCGTGTTACAGGCGTTGTCTATGAGATGAGCGATAACTTCGGAGCTTTTGTAGCTATAGATGATAAGTATTCGGCGCTTATTCCTAAAAAAGAACTGTATGGCGACATACAGATAGGAGATATCGTGGGAGCCAGAGTCATATCAGTAAGAGATGACGGCAAGCTCACTCTTAGCATCAGAGAGAAGACTCTCGAACAGATGGATATAGATGCAAAGAAGATCCTGGAAGAAATCGATGCTTATAACGGAGTGCTTCCTTTTACCGATAAGGCAAGCCCTGATATAATAAGGGACAAGATTTCAATGAGCAAAAATGAATTTAAACGTGCAGTTGGAAGACTTCTTAAAGAAGGTAAGATCGAGATCTTCGAAAGAGGAATAAGAAAGACTGATAAAGCTGACTAATAAACAAAAAAGCACGGCAACAATTGTTGCCGTGCCTACGCTTTACTGACTTTTGATGATATTATCATACAGAAAGGTCAATATTGCTGCCTACACCGGGGTTGACAGATAATTCCATCTGTTTACCTATTTCGTCGAGGGACTGCGTCATTGCTGCTCCCATGTCTTGATAGGTATCCAGCTGTTTTGCAAACATCGCTACGCCAAAGTCGTTTTGAAGTTTGCTCATGGATAGCGCGGTAGATAGTGATGCAATATCCATATACACCTCACCTCCTTGTGTGGTAATGACACAGGCATAATCGTCTGTATCTTATTATAAATATCGGACACGAAAGTGTGAAAAATGATATATAATAATTTTTTTGTGCAATTTTATAGGACTTAAATTGCTTTTCACACCCCCAAATTGATAAAAAGGCGCGTTAGCTATTAATTATTCACAAAAAATCGCTGTGTAATTATAGATTTTTTCACTAAAGTGCTTTACAATATAGCAAGGGGGCAAATATCCAATCTTGTGAAATGAAAGGGGCACTTCATAAATGATTTCAAATCAGATATTACAGAATACTATTGACGGCCTTAAGAACATCGCTCATGTTGAGCTTTGCGTACTTGATGTCGACGGCAAAGAGGTTGCATCTACACTGGCAGAGGCAGCAGATGTATCTGTTTCCGCAAGAGAGTTTGTAGCATCTCCTGCAGATTCTCAGGAAATTCAGGGTCAGCAGTATTTTAAAATATATGATGAGCAGCAGCTTGAATATATTCTGATCGCAAAGGGTAGCGGTGAGAATATCTATATGCTGGGCAAGATGATCGCATTCCAGCTTCAGAGCCTGCTTGTAGCCTATAAAGAGCGTTTTGACAAGGACAACTTCATCAAGAACCTCCTTCTTGATAACCTGCTGCTTGTTGATATCTATTCACGTGCCAAGAAGCTTCATATTCAGTCTGATTCTCCTAGAGTTACTATGATCATGGAGTCTGATAATGGAAGAGATGCAGGAGCGCTTGAGATTACAAGGACTCATATTGGCTCTACAGGCGATGACTTCGTTACAGAAGTAGATGAGGATAATGTCATCATCGTCAAGGATGTGTCATCCATGGACTCTCCATCTGAGATCAGTAAGTTTGCATCAGGCCTTGCTCAGGAACTCGAGAAGGATGGCCTTAAGGGAGTGCGTATTGCTGTAGGTACTACAGTCAAAGAGATCAAGGAAGTCAGCCGTTCCTACAAGGAAGCCAAGATGGCTCTTGATGTCGGCAAGATCTTCTTCGAAGGCCGTAAAGTAATAAGCTATGGTGAACTTGGAATAGGAAGACTTATATATCAGCTGCCTATACCTCTTTGCAAGATGTTCATTAAAGAGATTTTTGGTGGCAAGAATCCTGATGATTTTGATGAAGAGACTCTTGTTACTATCGATAAATTCTTTGAGAATAACCTTAACGTATCCGAAACATCAAGACAGCTTTTCATACATCGTAATACTCTTGTATATCGTCTGGACAAGCTTCAGAAGAGTACAGGACTTGATCTTCGTGTCTTTGAAGATGCTATTACTTTCAAGATCGCACTTATGGTTGTTAAATACATGAAATACATGGAAAAGTTTGAATATTAAACAATAAGTCCGTTTGCATATGGCGAGTAGAAGCTGCGGGACTTATGGGAAGGACTATGGATGGAAAAAGCGCGGAGAAAGAGGAGACGAATCCCCAGCGACGAAATAATAACACTTGAGAATGTGACTAAATCCTATACAACCGGATCTCCGGCTCTTGATGGAATCTCACTCCACATCAAAAAGGGCGAATTTGTATTTATAGTAGGAGATTCCGGTTCAGGTAAGTCTACACTTATAAAGCTTCTTCTACGTGAACTCACTGCTACAGAGGGTGAAATCACGGTAATGGGATACAACCTGAATCATATAAGGCATCGTAAGATACCGAAGTTCCGCCGTAATCTCGGCATAGTATTCCAGGATTTCAGACTGCTTCCTGATAGGAACGTATATGAGAATGTGGCCTTTGCCCAGCATATCATCCAGAAACCGGGAAGTGAGATTCGCAGAAATGTACCAAAGATTCTGGCAACAGTTGGTCTTGCCGGCAAATATAAAAATAAAGTAACTCAGCTCTCCGGAGGTGAGCAGCAGCGTGTTGCGCTTGCAAGAGCACTTGTTAATAAACCAACTATCCTTCTTGCGGATGAGCCTACTGGTAATCTTGATCCCAATACTTCATGGGAGATCATGAAGCTGCTTGAGAAGATCAATGAAAATGGAACGACCATAGTTATGGTTACTCATAACCGTGAGATCGTTAATGCAATGCAGAAGCGTGTTATTACAATGAAAAAAGGCGTCATAGTTGACGACGCTGAGAAGGGCGTATATATCGATGATGAGGATTTTTAGTACTTTTTTCTATACAATAGGCCAGGGCTTCCGTAACCTGACAAGAAACCGCTGGTATACACTTGCATCCATCGCAACAATAGCTGCGTGTCTCTTCCTTCTTGGCATGTTCTATTCGATAATTGTTAACTTTTCAAATATTGTTAAGACAGCGGAGGAAGGAGTTTCAGTAACAGTATTTTTTAACCAGGGTACTACAGAAGAACAGATACTTGCTTTTCAGTCCTCTATTCAGAACAGAACTGAGGTCAGCAAGGTAGAATATATCTCAGCTGAGGCGGCATGGGAGAGCTTTAAGACAGATTATCTCGGAGAATATGCTGATGGTTTTACAGAAAACCCTCTTGCAGATTCTGCCAATCTTCAGATTTATATGACAGATGTATCTCTTCAGCCTTCGCTTGTCACATATCTTGAAAGTCACCAGGATATTGTAAGAGAAGTCAGAAGATCAGAGATTACAGCTTCTACGCTTAGTGGCATGAATAAGCTTATAGCTCTTATATCAGTTGGAATCATATTGATACTACTTTGCGTATCGGTATTCCTTATAAGTAATACTGTTACGATAGGTATATCAGTAAGAAAATCAGAGATTACTATTGCCAAATACATAGGTGCTACTGACTATTTTGTCAGAGCGCCATTTGTTATCGAGGGTATTCTCATTGGTATTATAGGATCTATTATTCCGCTTATCGTTATTTACTTTTTGTATAATAAAGTTATTGAGTATATTACAACACATTATTCTATACTCAGTAACTTGCTGACATTCTTGCCGGTCCAGCATATTTATGAATCACTTGTTCCGATTTCAGTGCTGATCGGAGTAGGTATTGGCTTCTTTGGTAGTGCATTCACTGTGCGCAGACATCTTAGTGTATAAGTTCATTAATCTGTAAGATCCGTTGAGGGGTGTGAGTGGTTTTGATCTTAGGGTTCGCTTGTTTGGTATTGCCGGACCCGACGATTTATTCCCGTCCTTGCAACGGATTTTTTTATAAGCTTTGGGGGAACATTACTTGATAAGGATAAGACATTTTTTGAAAAAAAGAATCTTCCGCAAGTTAGTGGCACTCATGGTAATGGTGACACTGTGCATTACAATGTTTAGTGATAACCTCACCATTAAAAGCTATGCAGAAGTCACGCAGGAAAGTATCAAAGAAAAGGAAGATCAGATAAACGAAGCAAAAAAAGAGCGTGACCAGATGAAATCGTCTCTTACTGATATAGAGACTGTCAAAAAAGAGCTTGAGAAAGATAAGAATAATCTCAATGAATATATTACGCAGCTTGATGCTTCGCTGTCAGATATGCAGGCTAATATTGATGCCTTGGAGCAGCAGATAACTGATAAAGAGGCTGAGATAGAGGAGACCAAAAAGGAACTGGAAGCTGCCAAAGAGCAGCAGCAAAAGCAGTATGAATCCATGAAAGAAAGAATCAGGTTCATGTATGAGCGAGGCGATACATACCTGCTGGAACTTCTGATAGAGTCTGATAGCTATGCGGACATGCTTAATAAGGCAGAGTATATATCTGAACTATCCGCGTATGATAATCAAAAGCTTCAGGAATACATACTGACAACACAGCTTATAGCGCTGACTCAAAGTGCTCTTGAAGAAGAACAGGCAACGCTTGAAGAAGCCAAAGCAGATGTAGAGGCTGAGCAGGCTAGCATGGAAGCTCTTCTTGCAGAAAAGCAGACACAGCTTTCAGCTGTCAACGCAGACATTTCTGACAAGGAAGCTGCAATAAAAGAATATGAGGCTCAGATTGCAGAGGAAAATGAGACTATTGCTGCTCTTGAAAAGGCTGTAGAGGCTGATAAAGCTAAGCTTGCAAATCAGAGCAAAAGGACTTATGATGGCGGTATGTTCACCTGGCCGTGTCCGGCTTATACCAGAATATCTGATGACTTTGGTATGAGAATGCATCCAACACTTGGCGTTCAGAAGATGCATAATGGTATAGACCTTGCAGCTCCTACAGGATCTAGTATACTGGCGGCCTATAGCGGAACTGTTGTAGCTGCTGCATATTCAAGCACCATGGGCAATTATATCATGATAGATCATGGCGATGGACTTTATACCATCTATATGCATGCATCTGCCTTGTATGTATCTACAGGTCAGGAAGTATCTGCAGGACAGAATATAGCTGCAGTAGGATCTACAGGAAGATCCACAGGCCCGCATCTGCATTTTGGTGTGCGCCTTAACGGGTCTTATGTAAGTCCTTGGAATTATTTGAAATAAAAGGAAAGTATAGAAAGGTTTTATTGAAAATGGAAGACAACAAATTTGAAGATCATGATCTGTATCAAAGTGATCATGATACAGATGGAACAGTTCCACCTGAAACAGGGAGAAAATTTAGCTGGGGAACATTTTTTCTTGGAGTAATAGCCGGTGCATTTATAAGCACCTGCGTATTTGGGGTAAGCTATGCCCTTGTTAGAAATAATCCGTCAACGATAACTATAGGTACACTTGAGCAGGCCAATAATAATAGAAGCAGCTCGAAGACTGATTCAAATGAAGATGAGTCGGATTCTGAAGACGGCGCTCTTCAGGAAGATGACCATGAATCTGTAGTCAATGATGATACAATGGCTAAGCTCCAGCTCCTTGAGCAGACGATAGATACATACTATATAGATTCTGAAAATGTATCAACCAAGACTCTTGAAGACGGCATGTATGAAGGAATGCTGGATAGCCTTGGGGATGTCTATTCTGTATATTATACAGAAGAAGAGCTCAATGCTCTTATGGAAGATACCAATGGTATCTATTATGGAATCGGCGCATATATAAGCACTGATGCTACAACAGGACTTCCTGTGATAGCAGGAGTTATGGATGGATCACCTGCTCAGGAAGCGGGCCTCAAAGATGGTGATATCTGTTATAAAGTAGACGGAGAGCTCACAGAATCAATGGAGCTTGAAGAGTTTATCAGTAAGGTCAAGGGAGAAGAGCATAAAAATGTTGTCCTTACAGTAGTAAGACAGAGTGAGTCTGATTATCTTGATAT
>JAEEGF012195532.1_pt1 | contig 19983 bp, 15 predicted proteins | sample 9134171 | NCBI WGS metagenome assembly JAEEGF01 (sample SAMN16246542, study PRJNA631951) | gut metagenome | biome: gut microbiome; feature: rumen; material: AP-attached | host: Bos | place: Iran: Karaj | collected 2018-10
TCATCCCAGATGAAGATGCCACAGCCAGGCACTCCTTTTTGTAATCCTTCCACCATGCCCCTGACCACCTGCTGTATGCGGTCACCATCCTTATGGGTTAGAGCCCGGTAGTGTCCTTCGTCAAAATAGACCTGCACATTGCAAAGGGCTTCGTCGCGTACAGAGCAGCCAAAGAGTATCTTCACTGCTTCGCCCCGTTCACGTCTGAGTGCCTTGAGACAATCGAGCGTGATATTGTCAGACACCACCCTGTCGGCTATGGCCTTTGGTGCTTGCCACACCTCATGAGCTACCTTTGCCCACTGCTCGTAGAGCAACACGGAACTATCCACAAAGACGGTGACATTAGGTGTTTTAGGAAAGTGGCTGATGACCTCATCGGCCATGAGGGCAGAGCCAAATCCACCTGCACTGAAGCCAGTCACCAGTAGTGCCTCAGGGTTTCCTACCAGATGTTCCACCATTGCCAAAGCTTTACTGAAATTGGTATATCCATGATGATGCAGCACCGCAGGTTTCCCCTGTAAGTCGGTATAAGGGAAGTCTCCCGTTCCGCAGTGGAAATCGCCTGTAGAGTATGGCATAGCCAGTATGCTCCAGTCCTTGAAAGGATTTCCTTCACTCTGACTGCCGATACCCAGGCGGGCATAAAAGTCAAGATTATCTTCATTGTCTGAGTAGAAACCCTCGTCACTCACAGAAAAGCCCCGTGCAGCAGTATATTCATCGACGCTCACGCCTCCGCCAAAGAAATAGACTATCAGTTTGTTTTCCTTGCCTTTGCGGAATACGGCATGATATGGGTCTCCGTTGGCACAAAGAAGGCCATCGGGTGTTACTTCATACCATTTTCCCAGCTTGGGGGTCTCTATTAATTGAGGGAATTCCTCAAGAAACGTCATTTTCAACGCCACATAGACCGCAATAGCCAGCACCACCAGCGCAATGCCAAGAATGGCGAGAATCTTCTTCAACTTTTTCATTCGTTTTTGTTTTTAGTATTTAATTCTTGTACTCGTTTCAGAAACTCTTCCTTCGAGATACCCATCAGTTCGGTATAGTAGCGTACCAAGTTGCGTGGGCCTTCATAGTCTTCCTCGATGGTCTTCACGGCTACCTTCTCCTTATTATATATTACTCGATGGATGAAGGACATCATATCTTTTCCATAAGTCTCGAAGGGGATGCCCGACATCACATGGTCGTAACCCTCACCTACATAGTACATATATGATACTTGCTGATTACGCAGCGTAGGGATGATGATTTCAGGTCCCGAAAAGCTGCTGTTCAATGCATCGATGTGTAGCAGATGAGGATAGACCGTGCGGTCGGCACTGCCATGGAAGAACATCATAGGACAAGGTTTCCGCTGCCATATTGGCACGTCACCACCGTCCACCCAGATGGCACCTGCTGCAGCAATCACACCAGCGAACTGGAAATCTTGCGGCAGATGTGCCAAGGCCAATGGGTCGGCATTCTTCTGCAAGTATTCTGCAGTGAGGCTCTCTATGGCACCAGCACTGCCTCCGCCCAGAATCACACACTCCGGGTTGGCATTCCAGCTATCTGCATGCTGCAGAACGCAGGTTGTGGCATCATAAAGGTCTTCCACACCCCAAAGGATGGACTGACGGATGATGGGAGACACTTCTTCACCATCGAAAGCTTCTTTCGAGTCGGCCGATACCACTGGCATGTCCTTCAACTTTCCCTCAGCACGAGCCATGGCAACCCCTTGGCGATAGTCTATACTCACCACGACCATGCCCTCACGCAGCATGTCAGCCCACACGCCCGTCTGCGCATTGATATTACGATCACCAGAGTTCCACCCACCTCCATGGGTATGTATAAATACGGGGCGCTTGCCATCCACTTTCACTGAAGGATTCACATATACATCCATTTTAAAGGTGTCTCGATAGGCAATGGTTTCTTTCAACAAACCATCTTGCGCCTGTAATCCTAAACTTCCCAATAGGGCTAAGGCTAATGTCAATGTCTTCATTCGTTTCATAATCTTCATTTTAAATTCAATGCTGCAAAGATAGGCAATCGAGTACAAAACGACCCGACGATTTGTCCAAACAACTCAACGATTCGTACAAAACATTCGTTTTTCTTCCCTTTTCTTCGCTTTTATGGTGATTTTGTCAAAAAAAATCAGACAAAAACTCTATCTTTGCAAAGGCAAAAATATAAAGTTATGGAGATTATCAATAAAATGAAAGCAACCGCATTAACAGCTGCCATCACTTTGTCGATGGGCGCTAACGCACAGAATGTGCTGACACCCCGTCAGCAATGTCTCACAGCCATCTCCTCGCAAGTGGCTCGAGGCGACATCAAGAATTTGGAGACGAGTTACAACAAGGCCTTTGAGGCTGGATTCACCCAGAATGAGCTGAAGGAAATCAGCTGCCATCTGTATGCCTACATGGGATTCCCCAAGGCACTGAACGGACTGAGTGCTTTGCAAAGGGTGATTGCAGACCGCCAAGCTAAAGGCCTGACTTGCGAGGAAGGTCGTTTGCCTTCTGCACTACCTGAGGGGTATGATGCCTTGCGTGAGGGGACAGAGGTGCAGAGTTCGTTGTTCGGACCCTATACCAACACTTTCTCTCCGACCATAGACTATTACCTGAAAGCCCACCTTTTTGGCGATATCTTTGCCAATGATTTGCTGACCCACAAGGAGCGTGAGTTGGTGACCATCAGTGCCCTTGCCAGCATTGAAGGACTGGAAGCTCAACTGAATGCACACTTGGTAGGTGCTCAGAAGATGGGTATGAGTCAGGACGAGATGCACGGATATGTGTTGACACTGAGTGAACTGGGTGACGAGGGTACTGCCAATAGGGCTTTGAAGGCTGTGGCGCAATTATATGGCGAAAAAGCTCAGACCGTTCAGACGATAGATTTCTCCGTATGGCCAAAGGGTGAACCCAATCCATTCGGGCAGTACTTCAAAGGTCAGAGTTACCTTACCATGTTGGGAGATAGTGGAGCCTACAATGTAACCTTCGAGCCTGGATGCAGAAACAATTGGCACATCCATCATGGCGCTGTGCAGGTGCTGATTTGCGTAGCTGGACGTGGTTGGTATCAAGAGTGGGGCAAGGAAGCTGTGCCTATGACTCCGGGCACTATCATCGCCATTCCTGAGGGTGTGAAACACTGGCATGGGGCTGCCAAGGATTCTTGGTTCCAGCACATTGGCTATGAGAAGGATGTTCAACCAGGTGCCAGCAATGAATGGCTGGAGCCTGTGAGTGATGAGGATTACAACAAGTTGTAAAGATTGAATACATAATATAAAGAATTATCCCCACCCTATTGGATGGGGATAATTCTTTTAGGTAGGTGACGATTATTCTACCGAAACAGTCTGCGGTGATGTTGTTGGACCATGCACCACGAGTTTTCCGTCAGGCAGTATCTCCATTTTGTCGATAAACATCACACGACCATTATGAGTAATGGCATCCGTGCGTTCAGTACGCCCGTGATAGACGGTATAGAGGGTACCATCAGGCATGGTGAGCACCATGTTGTGGCCTGTGCAATAGACCTCCCCACCCTTGTCGTTATTACGCTCTAACACGGGGTTATTGGCTGCCTTGGTGAAAGGGCCTAAAGGTGATTTGCCTGTGGCATAGCCTACTGCGTAATAAGGACCACCATAGAAATTGGCACTATACATGATGTAATAGGTGTCGCCATGCTTGAAGATGAAGGAGCCCTCGTTCCAGCGGCGGTTGGCCTCGCCTGCCATCGCGCTGCGGCTCTCCCACTCTTGAACGCCTCCAAGTTCATAAGGTGGAACAAGCAACTGTACTGGTTCACCAATCGCCCCACTGAAGTCGGGTTTGATTTCCACGCCATATATCCAGCTTTCTTCAATCTCATCGTACTTGCCATCAGATTTCATCTTGGTAGCCAGTTCACTTTCCACTGCATGTTTGTAGCAGCAACGAGAGTAGTAAAGATACACCCTGCCATCGTCGGCAAAGTAGAGGTTGGCATCGATGATGGGATAGCCCGGGTCGAAGATGGGTTTATCAGAAAGTTCCTTGAACGGACCTGTAGGACTATCGCTCACTGCCACACCAATGCGGAATATCTCGCCCTCGTTGGTGGGATTCTCTTTCCAGTTAGAGGAGAACAACATATAGAACTTTCCATTACGCTCATATACCTCAGGCGCCCAGAAGCAATCGGTAGTCCAACCGTTAGGGTCGGCCTTGTAGCACTGACCGTGAAGGGCCCAGTTGGTGAGGTCGTCACTCACATATACATTGAAGCCGTCCATATTGCCCTCAGTGGTGCCATAGGCATAGAACTTGCCATCGCTGGCATGAAGGATGAAGGGATCACCCATCACCACGGGCTTGCCATCGGTCAAGGAGAGAGGATTGCTTACCTGAACGGGAGGATTAGATGGTTTATTCTTGCACATGGATAGCGTGAGCAAGAGCACAGACGCTACACAAAAACAAAGAAAAATGTTCTTTTTTTTCATAATTACTGTGTTAATAAGTTTATATACGCCACAAATGTAGTACTTTATTTTGATAGATTTGGCTTTTCTATCAATAAATTAGTATTTTTGTGGCATGAAAGGAAAGTCTGTACATATTCAAGTGTTCAGATGGCTGGGGTTGTTGCTCAGCATTTGCTTCTTGGTTTGCTTCGGCTATTGGATGCACGAGAGCTACAAGTCGATGTTGCAGAAAGAGGCTCCCATCCGCTATGCAGACCTGAATGCATTACCTCGTGGCTTGACTTCGATTGACAAGCTGCTAAAAGACCGTCTGCCTGCCGATTCAGCAAAGGTAAAGGACTTGGTGGTGTACAATTACCAAGGGCATACGTTGTATGATGTGGTGAGGGGGATGGATTCTCTGACTATCCCTGCTCATATTACAGACACAATGCCTCCTGTGTATGTGGCACCACCTGCCAGCTTTACGGAGTGGCGGGATTCTCTGCTTTTTGGTGTCATGCCATTAGATAAATATGCGTTGGATTATCGTCGCATCATTGCCCGATACGATGGGCAGGTGAGTCGCATCGAGTGGAACAGTTTTGATAGCATCCCCCTCTATATCATCAGTTTGGAGGGGCATGAAGAGCCCATTTACATCAATGCCTCAACACCCTATGTGAAACCATTTTATCTCACAGCGGAAGAGGCCTCAGAAGCTATAAGAGCATATTGTCAGGCAGATAGTGTAAGCACAGCATTGCTTTCTGATTATGATGATTATTATCTGGATCTGTATCGTAACCTCACCTTGCCCGTGTGGAAGACTACGGCAGATGACCATACCTATTATATAAATCCTCGCACAGGTGCTTATCAAAGTTTCAACTCGGCAAGCAAGTGGCTCTATGTGAGGAACCACGCTTTCAACGTGCTGCGATACAAGTTGTTCGCCAAACATCCTGAACGTTGGTTGCCTGTGATGTGGGTAGTACTGATATTGGGTTCTTTGCTGTCGCTGATAGGAGTACTGAAAATTACTCGTAGAATAATGAATAATGAATATTGAACAATGAATAATGAAGGATAAACATTGAATAATTAATATAGTATTATGAAGTTAAAAAGTTTTTGGGGTTTAGCTGTTGCCGCCTTGATGATGGCTTGTACAGCTGAAAAGCAAGCAGATGAAAATCCTGTGTTGACCATTGAGGGTGGTCAGATTCAGGGAGTATTAACCGATTCTACCAACGTGATGGTGTATAAAGGCATCCCATATGCTGCACCTCCAGTTGGTGACCTTCGCTGGAAACGTCCTCAGCCAGTCGTGGCATGGGAAGGTGTAAAAGTGGCAGACAAGTGGGGTAATGCGTCATTGCAGTCAGACCACAATCCTGGTGATTTCTACACTGAAGAGTTTTACTTTGGTGGTGACCCTGCACGTAGCGAAGATTGTCTGTATTTAAACATCTGGGCTCCTGCTCAGACCGTAGGTAAGACAGATGCCAAGCTGCCTGTAGCATTCTGGGTGCATGGTGGTGCATATATGGGCGGATGGGGACATGAAATCACAATGGATGGCGATGCATGGGCTACCCGTGGTGTGATTTTAGTTACCATCAACTATCGTTTGGGCATAATGGGCTTCCTGTCTCACCCACTATTGGCAAAGGAAGATGTTGACGGGGTGTCAGGCAACTATGGCACTTGGGATCAGGTGGCTGCTTTGAAGTGGGTGCACAAGAACATTGCCCAATTTGGTGGTGACCCAGATAACATCATGATATTCGGACAGAGCGCGGGTGCTGCCAGCATCAAGAACCTGGTTACATCTAATGAATCGAAGAAATTAGTGAGCAGAGCTATCATCCAGAGCATAGGTGGCTTAGGTGAAGTGATTCCTGCTCCCGCACAGGATGTAGCAGAGAACATTGGCAAGGAGATGATGGATGCTGCCGGTCTGACTACCTTGGAGGCGATGCGTGCCGCTACACCTGAACAGCTGAATGCTGCTTTTGGTGCATTTATGGCCACTGGAAAAATACAGGGACTGCCTTTCACTCCTCATATCGATGGCAGATTGCTGGGTAAGAGCTTTACTGAAGCTGCAACAGACAATACCATCGCTGACGTGCCTTATATGTTAGGCTCAACGCTGGATGACATGATGCCTACTATGGGTGAAGGTATTGACCAATTCGCATTCTTGCGTGAGACACAAAGTAAGAATCCTGTATATGCTTACCGCTTCGACCGCAGATTGCCTGGTGAGCCAAATACAGCTTACCACTCATCTGAACTGTGGTTTATCTTCAAGACGCTGAAGAATAGTCGTCGTCCTTTCACAGCAGCTGACTATGAGCTGGCTGACCGCATGATGGATTATTGGACCAACTTTGCCAAGTATGGCAACCCTAACGGCAAGAATGTGGATGGCGAGTGGAAGCCTGACACCAAAGCCAATCCGTTTGTAATGCATCTGGATGTAAAATGAAACTGATTTATCAAATAATATTGATGTGTTTTGTGACAATGGGAGCGTTCGCACAGAACGCCCCATTGACACTGCACTACAACCGTCCTGCTACCTACTTCGAGGAGGCGTTGGTGATTGGCAATGGTAATTTGGGTGGCATCGTTTATGGAGGTACCTACAAGGATAAGATTTCACTCAATGACATAACGTTGTGGAGCGGAGAACCTGAAGGTGAAGTCTATACACCTGATGCCTACAAAGCCTTGCCAGAAGTACGCAGATTGCTTGATCAAGAGGATTATAAAGGGGCAGAGGAAGCTATCAAACAAATACAAGGGCACTACAGCGAGAACTACCAACCAGTGGGGCAGCTGATTATCGATTATGGAACGGAAACAGAGATTATCAGTGGCTATGAACGTACTTTAGACATCAGCAAAGCCATCGCCACTACACATTATCAGAAAAATGGCAATGAAATCTCTACTGAGTATTTCGCATCTGCTCCCGATTCCGTATTGATTATCAGAATCAAAGCCAGCAAAGGCATTGATGCCAGGCTGTCTTTTACCTCACTATTGCCTTATGCCGTTCATACAGGCAACAAAGAAATCATTGCTGATGGCTATGCAGCATATCATTCATATCCCAATTATTATGGCGATTTGCCCAACGACCACAAGCATTTCTACGACCCAGACCGGGGTATTCATTTCAGAACCATCATCAAGGCTATTGCTCCAGATGGGAATGTGAAGACCTACCCTACCGGTGACTTGAAACTGGAAGGCTGCCATGAGGTAATGTTATTGATAACCAATGTTACCAGCTTTAATGGCTTCGATAAAGATCCTGTCAAGGAAGGAAAACCTTATCAACAGCTGGCCCAACAACGCATAGACAGGGCAAGTGCTTTATCGTATAATACACTACTACAAAGACATACAGCTGACTACAAACAGTATTTCGACCGAGTATCGTTGTTTTTAGGTAAGACAGACAGTCAAATTGCAGCCTTGCCGACAGACGAACAGCTTTTGCAATATACAGACAAAGGCATTGCCAATCCTGAATTGGAAGTGTTATATTTCCAATTTGCACGTTATCTGCTTATTGCCTGCTCAAGAACAAAAGGAGTGCCTGCCAATTTGCAGGGGCTCTGGAACGAATATCTATTGCCACCATGGAGCAGCAACTACACCACAAATATCAATTTAGAAGAAAATTATTGGGCAGCAGAGGTGACCAACCTTGCTGAGATGCATCAACCCTTCTTTGACTTTATCGGTAACTTAAGTCAGACGGGACGGATCACTGCTCAGAACTATTATGGTATCAATGAAGGTTGGTGTTTAGCTCACAATTCCGACATTTGGGCGATGACCAATCCTGTGGGCTTGCGCAAGGGCGACCCCAACTGGGCAGACTGGAATATGGGTGGTGCATGGGTTGCCACTCACATCTGGGAGCATTATCAATTTACGAAAGATATTGATTTCCTGCGCAGTTATTATCCTTTACTCAAGGATGCAGCTTTGTTCTGCATGAACTGGCTCGTGGAGAAAGACGGACATCTGCTGACTTCACCAAGTACCTCTCCCGAAAATCTTTACCTCACGGATGATGGATTCCGAGGTGCCACACTGTATGGAGCCACCTCAGACCTCGCTATGGTGAAGGAATGCCTGCTTGATGCTTTTGAAGCAGCAAAAGTGTTGAATGTGGATAAGGATGTGCAACGACAGATGCAGCAGACCATTAACAAACTGGCTCCATATCGCATCGGCAAGGATGGCAAGTTGCAGGAGTGGTACCACGATTGGAAAGATGCTGAGCCCACTCATCGTCATCAGTCTCATCTATTTGGACTATATCCTGGACATCACATCAACCTTGAAGATACACCCGAGTTAGCAAAGGCAGCTGCCAAGACACTTGAGATTAGGGGATTCAATACCACTGGTTGGAGTGCCGGATGGCGAGTAAACCTCTATGCGAGACTACATGACAGTGTGAATGCCTACAAGATATTTCAGAGGTTGTTGCATTATGTCAGTCCTGATAACTACACTGGGAAAGATGCCCATCGAGGTGGCGGTACTTACCCCAACCTGCTGGATGCCCACTCTCCTTTCCAGATTGACGGCAACTTTGGAGGTTGCGCAGGTATGGCAGAGATGCTCATACAATCCAGTATGTCAGACATCACATTGCTTCCTGCCTTGCCTGAACAATGGGCTAATGGCGAAGTGAAAGGCATCTGTGCACGTGGGGGCTTTGTCATCGATATGAAATGGGAAGACAGCAAGGTTGTGAGTCTTACCATCCATGCACGTCAAGCTGGCAAGACCACCCTGCATTATAATGGACGTTCACAGAAGATCCAATTGAAAGCGAACGAAACAAGAATAATTAATCTATAAAAATATATTTCTATGAAAATCAACCATTTACTATTCGTTTTCGTGTTGGCGTTAGCATCATGTACATCAACACAAGAGAAGGCTTCAGAGCAGCCTCAACAACCTGTTCAAACAAGTGAAACAGTGGATTACAAGCCTATGGCCAATCCTATCAAGAAGGAGAAATTTGCTCAGATCAACATTGTGGTGGGTGACATCTACAAAGCAGCCAAAGCTTGGGCCGCTATATTGGATATCCCTGTGCCAGAAGTGAGAGTTAATCATTTGGAATATAAACCCGAGTTCCCTTATACCTATCGCGGCGAGCCAAGCACTTGCGACTTGCTGGTGTGCGACATCGATATGGGTGGTTGGGTGCTTGAGTTGCACCAGGCCGACGAAAAAGCAAGCTCTTTCCGTGAGTTCTATGACAAACACGGCAATGGAGTTCACCACCTGGGCTTTGAGGTAGGCGAACTGCGTGATGAGGTTATCCAGGAGCTCTCAGCCCTCGGTTTCAATACCGACCGTACCTTTGGAGCCTATACAGGTAGCAGTTGGACCATCGTTGACAGCGAAGATGTTTTGGGTGTTAACCTGAATATTAAGCCGGTAAGATAAATTGTAGTAATGTATATATTCAAAAAGGTTGATGCCACAAAGCACCAACCTTTTTTATTCTTTAAACATCTATATCAATTGTTTAATGCACTTATCAGTTCCTCAGGAGAAACTAACTTCTGTTCACCCGTTGCCATATTTTTGAGAGTTACCTTGCCCTCTGCCAATTCGGATTCTCCAATCAAGGCGACGAAAGGAATGTTGTGGGCATTGGCATAACTCATTTGCTTTTTCATTTTAGAGGAATCGGGGAAGAGTTCGGCACGAATGCCTGCAGCACGGACTTTCAATAAGGTCTGCATTGCAAAAGTTGCTTCTTTTTCACCAAAGTTGATGAAAAGCAACTGGGTTTCGCCTACGGCTTCTTTTGGATAGAGGTCAAGTTGGTTGAGGACATCGAAGATGCGGTCGGCACCAAAGGAAATGCCTACACCTGATACGCCAGAGAGACCAAACACACCCGTGAGGTTGTCGTAACGACCACCACCAGTAATACTGCCAATCTGTACGTCCAATGCCTTCACCTCGAAGATGGCACCCGTATAATAGTTCAAGCCACGAGCCAATGTTAGGTCAAGTTCCATTTCATTATGCAGGTTCAAAGCAGCCAGTGTATTCAGAATATATTCCGTTTCCTCTACACCCTTCAGACCAATCTCACTACCAGCCAGTACGTTCTTCAGCGTAGCCAACTTCTCTGCATTGGAACCACTGAGCAAGATGATGGGTTGCAACTTGTCAATCGCCTCTTCACTCACGCCTTTCTCTCGCAATTCGGCATTCACATTGTCAAGACCTATCTTATCCAACTTATCAATGGCCACGGTAATATCTACGATACGTTCAGCCTCACCGATAATCTCTGCAATACCAGTGAGAATCTTTCTATTATTGATCTTGATGCACACCCTTACGCCAAAGCGGGTAAACACAGTATCTACAATCTGCATCAACTCCACCTCATTCAGAAGCGAATCGCTACCCACCACATCGGCATCACACTGATAAAACTCACGATAGCGACCTTTCTGCGGACGATCAGCACGCCAAACTGGCTGTATCTGATAGCGTTTGAAAGGGAAGGTTATCTCCTCTCTGTGCATCACAACATAACGGGCAAAAGGCACCGTAAGGTCGTAACGCAACCCCTTCTCACAGAACTTAGCAGAAAGATGGGCCACATCGCGACTCAACAACTCCTCGTCAGTAATGCCTCGAAAGCAGTCGCCAGAGTTCTGAATCCTGAACAGTAGTTTGTCGCCTTCCTCACCATATTTGCCCATCAGTGTTGAAAGATTCTCCATCGCTGGAGTCTCTATCTGATGGAAACCAAACAAGTGATATACTTCACGAATCGTGTCAAAAATATAGTTACGTTTCGCCATCTCGATGGGCGAAAAATCTCTGGTTCCTTTTGGAATACTTGGTTTTATCATTTTTAATGAATAATGAATAATGAACAATTAATCTCTACTACGCCCCATGAATATCATAATATAATAAATTAGGGTAGCTAGTGAGCCGAGGGCAGCAACTACGTAAGTATAAGCAGCTGACTTCAGAGCATCCTTGGCGTATGCCTGGTTGGTGTAGTTAGTCATACCACTATTGTTGAGCCAAGCCAACGCACGGCGACTAGCATCAATCTCCACAGGTAGGGTGATGAAGCTAAACAGCGTGGTCGCAGCAAACATCAAGATGCCAATGAGCAAGATGGTGGGGAATACTTCCAACAGGAAGATACCAGCCAAAATCACCCAAGTCACCCACTGAGAAGCGAAACTCACGATAGGCACCAACTGACTTCGCATTGTGAGTGGCCCATAGGCACGGGCATGTTGCACAGCGTGTCCACACTCGTGAGCAGCTACAGCAGCTGCCATAATGCTATCGCTATTATACACTCCTTCACTCAGATTTACCGTCTTATTCGTAGGGTTATAATGGTCAGTGAGCTGACCTTCTACATGCGTTACTTTCACATCGTACAATCCGTTGTCGCGCAACATCTTCATGGCAATCTCAGCACCAGTCATACCTGATGCGTTGCCTATCTGGGAGTACTTCTTGAACTTCCTTTGGAGGTTCCACTGTACTAGCCAACTAATAACGGCTACTCCGATGAAGATAATCCATTGAATTCCTATTCCTGTCTGCATATCTTTTAAGTTTTTTAGTTTTTTTAGTTTTTAAGTTTTTAAGTTAATCCACCGTCAGCTCCACTACCGTATCCATATCCGTAGGCACCTCAGGCAACTCAAGAAGATAACCTGTTTGGGCTTTGACAAGCTTCACAGGACTGCCATCCTTGAACAACTTAGCCTGGCTCAGCTTATGCCCAGTCAATGGCAAGAACAAACCTCGATCCTGCCATTTGAGAATATGTACATAGAGCTTATTGCCCTTCTGCGTGGTTACGCCCCAGTCACGAGGCGTCACCAAGCCCCCACGCGTACCATATATAGTTTCACCATATTGACGAGTCCACTCTCCTATTTCCTTCAATCGCTTCAGCGACTCAGCAGGCAACTGACCATCGGGTTGTGGACCAATATTCATCAGCAGATTAGCATTCAAGCCAGCCGCATGTACCAACATCTGCACCAGCTCTTTAGTAGATTTGAAGTGTATGTCGGTGATATTATAGCCCCACACGTCGCTCATGGTTTGACAAGACTCCAGTGGCACCTCATTGCTCACCTGCATATCACCTGAATATCCAGCAGAGTTCTCACCAGGCAGATCACGCTCAAATATCTGGATGTCCTCGCCTGGATTGAGGTTCTTATGGTGGTTATTGCCCACCAAGCAAGCAGGTTGCAACTTGTGAATCAACGCATATTGCTCCTCCAATTGCCAATCAAATGGTTCCGCATCATTGGCATGGTCCCAAACGCCATCAAACCAAATAGCACCAATAGGACCATATTGCGTAAGCAACTCAGTGAGCTGGGCATTCATAAAATTATAATATGATTTCCAGTTCTGCTGATCCGTAGGCCTACCCAACTGACGCCCTGTATTGCCCAGAGGATAGTCCAAACGATGCCAATCCAAGTGCGAGTAGTAGAAATTCAGCGTAATACCATACTTAGCGCAAGCATCTGCCAACTCCTTGATTACATCACGCTTGAAAGGTGTAGCCTCCACAATATTATATCCTTCACTTGCCTTCGAGTTGAACATCGAGAAACCATCGTGGTGACGAGAGGTAAAAGTGATGTAGTTCACTCCAGCATCCTTAAAAGCTTTTACCCAAGCCTCAGCATCAAACTTGGCTGGATAGAAGCCTGCAGGCATCTTGGCATACTCCAGGTAGTTAATGTTACGGTTGTTCATCACCCACTCACCCTGTCCCATCATGGCATAGACACCCCAATGCAGAAATACGCCCAACTTCTTGTCCTGGAACTCAGTACGGGCCTTTAGGTTCTCAGTTGTTGGAATATACTGGCCTTTGACCATTAACCATTGACCATTGACCATCAGCAAAGCCAATGCAATCACAGCATTTAAAATCAGTCTTTTTTTCATATCCAATCTCCTATTATTACAAAGGTCAATGGTCATCAGTCAATATCAATCAGTATATCTCACAATCGTCTGCTCACGATCAGGTCCCACAGAAACGATCTTCACAGGAACGCCCAACTCTTCTTCCAAGAATGAAAGGTAGTTATTGAACTCCTCAGGAAACTCATCCTCGCTCTGCATTTTAGACATTGGGGTCTTCCAACCCGGCATCTCCACATACACAGGCTCCACACCCTCAGAGATATCAAATGGGAAGTGGTCAACCACCTCACCATTCACCTTATAAGCCACACAGGCCTTGATGGTCTCGAAATCGTCAAGCACATCGCTCTTCATCATAATCAGCTTCGTCACACCGTCAATCATAACCGCATATTTCAGAGCCACCAGGTCAATCCAGCCACAACGACGCTTACGCCCCGTCACGGCACCATACTCATGTCCCAAGTCACGAATCTTATCGCCCACCTCGTCAAACAACTCAGTTGGGAAAGGGCCTGAACCCACACGGGTACAATAAGCCTTGAAGATACCATATACATCGCCAATGCGACGAGGCGATACACCCAGGCCAGTACAAGCTCCTGCACAAACGGTATTCGATGAGGTCACAAACGGATAAGAACCGAAGTCCACATCCAGCATCGTGCCTTGAGCGCCCTCACATAGCACGCTCTTGCCCTCGTCGAGCATCTTGTTTATCACATGTTCACTGTCCACCAGCTGGAACTGCTTCAAGTACTCAATGCCCTCAAACCAAGTCTTCTCTGCCTCGTCAATGTTATAACCAAACTTTAAGCCTCTGAGTATCTGTTCATGACGGGCCTTAGCAGCAGCATACTTTTTCTCGAAGTTCTGCAGCAAGTCGCCCACACGCAGACCGTTACGGCTCACCTTATCTGTATAGGTAGGACCAATGCCCTTGCCTGTAGTGCCCACCTTTGAGTCGCCCTTGGCAAACTCGTAAGCAGCATCGAGAACACGGTGGGTTGGCATAATTAGGTGTGCCTTTTTCGAGATTATCAATCGGTCTTTCAAGTTATGACCCGACTTTTCGAGCTCCTCAGCCTCAGCCTTGAACAAAGCAGGGTCGAGCACCACGCCATTGCCTATGATGTTCACTTTGTCACCTTGGAATATACCTGATGGGATGGAGCGCAGCACATATTTCTGGCCTTCAAATTCCAGTGTATGTCCCGCATTCGGACCACCTTGGAAACGAGCCACTACATCGTAATTAGGAGTCAGCACGTCAACAACCTTGCCTTTGCCTTCGTCACCCCATTGCAATCCCAACAATACATCTACTTTCATTTCTTCCTTTTATTAATGGTTAATTTTCTACTTAATGTTCGCTGACACCTGGTACACATACCATAGATATACAACGAATAATGCGTCTGCCTGAATCTTGGCAGCTTCTTCCCCTCAATGTCACGCTTAAGCTGTTCATCCTGAAACTCAGTCACCTTGCCGCATTGGGTACAAATCATGTGGTGATGGGTTTCCTGGTCGTAACTTTTCTCATATTGCGATGTGGTGCCAAACTGATGCTTGATGACCAGTCGGGCATCCATTAACAGGATGAGGGTATTATAGAGCGTGGCACGACTTACCCTAAACCTTGCGGTCTCCTCCATCAAAACATATAGCGACTCAATGTCAAAATGTCCGTCGATAGAATAAATCATGTCGAGAATGGCATAACGCTCGGGCGTCTTGCGATGCTTGCGGAGCGTGAGATATTCTGTGAATATCTGCTTTACCTTCTCCCTTACCTCAATGTTGTCAGTACGTAATTCCATGCTCATTCACACTTTCAGCAACAAAGTTAGCTATTTTTCCGTTATACAGTGCCAATATCAAGAAAAATTTATCTCCATTTCTTGGGTTACCCACTGCCACAACAACTTTTCCTGCTCTTTGTCGCTATCTTTCATAGGTTCCACCAACCTGCAAAGAGTGAAAGCATGCTGCTCATTGCCAGCTATATATTTCCTTAAAGCCGTCTGCACAGCCTTACGCACAGCATACGATCCTGCGAGGAACGCCACAATAGCCTGGTCAAGCAACTCATTCTCCACTCTATCCTCTAAGTCGCCCTTCTTACCCAACAAGCGGGCAATAATGAGGTAGCCACATATCTGCTGATACTCCCCCTCGCAGGCTATCAGCTGCAACGACTTCTGTGGAGCATATGGCAGATATTGAAAGAGATGCATGCAGGTCATCTCTGCCATCTCCAACGTGGGCATCGCCTCTATCCAGATGTCCATAATCTCTGGATAGAATGTCTCAAATGGCTGCAGCAACCCTGCTAATATCTTGCACTCGCGGATATTTTCCTTCCACAAAGCCTGTGCCAAGTCGTGATTTTTCTCAAACTGGGCAGCAATTTGCTTAATACGTGGCAGTTCTACGCCAAAGTTCAACTTGTAGGCAATGCCGTTTTCACGCATAGTCGTCGATGCAAATCCATTCATCGACAACCGCAATTGAGTCTTTATTTCTTTTATCTGTTCGTTGACCATTACAATGTACGATAGTCCTTGCTATACCTCAGCATCTGCTCAACATAACTCTCATCGTAGGTTACCTTTACATCGGTAACTTGGCCGGCAGCATCCGTCACCAACTCATACTTTGGATTCACAAAACCTTTATATGGAGCCAAGTTCAACTTCTTGTAACGCTCAAGTACCTCTTGATGCAACACAGGATCCACTTTCACGCCATAGTCCTCTATTAATTTGCGAGCAGCCTCGTAATCACCTGTCGATTTAATACGTTGCACCTCTGCCAGCAACTCGCCAAACAGATTACGCAACTTAGCATAGTCGTTAATCTTCACATAGGTCTTGCCATCCTTCTTTGCTAATTCCACCACGTTATCAGCCTTACCGTGCTCGTAAGCCCAATGAGCTACAAACGAACGGTTACGCATGTGTGCCTCCTCAATGTTCTTCCCTGGCTCGATGCGTACCAACTGCGTCATCAGTCCGTTCATCAGGTAAGTGTAATACTCAGACTTATAAGCCTCGGCATCAGGTACTAAGCCCAATTCCACCAACTTTGAATCAGCTAGGTAGTAGAGCGCAAAGAGGTCTGCACGTCCTTCCTCTAATGGTGAACCGTATGCTTTCAGGGCATCGGGGTCAACACCAGGCAACAGCTTGCCAGAAGCATGACCCAAACACTCGTGTAAATCGGTGTGCAGCTCGTCAGTATAATCAGCATACTTGTCTATCAAGTCCAATTCAGCCTGACTATATACAAACTCCTCGTTAAAGCCATTACCGTGAGCCGCCTTGTTATAGGCATCCGTTATGTTACCGATGGTCACCGACTTGGAACCGTGCTGTGCACGCACCCAGTTGGAATTTGGCAGGTTGATTCCAATGGCAGTAGAAGGATAGAGTGCACCAGAAAGGATAGAAGCCGTTATCACCTTGGCAGAGATACCTTTCACGTTCTCCTTCTTGAACTGCTTATCTACAGGCGAATTATCCTCAAACCACTGTGCGTTCTTACTGATGGTCTCTGTACGCTTGGTTGCCGCCAAATCCTTAAAATTCACAATTGCCTCCCAGGTACCCTTCATGCCCAATGGGTCATCATAAGTCTCCGTAAAGCCATTGGTGAAATCCACTAATGAGTTCAGGTCTTTCACCCAAAGGATAGTATAATCGTCAAAGGTCTTCAAGTCACCCGTCTGGTAATACTCAATCAACTTGGCAATCACAGCCTTCTGCTCAGGTGTCTCAGCCACGCCCTCAGCTTTCTGAAGCCAAAACACAATCTTCTCGATGGCTGTGCCATAGAGGCCGCCCACTTTATACACATCCTCATAAACCTTTCCGTTTTTCTTCACCAACTTGCTATTCAAACCGTATGACACAGGTGTTTCATCATTCGGGTCCTTCATCTTGTTGTAGAAAGCCTCTGCCTCGTCCTGTGTCAAGTCCTCATAGAAATTCACAGCAGAAGTCTTTATGAGATCTTCACCATCAGCTTGGTTGGTGCGCATCTTCAGTAATTCGGGGTTAAAGATAACAGGACATATTTCATCACACAGTTGCTCCAAGGTCTGACCTCCTTTGAGTGGAAGTTTGGCAGCATCCACGCTTGCCAGCGCTTTTCTGAAAAAATCTTCACTGAAGCCAGGCACGAACTTCTCGCTACCATAGTGATGGTGAATGCCCGAAGAGAACCATACACGTTTCAGGTACAGCTCCATTGCCTTGAAATCGGCAGAGTTGCGATCGCCTTGATAATCCGTATAAATTGCCTCTAAAGCACGACTTATAGCCAAGTTATATTTACCATTCTGGTCATAGAAAATGTCACGCCCCCAAAGGGCAGCCTCCGAAAGGTAATACACCAATTCTTTCTGCTGCAGAGTCAGGTCTTCGAAACCAGTCACCTTATAACGCAGAATCTGTAAATCAGCAAACTGTTCCACTGTATAATTAAATTTTTGATTCTCAGGTGCTGTCTTTTGCTCTTGGTTGCCGCACCCTGTAAGCAAGGCAAGAGACATCAATGCATATAAAACAAGCTTCTTCATAACTCCTCATTATTTTTGTACAAAGATACGGATTATTAGAGGAAGTGCCAAACTTTATGGCAAAAAATGACGCTCGCAGATTTCACTATTATTGCTTATTTGTGTTATAAACATTCATACATTCAAATTAGGACAAAGACAATCTCCGTCTTCTTGAAACAGAGAAGTTATTATTATGCATAAATATAATACATATAATAACAAAAATAATTTCTTTCAAAACAACACCATCCCCATACCAATGCAAATAAAACCTTCTCGACCTATTTGAATGTTTCTAGTACATATCAACTCTATTACTCACCTAAAATCATAACAGTAGGTAACTCCCAAGTTTGGTTCCGCCTGACTACCATTTTGAGATTTACACCCCCTCTACTTGGCATTTGCAAATTGTTGAACGTTACTCTACTGCTTCTTCTCCAAAAGAGATAGTGGGTCGAAGAAAAAAAGCACAATCGATGGCAAAAAAAAGAGAAAGATAATTTGTTTTTTTTGCTATTAGTTGTACCTTTGTAATATAAAAGCAAGATAATAATTTTTATGGCAGTAATATTCAATAAAGAAGCGTTGCAGGCACTGGATGACCGCAGTGAAGTGGAGGAGATGGCACGCGTGGTCTCTCCCTCTTTGACAGTGGTTTTGGTTGCTATGCTGACCATGTGTGCAGTGGCTCTGTTCTGGTGCATCTTCGGCACGATTAATTATAAAGTAAGAGGTGAAGGCATTGTATTTCCCTTTGGGGAACCGCTGGCAATGACATTGCCTTTCGATGGCAATGTGGACAAAGTGCTGACATCACACGGCACAAGCGTACAGCCCGGCGAGGCATTGGTACAGGTTAGAAACGCACTGGCAACCAGTGTTGTAAATGCTCCTAGGGCTGGCGTGGTATTGAACTACCTTGCAGAAGGCACTGCCTTCAAGGCCCGAGAGCCGATGATTTGGATGATGCCACAGGAGAATGAATTTCACGAACGCGAGATTCTATGCTACCTGGATTCTAAGAATATGCGTAAGCTGAAGGTGGGACAGGAGGTGCAGGTAACACCTGCCGACCTGCAACGTGAAACGTGGGGCTATGCCTACGGACACATCACGGGCATTGAGCCTTTCCCCACGAACCAGGCAGAAATCATGAAACGCATGAAACTGGAGCAGTTTGCCACCTTCATTCCTAATGGTGTGGCAGTTTATGAGGTACGCGTGGTGCTAGATGCCGATGAAGAGGGCATCAGATGGAGTCGCAAGAAGAGCCGTGAACTGGAGATGAAAACGGGCGCTCTGTGTACCATTCAGGTGATTACCAATGAGAAGAAGGTGTGGCAGGTGCTGATGAATACGGCTACCGATACGTTTGACAACATCTTGGATAAGTAGGCGTATGGCAAGCAAATCAAAGAAAATAGTAAAGGTGCCTGTGGTTATACAGATGGAGGCCGTGGAGTGTGGTGCTGCATCGTTGACGATGATCCTGGCTTATTTTGGCAAATGGCTCCCACTGGAGGAGGTGCGTGAGGCTTGTGGCGTTTCACGCGACGGAAGTAGTGCTAAGAGCATCTTGCAGGCAGCCAGACGATATGGCTTAAAAGCGAAGGGGTACCGCACGAATACCGAGAGCCTAAATGGTCTGCAGCCTGCCATCATCCACTGGAACTTCGAACATTTCGTGGTCTTCCGCGGCTTCGACCGCAAAGGGTACGCCTGCCTCAACGACCCCGGTGTAGGACCTGTGAAGTATCCCCTTGAAGAGTTCCGCAAACATTTCACAGGAGTCTGCCTGACCTTCAGCCCGACGGAGAAATTCGAAAAGAGCGGCCAGCAGACGAGCATCCTCTCCTACATCCGCAAGAACATGAAGGGCGCTCGCGAAGCGTTCTGGCTCACGTTT
>JAEEGF012241422.1_pt1 | contig 19981 bp, 3 predicted proteins | sample 9134171 | NCBI WGS metagenome assembly JAEEGF01 (sample SAMN16246542, study PRJNA631951) | gut metagenome | biome: gut microbiome; feature: rumen; material: AP-attached | host: Bos | place: Iran: Karaj | collected 2018-10
CCAGAACGTTCAACTTCTGGGGTGGCAGCAACCACGGAACGGATGTCCCCGCCACGGCTTCGGCCTCCAGCACCTCGGCCACCCAGTACGAGTGGACCATCACGGGCGAAGGGGCACAATATCTGTCGTTCGAAAGCGGCTCGGACGTCACCACGAGCAATGCCGAGAACCCCACCATCTACTACCGCACCGAGAACACCACAGGCCACAAGACCGCCACGCTGACCCTGACGGTGACCTTCGGCACCGGCGAGTCGGCGACAACGATGACCAAGACAGTCGACATCACCGTCCAGACCTCGTGCCAGAACCCAGCACAGGCGGCAGCCCCCACGGTGAGCTATGAAGGCGCCACCGTGACGTGGAACGCCACGGCCTCCAAATACAAGGTGGAATGGAAAAAATCGTCCGACAACTGGACCTCGGCCAGCAGCGCCGAGGTGGAGGGCGAAACCAGCTACACCATCACCGGACTGGACAACAACACAGCATACGACTACCGCGTCACCGCTTTCTGCGATGGTGCATACCTGACCGCTCCCGCTTCGGCCACGGGCAGCTTCACCAGCAAGAACGTTAACAGCTGCCTGATCTATGGCGCCGTCTTTGGCGGCGGCCGTATGGCCGACGTCAACGGCAAGACCGAGGTGGTCATCATCAACTGCGACAGCATCGGCGCCGTCTATGGCGGCAACGACATTGCCGGCTCTGTAGTCGGTGCCGACGGCTCGACCATCACCCTGGGTGTCAATGCAGGTGATAGCTATTCGTCAACATACAATTCCAATGCAGCCTCGAACAATGTCGTCATCGGCTCTGTCTATGGCGGTGGCAACGGCTACTATGCCTACAACGGCACCTCATTTGTGGCTGCTGACGACGAAAATACCTCGCATAGCGTGGCTGCCAGCGGCAGCGTCAACGCTATGACGCAACAGAACAGCGTGGGAGATGCCGTATGGACGAATACCGGCGGAGAACCCGTAACGCTGAATATCCCGGCCATCAGCAAGACCAACATCACCGTCACCAACAACGTCGTGAAGGTCGACTCCGTTTTCGGCGGAGCCAAGAATGCCTTCATCAGCAACACCAGTGGCGACAACACCCTTATAGCCATCAACGGCGGCACCATCTTCTCCGTCTTTGGCGGCAACAACTTCGGCGGCACCCTGGGCGTCGGCAGCAACCAGCATATAGAGCTGGCCGGCACCAAGACCAACCTGACGGATGCCGCTCGTGGTCCTCAGAATACCTATACCAGCGGCTTCGGTCGCGACTTCGGCATTCGCTACCTCTTTGGCGGCGGCAACAAGGTGGAGGGTCGCAACGTCATCATCAACGTCACCGGCGGCCAGGCCGACACCGTTTTTGGCGGCGGCAACGCTGCCGACGTGGCATCGGTAAACCTCACCGTCAACTGCCCGATGGCCAGCGGCACCGCCCCCACCTTTGGCAGCACCTATAGCGACGCCATCGAGTCCTACTCCGGCGCGCCGACGGTCAAGGAGTCGCCCGCCTACGCTTGGAACGGCAGCGGCCTCTACAATGTGCGCACCCTCTTTGGCGGCAACAATGCTGCCAATATGAGTGGCCTGCCCACCGTCACCCTGACGTCGGGCAGTGTAGGCACTGTCTATGGCGGCGGCAACGCCGGCGATATGCTGGCATCTATCACCGACCCCGGTGACATCACTGCCGACTTCGACGGTCAGTTGCTCGGCGGCGTGGAACAGACCATCTACTACAGCACCCACGTCGAGATGAACAGCGCCAATATGGTAGTCGACTACATCTATGGCGGCTGCCAGAAGAGCAGCGTGGCCCGCAGCACCTGGGTTGAGATGAAGAATGGCCACGCCGGCACCGTCTTTGGCGGATGCAACATCAGCGGCGACGTGGGAAGCATACCCCTCAATCCCGCAGGCAGCTATCCCGAGAAAGACCAGTACGTCAATGGTGCCACCTATGTCCTGACTTCGGGCGGAACGGTACACGGCGATGTCTTCGCCGGCAGCAACGGCCGCTACCACTGCAACGACGCTGTGCACTATGTCGAAGGCATCAACTACACTGCATACAACTACGTTGGCTTGACCATCCCCACCCACAACGAGACCCACGTCCTGCTGAAAGACGGCATCACCGTCAAGGGCAACGTCTATGCCGGCGGCAATATGGCACCGGTGGGCTTCAGCTCCGCGTCGCGCCAGGGAATATACAACACCTATGTCGGCTTTGCCTCGGTAATTATGACCGGCGGCACCGTGGAAGGCGACGTCTATGGCGGCGGCAAGATGGCCTCCGTCTACGGTAGCAACGACGTGCAGGTGTCGGGCGGCACCATCGGCGGCGCCCTCTATGGCGGCAACGACATTGCCGGCCAGGTGGCCCAGGTGTCGAACCGCAAGCTGCCCGATGAGTTCGGTGTGGCCTCTGACGGCAAGACCAAACTCAACGCCCTCAACGTCAACACATACGTCCGCGTCACCGGCCGTCCCGACATCAACACCGTCTATGGCGGCGGCAACGGTGCCTACGACTATGAGAATATGACCGGCGAGTTGTGCGACATCACCAACAAACCCATCCAGACCGTCACCTTCGTCGACATCGACATCGACGGCTACGAGACCTCTGCCGGCGCCAATGACGGCGGCCATATCGCCAACGTCTATGGCGGTGGCAACGGCGTCACCGTCACCGGTGCCATCACCGTCTTCGTCAATGTCAAAGGCAATGGCGGCAGCGCCCCAATGGCCTACGACCACATCGACACCATCTACGGCGGCAACAATATGGGTGACCTGGCCATCGTGCCCGACATCATCCTGCTCAACGGCCAGGCCAAGAACGTCTATGGCGGCTGCAACGCCGGAGCTATGACCGGCGGCGAATCGGTCACCTCCACCTGCGGCGAGACCTATAATTCCGTAGGCAGCTTGGTGCACCTGCGTGCCACATATACAGGTGCCGGCTCAGACGTGAACCAGACCTGCACCGGTACCGTTTCGGGTGCCGTCTATGGCGGCTGCAAGATGAACGGTGTGACCAACAACAGCCTCGTCCTCGTTGAGGGCGGCACGCATACAGCAAGCATCTATGGCGGCAGCGACATCAGCGGCACCATCGGCAACACTTCGCAGGTGGTACTCTGCGGCGGCACCGTCGGCAGCGCCTTCGGCGGCGGCAACGGCGACTATTACTATGATGGCAACAATGTCTATGACAAGGACAATCATTCGATACGTGTAGCATCCAGCGATGCAACAGTATCGGCTCCTTCCTGCACCGACTCGCGTGTCGATATCGTTGGCGGCAACGCTTCCAACGTCTATGGTAGCGGCAATGCTGCCGGCAGCGGTACTGCAACCATCAATATGACCGCCGGCAGCGTCAGCACCGGCATCTATGGCGGCTGCAACAGCCAGGGTACGGTGACCGGCGATGTCACTGTCGACATCCTTGGCGGCACCGTGGGTACCGACGCTGACCATCCCGCCAGCGGCATCTTCGGCGGCGGCTATGGTGCCAGCACCCTTACCAACGGCAACATTACAGTCAATATCGGAGCATCGAATACCAACGACGGTGCCACCATCTACAGCGACATCTACGGCGGCTCGGCACTCGGCACCGTCAACGACGCCTATGCCGACTTGACCACCGTCAACATCCTCAGTGGCTCGGTGACGGGCAATATTTATGGCGGCGGTCTTGGTGCTGCCAACCTCGATGGCAACGGCTATGTCACAAGCACCATCACTGAGGCTGTTGTCAACGGCACCGTCCACGTCAATATCGGTGCCGACGGAATGACCGGCTCCGGCCCCACCATCCACGGCAAGGTGTTCGGCTGTAACAACCTGGCCGGCACGCCCAAGGGCAACGTCTATGTGGATGTCTACAAGACTGCCCACACCGCATCGCCCGACAATAGATACCCCAACCCCGTACCCACCACAGTTGACGACGCCAACTTCCCCCAGGCGGCCTACGCTATCGACGAAGTCTACGGTGGCGGCAACCTGGCCTTCTATGAGCCGACCGAGGGCAGCGCCTTCACCCACGTCCATATCCACAACTGCGACAACACGATTGAGTATGTCTACGGCGGCGGCAACGCAGCCCAGACCCCGAAGAACGATGTCGTCATCGACGGTGGACGTATGTACTACGTCTTCGCTGGCGGTAACGGTGCCGGCGCGGGTAACCCGGGTGCCGATGTTGAGGGCGATGCCACGCTGACCGTCAACGGCGGCATCATCGACGCCTGCTTCGGCGGCAGCAACACCCTTGGTACTATTGGTGGTACGTCGACCATCAACCTGACAGACGGCAACTCCTGCGCCCGACTTATCAAAGAGGTCTTCGGCGGCGGCAACCAGGCTGCTACCGGAAGCATCGAGATTAATATTCCTTGCGGCACCGAAGGCCTTTACGATGTCTACGGCGCTTCGAACGACGCCAACGTCAACGGCGACGTGACCCTCAACATCTGGGGCGGCGTGATGAACAACGTCTATGGAGGTTTGAAAGGTGATCCTGACGGCACCGCAAAAACAATCTCCGGCGATGTCACTGTCAATATCTATGGCGGTAATATGAACAGCGTCTTCGGCGGCTGCAATGTCAAGGGTGTCATCCAAGGTAAAATCACCGTCAATGTCAACGTCGATACGGCTCTGTGTCCCGACGAGCAGAGAATTGTAAACGTCTATGGCGGCGGTAACCAGGCAGCCTACACGGCACCTACGACAGGCACCTACACTGGTCTTTATCCCGAAGTGAACATCATCCACGGAACCGTTGAGAACGACGTTTTCGGTGGCGGTCTCGGTGCAACGGCTGTCGTCACCGGCAACCCCGTGGTTACCGTCGGCAAACCGACCACCGTCATCCCTGCTGCAAACCAAACCATCACCACACCTGACCCGTCGCCCAAAACCTTCTGGTCGACGGTGGGCAACAACGTCTATGGCGGCGGCAACGCAGCTCAGGTAAGCGGCAACACCAAAGTGCTCATCATCAACAAGACCATTGTTGACGGCAACGTCTATGGCGGCGGCAACGCCGCCGGTGTCACCGGCAGCACCGACGTCCAGATAGGCGACTGATAGACAGGCCCGAAGAGGGCGATGAAATATGAATACCCAATCTCCGGAGGTAGGCGGCAAATTATTGCCACCCCCTCCGGAGATTTTTTCGTTATGACGTTGTTTCGTTATAACGTCATAACGGAATAGCGTTATAACGAAAAAACACCGCAACAGCCCTATACCAACTCCGTTCGTTGTCCGTTTGTTGTCCGTTTGTTGTCCGTTTGTTGTCCGTTCACGACTGGACAACAACTGGACAACAACTGGACAACAACTGGACAACGGACGGAGTTGGTCCCTTCCAGAAGCGGGGCGGGGCGGGGGAGGAGTCGGGCTGTTTCCGGAGCGGGAACCGGAAGGGCCAAAGGGCGTTCGGGTTGAAACTTTCTGCATTTTTTTAGATTTTTTAAGTTTAAAAATGCGGTGGAATTGATAATTATTCCTATATTTGCAGCTTGGTGAACAATGCACATTTGCGTCCAGTTGATTGTATGTCAGATGTTTGCAGGGATTGGGGATATTGTATTCAATCCGATAGTTTGCCAAAAATGAAAGAAAAAGCAGTAAAAAGGCACTAAATGATGAAAACTAAAGAGACTATTTTACGATATATGACGAAGCAATTTAGAACTTTGTTTGTGTTGGCGCTTGCCCTGTTTTCGGTATTGACCGTCCAGGCACAGGCTCCGGTCAAGACTCAACCGCGTATCGGCGGTGCTGTATTTGGTGGCGGTCGTATGGCCGACGTTGGAACCAATACGGTTGTGACTATTGTAAACTGCGACACTATCTCTGCCGTCTATGGTGGCAATGACATCGCTGGTACCGTCGCCGGTGCCAACGGTTCGACCATCGCTGTCGGTACATTGGCAGGCAATGCACGTGGTGTAACTAATGGTGAAATCAACATCGGCTCTGTCTATGGCGGTGGCAATGGCTACTACAAGTATGACAACAACGCTCCCGGCGTGGCTGTGGGTACTACGGTGCTTACCGGCAGGACTTTCAGCACCAGTGTCACTGATGTGGCCGGCGGCGACAGCTATGTCTCGTCGGGTACCATCCCCTCCATCGGCAAAACCTCCATCACGGTCAACACCGACTTCGTCCGTATCGACTCCCTCTTTGGCGGTGCCAAGAATGCTTTCATCACCGGTACCGAAGGGAACAACACCTATATCGACATCAACGGCGGTGTCATATACGCCGTTTTCGGTGGCAACAACTTCGGCGGTACTTTGGCTGCTGCAAAACAGGTCATCAATGTCGACGGCACCAAGACCAACACCAGTTCGTCGGTCAACCTGGGCGGCACCTACGCTAATGGCCGTGCCTGGACTAGCGATGACAGCGAGCACGGTATCCGCTACCTCTTCGGCGGCGGCAACAAGGTTAGCGGCAAGACTGTTGAAATCTATGTCAACGGTGGTCAGATCGATACCCTCTTCGGTGGCGGCAACAGCGCCGACGTTACCAGCACGACGGTCAACGTCAATGTGACCAGTCCGCTCTACACCTTGGCAACTTCGCCCTATACCAACCCTGCGACCTACGCCTACTCCACTACCGGAAGCGTATTCGATATCCGCTGCCTCTTTGGTGGCAACAACGCTGCCGATATGAGCGGCCTGCCGACGCTGAACCTCACCAAGGGCGGTGTCCACAACGTCTATGGCGGCGGCAACAAGGGTGTGATGCTGGCAGATGACTCCTATACTGACAACTACGCACTCGAAAATATCACTCCCACCAGCAACACCAACCACAAGGAAGGTGCCAAACGCAGCACCAATGTGGTGGTCAGCAGCGCCGACTTCATAGCCGACACCCTCTATGGCGGCGGCCAGAGTGCCGGTACGCTGCACGACACCTACGTCGAGATTGCCGGTGGCAATGTCGGTGTTGTCTATGGTGGCACCAACATTATGGGTCAGATTGGACCCACCCAGGCTGGTGCCCGTCGCGACTTGGCCAAGACCAATGTGTATATCCACGGCGGTACGGTCTACAACTCCGTCTTCGGTGCCAGCAACGGTTTGTATCGTTGCCATAACGGAAACATCTATTTGGCTGGCGACAACCCCTTCTTTGCCGACGCCAATGCCTACTCATATCTGATAGACCAAAATACCCCGTCGGTCTTTAACAGCTATGTCTACATCACCACCGGTGCCAACATCTACGGCAACGTGTACGGCGGCGGCAATATGGCCGTTGTCGGCAAGCCTGCCGCGATTGCATCACCCGCAGTGCTTGATATGGCCGGCATCTCTCTGCTCCACATCGACGGCGGTACCATCGGCGTGGGCGGTCCTAACTACAACAGTACTATGGACTCCATCTATACTGCCGGCAACGTCTATGGCGGCGGTAATATGGGTAGTGTCTATGGTGCTGCCGACGTCATTGTCAGCGGCAGCCCCATCATCTACGGCAACGTCTATGGCGGCAACGACAAGACCGGTCGCGTCTACAGCCCGCTGCGCGGACTTGCTTTGACCGAGATCCATAACAGCTCGTCGCTGGCACAGGCCTCTGCATTGCGCAGCGAATATCCCGGCCTTCCCGTCGACATTACACAGAACCAGCCCTTGGCTCTTAACGAACAGAATGCAGCCACCTACACCCTCATCAAAGATACTCCCAAAATCTACGGCTCCGTCTTCGGTGGTGGCAATGGTGACTATGAATATGTAAATACTTATAGTGACAAGGCGGCTGCCATCACTGCCGGCACCTCTGCCGACCGCGTCGTCATCGACTGCTCGGGAACGGCAAGCGCCGACGAGCGCAGCTCGTTTGTCGACATCAACGTCGATGAGACAGGCTATGTCAACCGTGTCTTCGGTGGCGGTAACAGCCGTACTACCGGCTATGCCCTCAACAACGGCACCCCTGAAGAAGGTTTTAGCTATGTCTTCCTCAACAGCACTGCTGCTCCGGCCAACGATGAGAACCACGTCAATGTCGGCACCATCTTCGGCGGCAACAACAACGTGGAGATGAACAAGGTTCCGCGTATCGTTATGCTGCAGGGCAAGGTGGGCAACGTCTACGGCGGCGGCAATATGGGCGCTATGACCGGCCTCGCCGTTGTCAGCTCGCTGCCCGTCAGCACCTACGTCGCCACCCCGAGCCCGAATGTTGTTGTGACCGAGAACATCTATGGCGGCTGCAACGTCGCCGATGTGGAGAACGACACTTACGTCAAGGTTACCCAGGGCAAGATTCGCGGCAACGTGTTCGGCGGCAACGACCTCTCCGGTATGGTGAACATCTCGCACGTCATCATCGACGGTAAAGCCAGCGGCAACCTTGCCATCAGCGGCAATGTCTATGGCGGCGGCAACGGCGACTATGCCTTTTATCAGCAGCAGGTCGACGCCAATGGCGCCTACTATACAAAGTCTGACCTCTCGACGGTTCACGCTTATACTGACGCGGCAGCGGCAGAAGGCGCTTCAGCCGGCGTTGCAGGTAAATACTGCACCAGCCACTTCACCTATTTTAACCTCGACGGCCGTCCCTATGTGGACAGCGCCGCGGTGGTCCTGAACGGCGAATTCACGATGACTGGCAACGTCTATGGCGGCGGCATCAGCGGTGACTGCCGCAAGACCAATGTGCTGGTCGATGCCGAGAACGGTACTTTCAACGGAATGATATTCGGTGCAGGCCGTGGTCGCGTCGACAATATGGGTCTGCGCATTGACGGTACTTGCAAGGACCTCTATATTGGTGTGGCTCAGGATGACGACGGCGACGGTGTCACCGACCGCGACGGCTCTGGCAACATCATCTTTGGCGAGGGCAATGCTATGGGTAACGTGCTCGACACCGCTTGGCTCACTGTGCGCCGCTTTAAAGCTATGGGCGGCCGCAGCGCAATGTTCGGCGGTGGCCAGAGCGGTAACGTAGGCACCACGGTGGTGAACTACGAGTCCACCGCTGTCAACCCCATCAAGGCTCTCTACCTTGGCTGCTTGGCATCGAATGTCACCAATGCTGCCACCGGTATCATCAACGCCACCGAGACCCCCTCGCACGGCGAAGCGATTATCGACACAATCTATGGCGGCAACGACTTCACCGGTCGTGTGGAGCGCACCGAGCTGACAATCAACTCGGGTGTCTTCACCCACGTCTTCGGTGCCGGCAACGGCGACTATAACTATGACCAGTGGATTGTCAACCGCACCGAACTTGCTGATGATGCTTCAACATTGGCTATTGCCCATTGCGCTGACACGGTTCCCTATACTATGGATGTGGTCGTCAACATCAACGGAGGCAACTTCCTCAACACCGTCTATGGCGGTGGCAATATGGGTCTGGTCGGCGACCGTGATATGGCTGCTGCCAATATGACCAGCGCCAATGCCGACCGTGCCGACTATATAGGTACTATTACTATGAATGTCCACGGCGGCGAGTTCCATCGCCACCTCTTCACCGGTGCCCGTGGCAAGGCCGATATGGAGGGCAGCCGCTTCTTCAATTACACGGCTAATGGTGTCGACGGACAGGAGCTTGGCAAGCAGCTTGCCTATGCACAGAAGATATTGAATATGGACGGCGGTCACGTGATGTTCAGCGTCTATGGCGGTAGCGAGGCTGTCGACGACGGCTTCCCCTACGAGTGCATCGGTGCAGTGAACTATGCTGCCGATCCTCTTGTGAACACCACCCTGCGTCCTTCGACTATTATGAACATCACCGGCGGCCGTATCGAGAAGAGCGTCTACGGAGGTGGCTATCAGGGTAACATTTACGGCTCAGTCTATGTCAACGTTGGTATCGATGCCGTTCGCGACTGCCCAGCTTGGACCAAGACTTTCGGCAACTTCAATGTGGCTGCCTACAAGCCCAACCTGCTTGACCACAGCGGCTATACTGTACACAACACCCTCAGCGGCAAGACCGTGGAGCCGGTCACTACCAGCAATATACCCGGCAATGTCACGCTGAAGAAAGGCGTCGTCAACCTTGAGGCTTCGGTCTACAACGCCAGCGACTGGGGCGAGGCAGGTGCCAATGCCTACTTCCTCACCCGCGGTGTCTTTGGCGGTGTCACCAATGTATTGATAGATGGCAAGGGCTACTATACGTCGCTCACCAACCCCTTCGATGTAGACCTGCCTGAAATGACTATTGCCTACAGCGTCATCGGTGCCGGTACATCGACCGAGGGCGGCGACGTGAACCGTCTCGTCACCATCAGACACTATGGCGACTATGCCTGCCCCGAACCTTCGAGAACACTCTTCTCTATCCAGCGTGCCGACAAGGTGATACTCGACAGCGTCTTCATCACCCTCCACGGTGAGCAGGATGCATTCTCGGCCTACGCTTCGCCGAGCTACAGTTTCTGCCGTATCGACACCCTGATATTCCGCGTCGACAATATCGTAATGATTGAGTCGCCTGCCATTTATGTTGGCAACTGGGTCAGCCTGAAGACCGACGAGGTATATGATATTTTCAATACAGCACATCAGTATGACAATGCAGAGGTGGAGAATCCTACCGACGACACCGACCCATCCAACCCTGTAGTCAGCACAACACCCAATGACTTCTTGGACAACCTGTATGGTAGACCTGGAGCTGGACAAACTTGTAATGACGTATCGTGTGATAATCTTGGTGTCTGTGAGCGACTGCCATCCGAGCGTGGACAGGATGGTCACGCCGCTGCCCGCAACGTGCTGATGATGCGTAACGGTTCGTATGTCAGAGTGTCGCCCTTTGTGGATAACATAGACAACAGTACGTCGACTGCCGGTCACGACGGTCTTGACGACCCGAACCACGCTTTCGGCCACGTGCTGGGTTGGATGTATCTGCTTGCCCAGGACCAGACGATGTCGTATGTCTATGCCGACGTCAAGCGCGCTGCCCAGAACATCAACGAGACCGACGGTGGCTTTGTGTCGACCTGCTACTGCGAAAACAAGAATGGCACTTATACAGATGAGCTCGACTATACCAATGTGACCATTCCTGGCGAGAGCCACTATCGTTCGTGGAAAATCGGTACCAACCAGGGCTCGCGCGTGCGCCACATTACCCTTGTTGCCAACGCCAACCCCGACGGAACTCTGAACTATAATTTGCCGGCTGGTAATTATGACCTCTATGTCAAAGATGTGGATGGTGGAAATGATGTGTCAATTGATGCTGCTACCGGCTACGCCTATGCCACGACAACGCTTGAGTTGCCCCCTGCCGACGGCGGTAGCTTCTATGTCATCAACTCGGTGCTTATCGACCAGGATAACGGCGGTCAGTTGAAACTGGTTGACCAGGCCTATGAAAAGAAGGATAACATCTTCTTCCTGCCAGATGCCAGTGCAGACAATCTCCTTCCCTCCATCGCCGCTGAACCCGACTACACCTTTGGTCTTGCTTTCGCAAGCAACGAGAACTTCGAGAACGGATGCTGGAATTTAAATAACCCGGGGTTCGACAACATCTCTACTGAAACTTTCAGTCGTAGCTTGGTTGACGGCACCACCCACGATCGCTATAGCTGCTGGAAGCACTCAGTCATTTCGGGTAACCAGTACATCACCAACCAGGGTGGCTATATCTCGAATGCCATCGTATCTGGTGCTGTGGGTGCCATCCCGACAATGCAGTTTACGCTTACCTACAACAAGAACATCAGTACCACTATTACGCGCGACGTTATATTCACGATGTACGAGTTTGATGCCCAAGGCCATTTCGTTGGTCCTGTCGAGGTTACTGTCACCATCTCGACGGTCATCAAGGACTTTAACGACCTCGAGGCTCCTGTGCTGGCAATGTTCAACGAAGGTACCACCGACGAGTATGTGCGCAAGATTACTATCCCCGCCTCGTTCCAGCAGCGCGACATATATATTACCGGTGTGGAATGGCTGAAGGATAGCCTTTCGCATTACTCTGTCGAGGAAAATGGTGTTCAAGTAGACCATACTGTATATAATGATTCGAAAAAGGTAAACTGGTTTAATTTGGAAGCATATAATGGTACAGCACCTAATAACAACAACCATTTCTCGGTGATTCTCAAACCTACCGAGAGCGCTTCGGAGAACATCAACAACACCCTTGGATGGTATCATATCAACAAACGCGAAGGCATCGATGTGTATCAGATGGCTAAAGCTGACTATGAGGAGGCCAATCTCGGTCAAAGTTTTGATGCCATCGTCCGTGACGGAAAGCCCGTAAGCCAAGAATACAATTCGCAGTTCTACAATTCACTGATGGATGATGAAGGCAAAGGTATTTGGGTCGGCACCCTCGACGGTCGTTCGACGGCATCGATCGACGTAAGCCTCAAATTCAATGGTCTCTACTACTATCATCCCCAGTTCCAGCCTCCGTTGGCTTGGGTGCGCCTCAAGTGCAAATATTACAATACCAAGACCACAACGCCGGCCGACAATGAGTTCTATATTTATGTAAAGATACGTACACGACTGCAGGGCGACACCATCTATATGGCTCCTGGCAAGACGCTGACCCGCACGGCAGTGTCGCCTTCAGGCACCAAAGTCTTGAAGATGCACGCATACGGTTATGGCTATGTAGAGGGTACCAGCCCTGATAATTTTGAACCTGATGCCAATGCTGTGCCCAACTATACGAACATTGAAGTTGAAGCAGGAGATAAAATCAAGAACAACCCGAACAACTATCTGCAGAGTTTCTCTCAGGTGATGAGGATTTATCAAGAGGGCGATGTCATCGATATTATGGAGACAATACCGATTGACAACGGCGAGCTGCCGACGACGGTGATGGGCGATGACTATAGTATCATCCAGATTATCCGCTATTCGGGCAGCCACTATAAATTCCCGACGATGGCGTGCGCCAACTACAATCCTCTGCTTGAGATTAAAGGCGACGGCCACTTGACAATGCGCAATGTATGGTTCAACGGCAGTGGATGTACTCGTACGAAACCGCCCAAGGATCCTTCAGCATCTTGCGTAAACAGTACCACTGTTGGAACACACGAATACTGTGACGATTATCCTCGTGTCCAGCAAATGCTTTTTGCCAATGCACCTATGATTTATTGCCACGAGCGCGGCGAAGCAAACTTTACCAAGAACGTTATCTTCTCCAACAACTTCAACAGGACCAATACGGCTACTGACCCCGACTCCATCTGCGGTGGCGCTATAGCAGTGGTCAATGACAATCCTATTGTTAACGGAGTCCGTACTGGTACGCCTCCTATGGTAACCATTGGCGATATGGGCCACGTCTACGACAATCTTGTTGTTGACTGGGATGCTGCCGGCGGCACTACCGATATGCTGCCGCATAACTATGGCGCCGGTGTCTATGTCGACAATGGTCAGCTGATGCTTGGCGGTGGCGATGCTGCCGATGTCAACATCAACCGCAACTTCTACCTCAAGACATCAAATCCTCAGGTGGGTATCAAAACGAAGATTGCCCATATGTTCGGTGAAAATGAAACAGACATACCTATTGCGTTCAACGTCTATTTCTTGGATACTCTCAACAACGCACCGTACTACTCGCTCAGCAATGTCTACCTGACTCGTAAACCTTATATGTGCGACAATACTGACAACGGTGTGAATGACCCGGTTTCGTTGGCTCGTCGTGATGCTCAGAACGATGTGGTCTACTTCCTCAGCACGCTGGATCCCGAGTCGCGTATCGGTATCAGCAAGTGGTTCCCCGGCTATCGCTACACCAACAGACGTACTACGGGCGTCCACTTCCTCAATGAGGAGAATCCGCGCGACACTGTGTCTATTGCACGCATCGGGCGTGGCAAGGCTAACACTGCATTAGTAGACAACAACTACAACGCTAAGATCTTCTTTAACGACTCGGCATACTATTCAATTGGAACCCGTAGCCTTAATCACGAGGCAGACAACTCGGCCGAGCCGCCTTCGTTCACCAACAGCTATCCTGCTGTGACCTATACCGGCAACACGACGGCATATCCAGATTACAATGACAAGGTGTTCATTTTCCGTCACACCTCGTTGTCACCCTACAATATCTATTTCCAGCGCTGCGGCTCGTTCGGCAAGGGTGTTAAACAGGAACTTGAGACCGACGCCTGCTTCGCCAACGCTCAAGGTATGCAATTCAACAAATATGTGTATGGCGACAGCATCTCGTATCACTGGAATAGAGACGCAACCTGTGCACTTGCTATGGATACCCTGCAGTTCCGTGTCGGTGGCGGCTTCTTCCCCTACACCTACAAGTGGTATGATGTCAGCGACACCGTTGCAGGTGTTGTCGACCGCAGAGACCTGCACTCACGTACCACCACTGGTTCCAATGCTATTGCACGCTACGGTACTGCCAACGACGAGTATGCACAGCTGCGCCGCAAGGCTGAGTTCGACACATTGGTGTTCCGTCTGGAGGTTATGACCAGCAACAACCGCCACAACTATGCCTTCGAGGTGACTGCCACCGACTTGACCGGCAACTGCCCCGTGACACAGGATGTCAAGGTCCGTGCCGTCAAGATTGCCGATGACCACCACCACCACGGTGAGTTCATATACGACTACGCCAACTTCTTGCTGCACCGCAAACGCGGAGCCATCTCTGGATCTGACACAAATGCTCAGAGAGCTCAGGAACTCTTCTATCGTATCAAGTCGCCCGGAGTGGACAGCAGCAGCTTCCACGACCGCGCCGATAATGTACCAGACCATCACCTTACTACAAGTGAGGACGACCAAGGTGGATTGCGCCGTGCCGGTTGGACGCACCTCGCCGATTGTAACACCTATGACCAGAGTGCGAATGGCGGCGAAGGCAACGGCAACACCGACTTCAGTGGCAAGCCCTACAAGGGTAACGGCACCTGTGCCGACGGCGATATGACACCGCGCTATCTGCGTATATTCCAGTCCTTCCGCGTCAAACCCTCCATCTATCCTGTGGCTGCACGTGGCTCGATTAGAATCACCGACATTAATGACAATGAGCTTGACAACTTAACACGTGAAGAGATGAGCAATGACAACTACCGTCCTGAATTCGAAGTCTGCCCCGGTGAGGTGTTGCACTTGACCCCCACGGTCGGTTCGAACTGGGAGTTCATTGGATGGGATTACGACCCGTCGTCGCCCGAGGCTGCTAACTTCGTGGTAGGTACATCTTCGGAGGTCAACAACCCGATTATCTTCTACGTGCCGGGCGACTACTGGTGGCAGCACGTCACTTCGTTCGACAACAGGGATGTCGAAGGCAATGAGCATACTGCTACGCTGAGGGACTATGACCTCGACTATTACGGCAATGTGACTATCAAGACAGAGAAGGGTCTTGCTTGGCTGATCAGTACCGTCAACGGCTACAACAGCCAGAATGCACAGACATTCCACTTCAATACCATCACTCTTGATCCTACCGACGGTACGCCGTTCGATATGTCAGCCCACAAGTGGACGCCGCTTGGTAACGCCAACAACCCGTTCGAAGGTGTCTTTGACGGCAACGGCAAGCACGTCACCAACATCCTTGTCAATGAGACCACTCTCCCGCTTGTCGGTATGTTCGGTCAGACAAGGGGTGCCACCATCAAGAACTTTACAGTCGACTCCACTATGGTCCGTGGTAACACCTACGTCTCGGCTATAGTCGGCGAGGCAACAGAGAATACCCTCGTCAAGGACGTCACCATCCAGCGAGGCGCCATCTTCGGCGAATACACCATTGGCGGTTTCATCTCGCATATGGTCAACTCGTCTCTGATTGGCTGTAAGCTGAGTTTGGTGGAAGGTACTGGCGGAGCAGGTAAGATTGGTGCTTTCGGTAACGCCATCTATGCCGGTGGCTTCCTCGGCCTCCTCGAAGGTGTTGACACCGTAAGGAACAACAGTGCTCAGAACCTCGGTTATATCGACATCTCGAAACTGTCGGCCCTCTACGTCGGTGCTATTATCGGCTACAGCAAGGGCGCCGTTGTGATGAACAAGTCCAACAACAGGACTATCTTCAACAACAACTACGCACGCCTTGTCTCTTCCAGCACATCGCAGCGCGTGGGCGGTCTCATCGGCTATGCCAAGGATATAGAGATGAACAACAACTATGTCTACGGTGTTGCCGACTACGACAAGAACAATGGTTTTGTTGGTGGTATTGCCGGCTTCATCGATGACAACGTCAGCATCAGCAACTGCTACTATGTCGATGGTATGGCAGAGAATATGGTGGGCTTCAATTTAGGTACAGCTCCGCAGAAGTCGACCACCTTCAAGGGTAAGGGCAACAATGTGCTGCTCACCGAGACTGTGGACGGCTACTCCAACCTGACCCGCGCCCTCAACGCTTGGGTTCGCGACAACGACTCGACAGGTATCTACTACACCTGGCGTAGCGACCTCGAGAATGCCAACAGCGGCTACCCGGTCTTCGGCGAGCCCGACCTCATCCCCGTCAACGACACCCTCATCACCTCGTCGTGCGAGAACTTCGAGTTCGACGGCCTCACCTTCGACCAGTCGGGTACCTATATCTTCCATATAGTTGACAGCAACGACTTCGTCGACAGCACCCTCACCCTGATGCTCACCATCAACTATGGCGACACCACACAGGTTAGCGACACCGTCAACTTGGGTGAAGGCTATGAGGGTCACGGCTTCAGCCTGACAGCAGACCAGCTGCGCACCCTGAGCCAAGACAGTCGCGTCAGAGATGTCTACACCCTCCATTTCATCGACAGCCTGCAGAATGCCAACGGCTGCGACTCGTTAGTGGTGCTGACGCTCTATGTCGTCAACAGCGGCGTTGATGTCACCGAGGTACAGAAACTCGTGGACGTCAAAGTATACCCCAACCCGACACGTGGCATCGTCAACGTCGAAGGCAGCGACCTGCAAAGCATCGAGGTCTACGACAATGTCAGCCGCCGCGTACTCTCCAAGAAGGTGGAAGGCGACAAGACAATCTTCGACCTCAACGACCAGGCAGCCGGTGCTTACTATGTCCGCATACGTACCGCCAACGGCACGGTTGTGAAGAAGATTATTAAGAAATAATGTCATTAAAGTCCTTAAGGACCTTAAAGACCTTAAGGACTTTTGAAAAACCATATAAGATGAAAACTCAAAAAGAGACCGCCAAAGACAATGCCGACGACGAGAAAAAAGAAGTATCGCTCGAAGACACTATGGACATAAGCGACTATGATGTCGAGATCAGCGAGGAAGACTTCTTCGACGAACTTGACGAAGGTATTGACAATTATTTTCAGAATCTCAGAAAGAAAAAATGAAAAGAGTAACCAGTCATATCGAGAAACTACCATACCTGGCTCCCGAGCTTGATATCTACGCGTATGCCGTGGAGCGTGGCTTTGCCGAGTCGCCCGAAGCGACGACGATGGGCGAGACTTTCAGCGAGATTAACGACCAAACGGAGATAACTCCGGGCGGCGATATCGGTCACGCCGGTGAAAACTATCACGGCGAGTGGTATTGATTTTAAAGGTTAACGTTTAAAGTTTAAAGAGAAATGAGAAGAACAAGAATTTTTACGATAATGCTTCTTAGTGTCCTTTGCATTGCCGTATCGTCGTGCAAGGAAAGAAGGATACTTGAATTCGGTGGTCAGATGGACCAGTTCTCGGCTACTGACGAGAACGGCTCGAAGACCTATCTGGGCCACGCCGAACAATGGATATATTGGGAGACTGGCGACAAGATCAAGGTCAACGACGGCAGCAGTGCCGTTGAATGCGAGCTGGTCAGCGGTGCAGGCACCCTCGAGGCTTTCTTCAGAAGCACGAGCACCTTGAACGTAGAAGCCCCTGCGCTCTATGCCATCTATCCCTCGTCGTCCTATGGCGATTCATATACAGACCTGATTTTCCCGGCCACACAGACCTATCGCGAAAACAGCGACGCCACCCATCCCGACTCATCGTTTGGACGCGGCGCCTTGCCTATGGTGGCATACGATGCCACAGGAATGGCACACCAGGGAACAATCTATTTCCACGTCGTCGCCGGTATACTGCGTGTGCAGATATTGAGCAGCACTACTAAAACAATTGATCAGATAACCTTCAAAGAGGTCGGCTCGGAGCACGGTTCTACTAACAAGCAGATATCGGGCCACTTCACCGTCCACGACATAAACCAGAATCAGCCTTATCTGACTGGCACGAGTGTCACCGACGAATCGCGCACCATCGTCATCAACAATATCAACAAGGAAGTGGGTCCCACCAAGCTGCTTACCTTCTATCTGCCTTTGCCGGCAGTGACCAGCGCAAGCGCTGTGACAAACTACATACTGCGAATGACCGTCAAGACTACCGATAACAGATACTTTACACGTGACTTCAATGCCGACATCCACCGCCGCAACATAACGATGATGCGAGCCCTTGAAGTTACCACTTGGTCAACCAGCGCAGACGGTACAGGATCGGCAAGCGATATACGTCTGGTGGGCAGCGGTACCAAAGACCGTCCCTTCCAGATATATACCGGCAAGGAGTTGGCGCAACTTCGCGACGTTTACAACAACGGCGGTACCATCAACGGCCAGACCATCAGAGGCTATTCCGAATCGTCGAAAGAGGAACCCACCTACGTGAAGATTGTCCGTAGCGATATTGTACTGCTTAACAATGACGACTATAACGCTCTTCCAGCAGCTGAAAGAGACAATCCCAGTTCACGCTATGTCTACTGGCATACAGGCATACAAAACTTCAGAGGCTATATGTATTTCGCCTCGTCGACAGCCACTAATGGCGGCATTAGCAACCAGAGCGACCATCCTCTCTTTGAGTCGATTGCCACCGACGGCTATGTCTACCGTGTCTATGTCAAGGGCACCTGCACCCCGATGCTGTTTTCCGGCTCCACTTTCTCGCCTATGTGCCACACCAACAACGGTACGATGAAGGAGTGCCACAACAAGTGCGTGGTCACTACCGAAACTGAAAATGCCAACTTGGCAGGACTGTGCGTCATCAACGCAGGTTCCATTATCGGTGGTGCCAACGAGGCACAACTCACCTCAACGAACGGCAATGTAGCAGGTATCTGCTATACCAACAACAGTATGATACAAGGTAACTTCACACTTTCGGTCGCTGTGCCACAGGGCAAGAATATAGCAGGTATCACCTACAATAACAACGCTACTGTCAAGGACTGCCAGGTGTCGTCGAACACGGCAATCACCTCTACCGGCAACTGGGGCGTTATTGCTTTCAACAACAATTCGGCTGGAGTCATCGACAACTGCACCTCGACCGGTACCGTCGTCTACACCATCGACGGCAGCGTGGGCGGAATCTGCAACGTCAACGACGGCACAGTGAAGAACTGCACCAACGGTGTGGAAATCCGTGCTTCGAGTGGCAATGTGGGAGGCATTGTGGCCACTATGGATAATGCCAACGCCGTGGTATACAACAGCTGTACACGTGCGCCGTTCCTTAATGGTGCTCTTGATGCAGTGCGTGTTGCCGATAACATTGGCGGTGTAGTGGGCTATCTTGGCGCAGGCAAGGTCTACAACTGCTACAACGCCAGCCTCGTCTCGGGTGCTACGAATTCTGGCGGTATGATAGGCTTCTTGGCCAACAATGCTGCCGCCGACGTCCAGAACTGCTGGAGTGCCCAGGGCCAGTCATTTGTAGGCCTGTATGAGAATGCAACCGAACATCACGTTGGCCCCTTCTGCTTCTCTGCCACGGTCGCTGCCGCGTACTGCAACCGTATTGCCAACGCCACGATAACGGTAGGTGGCGATGATTTCGACCCCTACGAAATCATCACGATGTACGCCGACCAGACGCTTGGCGGAGACGTCAATCCATCCGAACTTGTCGGAAAGCATTG
>JAEEGF010581643.1_pt1 | contig 19976 bp, 13 predicted proteins | sample 9134171 | NCBI WGS metagenome assembly JAEEGF01 (sample SAMN16246542, study PRJNA631951) | gut metagenome | biome: gut microbiome; feature: rumen; material: AP-attached | host: Bos | place: Iran: Karaj | collected 2018-10
TTATGCCATCCATCAAAAAAAACTTATCTTGTTTTTTTACGAGTGCAAAATTACAACTTTTTTTTAACATTGTTACAATTGTGCAATTTTTTATTCATTTTTTCTATAATTTTTCGTATTTCGCTTTTCGTTTTTTAACCTTTAACCGTTACAAAAGTCAATAACCAATAACCATTATTTACGCTGGCTAAGGTTTTTGTTGTCGTAGACAAGGGTTTTTCTTTTTGAAAGTTTTTCTATTCTTAAGAATAGGTCGTGATGTTGCCATGAAGATGATGGAAGCTTGCTTACAATCAGATTCTTGGCGACAGCAGGACAAGGCACGGAGTGCTAAACTTTCAAAAAGGGTTTTTAAGGTTTTTGTCAAAGAAAGAATTCGTGTAAATCCGTGAGATCTGTGTTCGTTCCTTTAGAGTCTTTCGATGTTTCAACAGCCAATAGCCACCTCTTTCTTTCCTCGTCACTCATCTTCTCGATGGCATACCTCAGCATCGTGCGAGGCATCTCGTGTGCATGCTGTCGCAGGAAGTCGCGAAGCAAATCCATCGAACATCGCTTACCCATCTCCCTGAGCATCCACCCCACCGCCTTATGCATCAAATCATGTGGATGATGTAGATGAATCTCAGCATACCTCAAACACCACGATGGGTCTCCCATCTGTGAAGTCTTCCACGTACACACCATACTCATCCTCTGTTTCCACAGACAGTCACTCTGCGCCAACTCATCCAACACCTGCCGCTTCCAATCCTCCCCCTTTAGGGGGGACAAGAGAGAGGCTCCCAATATCTTAGGCGCTGACAAATCCACCAAGTCCCAGTTGTTCGCCCGTTCAGCATATTTCAGATACATTGCAAGAATCTCATCCCGCTTCTTGATAGCCTCTGCATCATGCAGCAGTCGCTTGGTCGCTAGCTTCTCAAACTTTGCAACGAGAATCAGTAATCCGCAAAGCCTCACCTCATGCCATTTCGACATCAGCAGTTCCGGAACCTCATCAATGGTTAATGGTTCACGGTTCACGGTTAATGCAGCCTTGACCACCTCCCTTGTCTGCGGCACCTTCAGCCCCAGGAACTCATCGCCATAGCCATACTCACCAGGTCCCGTCTTAAAGAACCCCATGAGTACCCTCCGCTGCTCCTCATTCCGCATCCCTTCCATCAAGGCTATAATCTCCTGAGCCCTTGCCATAATTTTCAATTCTCAATTTTCAATTGTCAATTTCCAAGAATTTGGTTAGCGTGCTCCTTGGTCTTCACCTGCTTACCGGCAAAGATCTGCTCGATGATGCCCTCTTCATTGATGATAAAGGTGGTGCGGATGGTGCCCATGGTCTTCTTGCCGTACATATTCTTCTCGCCCCAGGCACCCATGGTTTCTAAGAGTTCGTGGTTGATGTCGGCAATCAGAGGAAATGGCAACTGGTGTTTTTCTTTGAATTTTACATGTGATGCAGCAGAGTCTTTGCTCACGCCAACCACTTCGTAGCCTGCACCCTGCAGTTCGCTATAGTGGTCACGCAAGCTACAAGCCTCAGCTGTGCAGCCGCTGGTATTGTCCTTCGGGTAGAAGTAGAGTACGAGCTTTCTACCTTTATAGTCACTCAGACGGATGTCACGTCCCTGTTCGTCTTTGCCCAATACCTCGGGCGCCTTATCTCCTATGTTCATATATCTATTATCTATTATCTATCATCTATTATCTATCCATAATACTCTTTATACCACTCTGCAAACTTACGGAGGCCTTCGCGAAGGGTGATTTTAGGGGTAAATCCAAAGTCCTTTTCTAGGGCTGCACTGTCTGCGTAAGTGACTGGAACGTCACCAGGTTGCATGGGGACGAGTTGCTTGTGGGCTTCGAAGTCGAAGTCTTTTGGTAAAACACCGGCACGGACGAGTTCTTCCTGAAGGATGTTAACAAAGTCAAGGAGGTTTTCTGGCTGACCACCACCAATGTTATACACCGCATAAGGAGGAATAGGCAGACCGTCTTCGCCTTTTTTGCGCTCTGGAGCTCCTTGCATCACGCGCATGATACCTTCGACAATATCATCTACATACGTAAAGTCACGACGGCAGTTGCCGTAATTGAATATCTGGATGGTATCACCTTTGAGCAGTTTGTTGGTAAAACCGAAGTATGCCATATCAGGACGTCCAGCAGGACCATATACCGTAAAGAAGCGCAAACCCGTTGTTGGGATGTCATAGAGCTTTGAATAGCAGTGAGCAAACAGCTCGTTGCTCTTCTTGGTGGCAGCATACAAAGAAACTGGATTATCTACACGGTCATCTGTGCTAAAAGGAACCTTCTTGTTTCCACCATAGACGCTACTGCTTGAGGCGTAAACGAGGTGTTCCACGCCACGATATGTCTGATGGTTGATGGCTGATGGCTGAGCATTCACATCTTCCTTCTTACATCTTACTTCATCCATCGAGTGTCTGCACGCCTCGAGGATGTTGTAGAAGCCCATCATGTTACTCATGATATACGCATCAGGATTGGTGATGCTATAACGCACGCCTGCCTGAGCAGCAAGGTTTACGACCACCTGTGGTTTACACTTCTCAAAGATGCTGTCAATGGTCTGCTTATCAGCGATATCACCCTTAATAAATTGATAATTGACAGTTGACAATTGACAATTAAGAGTTTCCAACTCTTTTAACCTATATTCTTTCAGGCGCACATCATAGTAGTCGTTCAGATTATCAATATTGATAATGGTACTACCTTTTGTGTCTTTGAACAAACGCTTAATGAGGTTAGAACCGATAAAACCCGCACCACCTGTGACTAAAATAGTCTTGTTATTTAAATCAATTTTTTTCATATTCTTATTATTTTCCATAAAGTTTTTGTGCCTCATAATACGTATCGAGGCTACCGATGTCGAATCGTCCGGCACTCATAGGCCAGGCATGCATAGTAGTATGCTCCACCATATAATGCGCCAAGTTACCTGGCGCATCCTTACCACAACCATTCTCTACAGAATGGCGCACCATGTCTAGGTCCTTCTTCAGATAGATATAGAATGGTGGCACAGCCCAATGGCTTTTCGGTACCTGTGGTTTCTCTTCCATGCCCAGCACTTTAAAGTTTTCATCCAGTTCTACCACACCCGTACGCTGTAGTTTCTCTATCGACGGCTGTTCATGACACATAATACAACTGGTCTGCTTAGCCTTAGCAAAATCTACAAACTCCTGAAACGAGAAGAACAACAGATTGTCAGCTGCTACCACCAATAAGTCATCATCGATATGGAGTTTATCCATTGCAAACAGCAAGTCGCATACAGCACCAAGACGAGTCTCGTTCGTCTCCGTCCCATCATCCACTATGGTGATTGGCTTCTGCCATCTGCCCTCTTCCTTCTTCCATTTATCGAAAATGGGAGCAAACTTATGATTTGAAATAATAATGTGTTCATCAATCTCCGGAATCTTATCAATATCATCCAGCATTCTTCCTAAGATGGTATTCTCACCAATCTTCAACAATGGTTTAGGGAAGTTTTTTGTCAACTCACCCAAGCGTGTTGCATATCCAGCAGCTATAACTACGTTTTTCATAACATTGTATATTTTTTGCCAACAAAGATAACGTGAAATGATTTAATTGCCAAAGGAAAGGCACAATTCTTTTGGTTTTTAGAAAAAATGCGTATTTTTGCAACCAAAATACTTATACACATGGAAAAAGAATATCAGTATCACATTTTCTCTCCTTATCGTGTTTGTCCACTTGGAGCACACGTTGACCATCAGCATGGTCTTGTAACTGGTTTTGCTATCAATAAGGGTGTTGACCTTTGGTTTAACATCAACGAAAACGATAACCAAAACGAAAACGGGGAGAGTCATGTGCATTTGGAATCAAAGACCTTTGAAGGGGTGGTAGATTTTGAAATCGACCAACCATCTCAAGTGCGTGAACATCATTGGGGCGACTATGCCCGTGGCGCAAAATATGCTCTGCGTAAGCGCTTTGAACTGAAGCGTGGTATCACTGGTGTCATACAAGGTTCGCTGCCAGTCGGTGGTTTAAGCTCATCTGCTGCTGTTCTCATTGCGTATGTTATGGCATTTGCGAAGGCAAATGATATTACTTTGCAGCCTTTCGAGGTAGTAAAGATAGCATCTGAGGCAGAGCGCGAGTATATTGGACTGAATAATGGTCTGCTCGATCAGGCATGTATAGCTCTTGGCAAAAAAGATGGACTGCTGTTCCTAGACTGCGACTCGGATGATTGGCGCATCATCAAACGTAATCCAGATATGCCAGAGTTTGAGATAGGTATTTTCTTCTCTGGCCTGACTCGTTCACTAGTAAACTCTGACTATAACCTCCGTGTGTATGAGTGTAAGACTGCTGCATGGAATATGCTGGCATACCAAGAGCAGCCTCTGAAGACTTTTGATAAGACGTTCCTGCGTGATGTTCCAAAAGAGACATTCGAGAAGACACGTGACATCATGCCAGCACGTTTTGCACGTCGTGCAGAACACTTCTATAGTGAGTACCGTCGTGTGCGCCAGGGTGTTACTGCATGGGAAACCGGCAATCTACAACTCTTCGGAAAACTCTCCTTCGCCAGTTGCGAGAGCAGTATTCATAATTACGAATGCGGCAGTCCAGAACTCATAGCTATCTATGAGATAATGCGCAGTCTTCCCGGAGTGTATGGAGGTCGTTTCTCAGGTGCAGGTTTCAAGGGTGCTTGTATCGCACTGGTTGATCCAGCCTATAAGCAAGAAATAGAGAAAACCCTCACAGAGAAGTATCTTGAGCAGTTCCCCGAATACGAAAAGACCTTCAAAGTATTTTGGGTAAAACCCGACAATGGAGCAAGATTTGAAATGTGAAAGGTGAAAGGTGAAAGGTGAAAGGTCTAGTTTACTGTTTACCGTTTACTGTTTACAGTTTTCGTCTAGGGAACCTAGGAACGAGGGAACTATCACACTGATTTTAGATGACAGTCTTGCTAAGACTGCTTTGTTGAATAACAAAGGTTGAATTTGGAAGAAGAATCTCCCAAGCTAGCTTGAAGAGTTCTTCTACAAAATACAACTTATCATCTAATATCTACCTTTGCACAACTTTTCGTATATTTCGCGTTTTTAGATGTTCTCGGAATAAAAAACATTCCTATATTCCTAAATTCCCTAGAATAAAAAAACAAATTATCAATTATATAAGTGAATGCTAAGGAAATCATAAGCTATATGGAGTCGCTGCGGAATGAGGAGCAGCGGAAGGTACTCATGGGGTTCTTCAAGACGGGACCGGGTGAGTATGGCTATGGTGATGAGTTCCTTGGACTGAAGGTGCCACAGACGAGGGAGGTGGTGAAGGCGGCATTAACCGAGAGTAAAGAACCCTTAACCATGAACCCTGAACCATTAACCATAGATGCGGTTCCCGTGCTGCTGATGTCGAAATGGCATGAGGTGAGGCTTTGCGGATTACTGATTCTCGTTGCAAAGTTTGAGAAGCTAGCGACCAAGCGACTGATTAATGATCCGGAGGCTATCAAGAAGCGGGATGAGATAGTGGCGATGTATCTGAAGTATGCAGAGCGGGCGAACAACTGGGACTTGGTGGATTTGTCTGCTCCAAAGATATTGGGAGCCTCCCTCTTATCCCCCCAAAAGGGGGAGGATTGGAAGCGGCAGGTGCTGGATGAACTGGCTTTCAGTGATAATTTGTGGAAGCAGAGGATGAGTATGGTGTGTACGTGGAAGACTTCACAGATGGGAGATCCATCATGGTGTCTGAGATATGCGGAGATTCATCTGCATCATCCACATGATTTGATGCATAAGGCTGTGGGGTGGATGCTCAGGGAGATGGGGAAGCGATGCTCGATGGATTTGCTCAGGGAGTTTTTGAGGCAACATGCACACGAGATGCCTCGCACGATGCTGAGGTATGCTATCGAGAAGATGAATGAGAAGGAAAGAAAGAGGTGGCTATTGGCTGTTGAAACATCGAAAGACTCTAAAGGAACGAACACGACCCCGCGCAGTGATGAGATTATTTATGAGCCAAAGTTGCCCCTGCGGGGAGGCTCAATATATAACGAATAAGCAAACGGCTCAACGAAGTTAATTACACGAATCTAACGAATTTTGACAAAGAACCTAAAAAACCCCTTCCAATAGTATAAGTCTTAACAGACTTTTGCAGTACTTCAAGTTATATGTTCTTTATGTGCAAGCACCTAAGCCCATATCCCTTAAACTCCTGCACCTGCTTAACATCAGGTTATACTATTGGAAGGAAATAACAATAAAAACAATTTTAGTTTACTGTTTACTATAATCTCACACAGATATCACAGATATCACAGAAAATTCTCTAATTCTCTAATTCTTGACAAAAACCTAAATAACCCCTTTCTGAGATAGATAACTCTATCGAGTTATTAACGCTATCAGCAACAATCCTGCTTGTAAGCAAGCTTCCAGACAGTCTTATTCCTGACATCGTTATCCTTTCAGGGGATTCTATCTCATCAAGGCAAAAACCTCGCTTCGCGGAAAAACAGTTGCTCCGTACGATAACGATAACGATAACGAAAACCTTCTAAGGTCACACAGAACCCGCGCAGTGACGACATTATTGCTATGCGACGTTGCCCCAGCGGGGAGCATAAAGCAATAAGGAGTAAGCAACCGGCTCGACGAAGTCAAAGCACGGAAATCACGGAAATTAATATACCACACTGATTTTTGATGACAGTCTTCTTAAGACTGCTTTGTTGAAGAACAAAGGTTTTATATTGATTAGAAGTGTATTGAAAGCAAGCTTTCATAGCACTTCGAACAATAAAAACATATCATCTAAAAATCTACCTCTGCACAAGTTTTCGCATATTTCGCGATTTTAGATGTTTTCGCAATTAAAAAACTTTTCTGTGGTATGGCTCCGCCGAGCCGTTTGCACACTCCTTAAAGATTAAGCCTCCCCGCTGGGGCTACTTCGGCTTATCTTTAATGTCGTGTTCTGCGCGGGTTCTGTGATATCTGTGTGAGATTATAGAAACGAAAACTCTTTAACCGTTAATCGTTAACCGTTAACCATTATTGACGCTGGCTAAGGTTTTTCTTGTCGCAGACAAGGGTTTTTCTTTTGAGGGTTGTAAGAACGAAGTGATGCGATGAGGGTTGTGGCATTGGTGTAAAAGCTTGCTTTTAAAGACAAGGACATAACACTTAGCGCAAGGCTCTGAAAAGAGCTACAAAACTCAAAAGGGTTTTTCCGGTTTTTGTATAAAGAAAAAAATAATTTGAGATAAAAGTCTTATTGTAAAAAAGGACGAAAAACGAAAAATTATAGAAAAAATGAATAAAAAAGTGCACAATTGTAACAATGTTAAAAAAAAGTTGTAATTTTGCACTCGTAAAAAACAAGATAAGTGTTTTTTCGATGGATGGCATAAAGATATGCATAATAGGATTGGGGTACGTTGGTTTGCCTTTGGCACGACTGTTCTCCACTAAATATGAAACGGTTGGTTTCGATATGAACCAGAAACGTGTGGATGCTCTGATGCAGGGGCATGATGATACGTTGGAGGTTGAGGATGCCTTGTTGCAGGAGGCAATAGAGAAACATGGATTCCGTTGTACTACTAAATTGGAGGAAGTTCGGAAATGCAATTTTTATGTTGTTGCCGTTCCAACTCCGGTTGATGAGAATAACCTGCCAGACCTAAGACCTTTGTGGGGTGCCAGTGAGACTGTTGGAAAGGTGATAAGCAAAGGTGATATAGTGGTATATGAAAGTACCGTATATCCTGGAGTGACAGAGGAAGAGTGTCTTCCGATTGTGGAAAAGGTGAGTGGGTTGAAGTTTAACGTAGATTTCTTTGCCGGATATAGTCCGGAACGAATAAATCCAGGAGATAAGCTGCATACTGTGGAGAAGATAAAGAAGGTGACGTCGGGCAGTACTCCTGAAATAGCAGACTTGGTAGATAGTGTGTATAACTCTGTTTTGGTGAACGGTACACATAAGGCTCCAAGCATAAAGGTGGCAGAGGCCTCGAAGATAATTGAAAATACCCAGCGTGATGTGAATATAGCATTCATGAACGAATTGGCTAAGATATTCAATGTAATGGGTATTGATACCCGAGATGTCATTGAAGCAGCATCGAGCAAGTGGAATTTCATAAAACTGAGTCCGGGACTGGTAGGTGGTCACTGCATCAGCGTTGATCCTTATTACCTGATTCAGAAGGCAGAGATATATGGCGTGATGCCCCGACTTATGAACGAAGCAAGAATGTTGAACGATGGTATGGGTACGTTCGTTGCCAACCAGGTCATTAAATGCATGAATAAGAAGGGTGTGATGGTGAAGGATAGTAAGATTCTGATATTGGGTGTTACATTCAAAGAGAACTGTCCTGATATCCGTAATACGAAGGTAGTGGATATTTATAATACGCTGAAGGAATATACTAATAACATAACCGTATATGACCCATGGGCAAACCCTGAGAAAGTGAAGGAGGAATATGGGATAGATGTAAGATGTAAGATGGATGATGTAAGAGGGGAGTTTGATGCTTGCATTTTGGCGGTGGCACATGATGAGTTTAAGAATATTGATGTGCGTGCGTTGGTTGGCAATGGGGTAGTGTACGACGTGAAAGGGGCGCTGGACAGAAGTGTTGTGGATGCGAGACTGTAGGAAGGTGAAAGGTGACAGTTGAAAGGTGAGAGTTGACAATTGATAATTGACAATTGATAATTGATAATTGTATAGAGTCAAGAGACAGTTAGGAATTAAGAATGAAAAATTAAAAATTCTCTAATTCTCTAATTCTTGATAAGAATGAAAAGTGAGATGTGAAAACTTGAGATAACACAAATAAAAAACCTTGTTTATTACGGAAAATAACTGAGAGAATATGAACGCACTACGAAATTTATTGGATTGGTATTTTAACAAGAAGAGTTTGCCTTATTGGTGTTTACTGTTGCTTGACAGTATAATTGTCTTTTTGTCTGCGATATTCGTTTATTGGATATTCAGGAAGTCCCAGATACTTTTTAATTTTCGTCACGAGGTGATTTATACTGCTTTGATATATGCAGTGTTAAGTGTGTTTGGTGCAAGGATTTTTAGAACTTACTCAGGTATTCTTCGTTATTCGTCATTTGTCGATTTGCTCAAAGTTGCATACTCCAATATTTTTAATCTGTTTCTCGCGTTGTTGTGGTCTGAACCTTTGCAGTATTATGGGTATGAGAAGTTTGCCGCACTGACCACAACGGAAACTGTTGGTACGTTTTTTCTTTCAACGCTGTTGATGTGTGCTTTGCGTGTTATCATAAAAACACTTTATGATATCACATCCACTACTCCTATATCCATCAACACCCTGATATACGGAGCCATGTCCGGTGGTGTTGGTTTGGCGAAGAATATACAGTCGGCACGTCCTAAGACATTTGAGTTGTGTGGATTTATTTCTCATGATCCTAACTCATCGCATATCCAGTTGATGGGTAAGGACGTTTATAACATGAATGATGACCTGCTGGGAATTATACGTAAGAAAAATATAGGTGCTGTACTCGTTTCACCGCTTCGTGTAAAAGATTTCCGTAACAACGAAGAATTGCAGAATCTGCTGATTAATGCAGGGGTTAAAATCTTCATGACAAAGGGTGCTATTGAGGCAAAGGTAGAAGGTGGTGTTATTACTGATGCGGATGATAGCATGACGCTGAAGGAAGTGTCGGTAGAGGATTTGCTTCCACGAGCAGAGATAGATATTGACCTGAAGTCAGTTGCCGAGTTATTGGAAGATAAGTGCATATTGATTACTGGTTCTGCAGGCTCTATCGGTTCTGAGATGGTTCGTCAGATAGCTTCTTTCAAACCAAAGAAGATGATTCTGATAGACCAGGCAGAGACTCCTCAGCATGATATCCGTCTGATGATGGCAAAAGATTATCCTAATATTGATGCGGAGGTGATTGTGACTAGTATCGATCGAGTAACCAGAATGGATGCTTTGTTCGATAAGTATAGACCTGATTACGTGTTCCATGCAGCTGCATATAAGCATGTGCCTATGATGGAGGATAATCCGAGTGAGGCAGTATTGAATAACATCTACGGAACGAAGGTTATTGCTGATCTGAGTGTGAAGTACGGAGTTAAGAAATTCGTGATGGTATCTACGGATAAGGCTGTGAATCCAACTAACGTGATGGGCTGTTCGAAACGTATCTGTGAGATTTATGTGCAGAGTCTGAACCGTAAGTTGCGTCGTGAAGCCCATGAGGGATTAGCAAAGAATCCGAAAGTGGTCAACTATACTCAGTTCGTGACTACCCGTTTCGGTAATGTGTTGGGTAGCAACGGTTCTGTGATTCCTTTGTTCCAGGAACAGATAAAACATGGTGGTCCTGTGACGGTTACAGACGAACGTATCGTACGTTTCTTTATGCTTATTCCAGAAGCTTGTAAGTTGGTGCTGGAAGCGGGAACGAAAGGAAATGGGGGCGAAATATTCGTATTCGATATGGGTAATCCAGTTAAGATTTCCGATCTTGCAAAACGTATGATTGCCCTTTCTGGTGCAAAAAACGTAGAAATCCAATATACAGGTCTGCGTGAAGGTGAAAAACTGTATGAGGAAGTGTTGAATGAACTTGAAGGAACAAAACCTACATTCAATAAGAAAATTCGTATTGCTCAAGTACGCGAATATGATTATGAAATGGCCAACAAACAGATTGACGAACTCGTAGAGATCTCTAAGGAGTACGATAATATGGCTACGGTAAAGAAGATGAAGGAAATCGTTCCAGAGTACAAGAGCAATAACTCTGTGTACGAGTGCTTGGACAAGTAAATGTGAAATGTGAAATGTGAGATGTGAAAGGTGAAGAACGAAAACGAAAACGAAAACGAAAACTGGTAAACAGTAAACAGTAAACGGTAAACTATTATCTATTATCTATTAACTCTCAACTTTTAATCGGTCTTTAACCTTTAACCTTTAACCTTTAACCGTTACCCCCTGTGTCCTCCTAGTTGTTCGTTGCGTTCGCGTGCTGTAGAACCTTCCTTGAAGTTGGTGCCTTTAAGGATTGCATTATTCCCGAATTTATTTTTTATTGTCAACTCGGCATCTAAGATGCGGTGTTCTTTATCTGCTTGGGAGGTGATGGGCTGCTCGTCTTGATTATCGGTTGAAGTAGTGTCGGCAAACAATTCCAATTGTATGCTGTCTCTCTTGCTTTCCACGACTGATTTTTTAATCACATTATTTACTGTGATATTCAAGCGGCGCACTAACAGGTTGTGATCTACCTGTTTATCGTATATAAGCAGGGTTGCTGCAACTATATCCTTGCTTAAGGATGTGTATTGTTGTAGTCTTGCTGAACCATGTGCATACTTGGGAACCCATCTGCCATAATGATCCTTCTTTATCTCGCCCTTGAAGTTTATGCGGTCTTCGTCGGTTACAAAATTTTCGCTGTCGTAATAGACTGTAAGCACTATCTGGTCGGTTATCAAATCTTTGGAGAAAAGTGTGAGAGCCATCTGCTCTGCCATCTCCAGTGCGATTATTCGGGCGTGTTCCCAATCGTATGGACATTTCAACACCTGACCGCGACTCAGAGAATTGCTCTCTGGTCGGTATACGTTTACCTCGGCAATGGTGCAGGGTTCCCATCCCCACGCATGGTCGATAAGCAGTTCTGCATTCACTCCGAAAAGGTCGTATAGCAGTCTCTCATTATATATAGAACAACGAGCAATCTTTCCCATCGTGTCTATGCCGTATGGCGACAGCCGTTTTGCAACACCATTGCCGACTCTCCAGAAATCTGTTATCGGTTTGTGGTTCCATAACTGACGTCGGTATGACATCTCGTCCAATTCAGCCATGCGGACACCATCCTTGTCTGCCGGAGCTTTCTTTGCCATTATGTCCATTGCTACTTTTGCGAGGTACATGTTAGTGCCGATGCCCGCTGTGGCAGTGATGCCCGTTTGACTCAGTACGTCGCGAACTATCTTCATCACCAGTTCGTGAGCTGTAGTATTATATGTCTTCAGGTATGCCGTCAGGTCGATGAAGACCTCATCGACGCTATAAATCAGAATGTCCTCCGGAGCAATATAATGAGAGTATATATTGAAAATCTTCTGACTGTATTGCATGTAGTATGCCATTCGTGGTACTGCAGCTATGTAACTCACCTGTAAGGTGGGGTTGGCATCCAGTTCGTTGGCATCAATAGATTCACCTATAAGTCGTCCGTCGGGAGTGTTGTACCTGCGTTCCAAATTCACCTCTTTTAATCTCTGTACCACTTCGAACAGTCGTGCCCTGCCACTTATGCCGTACCTCTTTAGGGATGGTGTTACTGCCAAACAAATCGTCTTTTCTGTTCTGCTCGCATCTGCTACCACAAGGTTCGTAGTCAAAGGATCTAATCCTCTGGCTACACATTCCACTGAAGCATAGAATGACTTCAGGTCTATGGCTGCATATATGCGTTTGTCTTCTTTCATGCTGCAAAGATAATGAATAATGTTTAAAAGTTTTCTTTATAACGGTTAAAGTTTAACGGTTAAAGACCGATTAAAAGTTGAGAGTTAATAGATAATAGATAATAGTTTACCGTTTACTGTTTACTGTTTACAGTTAAAGACATTTATAACGGTTAAAGGTTAACGGTTAACGGTTAAAGAGTTTTCTTTATAACGGTTAAAGGTTAAAGAGTTTTCGTTATCGTTTTCGTTTTCGTTAAGGTTATCGTTATCGTTTTCGTTAATAATAATTGTCAATTGTCAATTATCAATTGTCAATTATTTATTACCTTTGTGGCGATGAAAAAGATTTGCAATATTATTTCGGAATACATGGGAGTGATTATACTCCTGGTGGCAGTGGTGTCGTTGATTTTTCCTTCGACGCTGAGTGGGGTGCCTACCTCGGTAATCAACTATATGTTGGGAGTTATTATGTTTGGCATGGGACTCACATTGCATTGGAAGGATTTTGAGGTCGTTTTCAGCAGACCCAAAGATGTGATTATAGGTGAGCTTGCACAGTTTTGTATAATGCCTTCGTTGGCATGGGGACTGTCGAAACTCTTCGGACTCGATGACGCCCTTGCGTTGGGAGTGATACTCGTGGGTTGTTGTCCTGGTGGTACTGCGTCGAACGTAATCACTTACCTTTCAAAGGGTGATTTGGCATTGTCTGTTGGTGTTACGGGTGTTTCGACCTTAGTGGCACCATTTCTTACTCCGTTGCTTACATGGGTGCTTGCCGGGGAACAGATTCATGTGGATATGGTGAGTATGTTTATGAGTATCCTGTGGGTGGTGATTTTGCCTATTGCTGGCGGTTTCCTGTTTAAACGTTTGTTCCCTCGTTTTAGTGACCGTGCTGTGGAATATCTCCCTGCCGTGTCGGTTATTGCCATAGCCATTACCGTGGCAATAGTTATTTCAGCCAATGCTTCAAAACTTCTTGTTGGAGGATTCCTGATTATCATTGTAGTGATACTTCATAACCTATGTGGACTGGCAATAGGTTACTCAATAGCCTCTCTCTTCAGACTGTCGTTGCCTAAGCGCAAAGCCCTCTCTATTGAGGTGGGTATGCAAAACTCGGGTCTTGCCAGCAGTCTTGCCGCAATCCATTTCGCTGCATACCCGATGGCAACCATACCAGGAGCCATCTTCAGTGTTTGGCATAATATCTCTGGAGCGATTGTAGCGAAATACTTTGCTAAGAAAGGTGATAGTTGAAAGGTGACAGTTGAAAGGTGACAGTTGATAGTTGAAAGGTGAATTCTCTAATTGACAAATGCGAACCGCTTAAAACCTCCAGAATGCTATGCCCTTCCCGCTGGGGCTACTTCGGGCGTCATTCTATAGTGGTTTTTACGAGGTTTCTCTAATTCTTGACAAAAACTATTATGAAAAAGACATTTTTGTTATTTTTGTTCTGCGTGAGTGCAGTAGTGTTTGCGCAATCGGAAGAAGAACTCTGGATTAAGAATGGCAACCGAAATATATTCGGAGTGCTGAGTCGTCCTGTGCAGCAGGAGGGTGTGAAGTATCCTGTAGCAATTATATCCCATGGATTTAATGGTACACATTGGTTTGGGAAGGACTACTTCGGTATGATGAAGGAGAAAGGATATATGTGTTATACGTTCGACTTCCCATGTGGTTCGGTAAATAGCCGGAGTGATAATAATACAATGAATATGTCGGTGAAGGGAGAGGTAAGTGATTTGCAGGCAATCATCGACTACTTCAAGAGCCTGCCAGACGTAGATGCTACACGTATTGTGTTGATAGGGGAGAGTCAGGGAGGACTTGTGTCGGCATTGACGGCAGCCAGCAGGCCCAAGGACGTGAGTCAGTTGGTGCTGATATATCCGGCACTGTGTATTCCGGATAATTGGAATGAGAGATATCCGAAGGTGGAGGAGATTCCAGACACCACACGCTTGTGGAACGTGCCGCTTGGCAGGTCTTTCTTCTTGGAGATAAGAGACTTGGATGTGTATAAAGAGATAAAGAAATACAAACGTCCAGTGCTGATTATCCATGGAGATAAGGATCAGGTGGTGCCTCTCAGATATTCGGAACGAGCTGTGAAGACATATAAAAAAGCAAAATTGGAAGTGATTCCTAATGCACGTCACGGATTTAATCCGACGGAAAGGGCTTTGGCAATAGGCTGGATAAAAAACTTCATAAAATAGCTCTAATTTTTTTGGTAAAACAGCACGTTTTTTTGATAGATTATTCGTACTTTTGCACCCGATTTTGAAAGTACTAATAATTTAAATAATGAAGAAACAGCTGAAAAAAGTGCTTGTACTGGGTTCAGGTGCACTGAAGATTGGTCAAGCTGGAGAATTCGACTACTCTGGTAGTCAGGCTTTAAAGGCGCTCCGTGAAGAGGGTATCAAGTCTGTTCTTGTTAATCCGAACGTGGCAACTATTCAAACGAGTGAAGGTATTGCGGACAAGGTTTATTTCCTGCCGGTCAATACCTTTTTTGTTACTGAAATTATCAAGAAGGAACGTCCTGACGGCATCCTCCTTGCGTTTGGCGGACAGACTGCACTGAACTGCGGTACTGAACTCTTCCAGAAGGGAATTCTGAAGGAATATGGAGTTGAGGTACTCGGAACGAGTGTAGAGGCAATCATGAATACTGAGGACCGCGACCTCTTTGTGAAGGAACTGAATAAGATTAGTCTGAAGGTTCCTGTAAGTCAGGCTTGTGAAACTATGGAAGATGCCATAGCTACTGCACGACGCATCGGTTATCCTATCATGATTCGTTCTGCATACGCACTTGGCGGTCTGGGTTCTGGTGTATGTCCTGATGAGAAGACTTTCAAGGAAATTGCTGAGTCTGCATTCACATTCGCTCCACAAGTGTTGGTTGAGGAAAGTCTGAAGGGCTGGAAGGAGATAGAATTCGAGTGTATCCGTGATGCAAACGACCATTGTTTCACTGTTGCTTCAATGGAAAACTTCGACCCACTGGGTATTCACACTGGTGAGAGTATAGTAGTTGCTCCTACTTGCTCACTCACAGAAGAGCAGGTAAAGATGCTTCAGGACATCACTATCAGATGTGTTCGTCACCTGAATATCGTAGGTGAATGTAATATACAGTTTGCGTTCAACGCAGAGACAAACGACTACCGCATCATCGAAATCAATGCTCGTCTGAGTCGTTCTTCTGCTCTCGCATCAAAGGCAACTGGTTATCCTCTTGCCTTCGTAGCTGCTAAGATAGCTCTTGGTTATACCCTCGACCAGATTGGTGAGATGGGTACTACCAACTCAGCTTATGTAGCACCATCGCTCGACTACCTGATTTGTAAGATTCCTCGTTGGGACCTCACTAAGTTTACTGGTGTAAGCCGTAAGATCGGTTCCAGCATGAAGTCTGTAGGTGAGATCATGAGTATCGGTCGTTCGTTCGAAGAACTCATCCAGAAGGGTCTCCGTATGATTGGTCAGGGCATGCACGGATTTGTAGGCAATGACCACACTAAGTTTGAAAACCTAGACGAAGAACTGGCAAATCCAACTGACCTGCGTATCTTCGCTATTGCACAGGCTCTGGAAGAAGGTTACAGCATACAGCGCATTTACGAACTGACTAAGATAGACACTTGGTTTATCGAACGCCTGAAGAATATCGTAGATTACAAGCATAAGTTGGAAACATACAACGCAGTTGAGGAAATCCCTGCTGACGTAATGCGTCAGGCAAAGGTACTCGGTTTCTCTGACTTCCAGATTGCACGTTTCGTGCTGAAGACAAAGGGGGGCAATATGGAGAAGGAAAACCTCGCTGTACGTTCTTACCGCAAGAAACTTGGTATCCTGCCAGCAGTGAAACGTATTCCTACTGTTGCAAGTGAGCATCCAGACCTCACAAACTACCTCTACATGACTTATGCGGTAGAAGGATATGATGTAAACTATTACAATAACGAAAAGTCTGTAATCGTATTAGGTTCAGGTGCTTACCGTATTGGTTCTTCGGTTGAATTTGACTGGTGCTCAGTGAACGCAATCAACACAGCCAGAAAACTCGGATACAAGAGTATCATGATAAACTACAACCCAGAGACTGTTTCTACGGACTACGATATGTGTGACCGTCTGTACTTCGATGAGTTGTCGTTCGAACGCGTACTTGATGTCATCGACCTCGAGAATCCACGTGGTGTGATTGTGTCGGTAGGTGGTCAGATTCCAAACAACCTGGCTATGAAACTCTATCGTCAGAGTGTGCCTATCCTCGGTACTTCACCTGTTAGCATCGACCGTGCTGAGAACAGAAATAAATTCTCTGCTATGCTTGACCAGCTGGGCATCGACCAGCCAGAGTGGAGTGCACTGACAAGCATGGAGGATGTGAAGGCATTCATAGAACGTGTTGGATTCCCTGTATTGGTTCGTCCTTCATACGTGCTTTCGGGTGCTGCCATGAACGTATGTTACGACTACGAAGAACTGGAGCGCTTCTTGCAGATGGCAAGTGAGGTCAGCAAGGAATATCCGGTTGTTATCTCTCAGTTCATGCAGGAGACTAACGAAGTGGAATTCGATGCCGTAGCACAGAACGGTGAGGTTGTGGAATATGCTATTTCTGAACATGTAGAATTTGCAGGTGTTCACTCTGGTGACGCTACAATGGTATTCCCAGCTCAGCAAATCAGTTTCGCTACAGTACGTCAGATTAAGAAGATTAGCCGTGCCATTGCGAAGGAACTGAACATCAGTGGTCCATTTAATATCCAATACCTTGCTAAGGGCAGAGACGTGAAGGTTATCGAGTGTAACCTCCGTGCTTCCCGTTCGTTCCCATTCGTAAGTAAGGTGCTGAAGCGCAATTTCATCGAGACAGCTACACGTATCATGCTCGATGCTCCATACTCAAAACCTGATAAGAGCGAATTCGACATCGACCGTATGGGTGTGAAGGCAAGTCAGTTCTCATTCGCACGTTTGCAGAACGCAGACCCAGTACTCGGTGTAGATATGAGTTCTACTGGTGAAGTAGGTTGTATGGGTGACACATTCGAGGAGGCACTGCTCAACTCAATGATTGCCACAGGTTATAAGATTCCTTCAAAGGATAAGGCTATCATGATTTCGTCTGGTGAGACAAAGGAGAAGGTGGCTATGCTTGATGCTGCCCGTGCCCTTGTTCGTAACGGATATAAGATTTATGCAACAGAAGGTACTGCTAAGTTCCTTAACGATAACGGGGCTCCTGCTGTAGCTGTTGGATGGCCAGATGAAGAGGGTAGCGACAAACTGAGTGTGATGCAGATGATTGCAGAACATAAGTTTGACCTCATCGTCAACATTCCTAAGAACCACTCAAAGCGCGAGCTGACTAACGGTTACCGCATCCGCCGTGCCGCTATCGACCATAACATTCCGCTGATTACGAATGCTCGTCTCGCCTCTGCATTCATCGAGGCATTCTGCGAGAAGGGTCTGAACGACCTGCAGATAAAGAGTTGGCAGGAATATGAGTAAATATCCAGGACTAATCAGAAGATTTGTGGTATGTGCATTGTTTGTGACACTTTGCACATGCCACAATTTCGTTTTTGCACAGCAGTCCAGTGTTGACACGATGTCCGTACAGCGCGACTCCTTGCAAATTGCGAACGACTCAATAATTGAGGCTCTGCGTACTCAAGTGCATGAACTTAAGTTGCAGGGTATTATGATGCGTGAACAGTTGGAAATCACGGGTAAGGACGCTTACGAGGATTCTGTGCATGCTGCCAGGTTAAGACAGCGTATAGACTCGTTGCGCCTGCTTACTTCTGGCGTGCCATTGGTCGTGGATAATGATACTCTTCTGAAGCTATATGCCCGCAAAGGTGGAATGCTGCCTTCAATGCGTGCGGAACAGGCTGCAGAGAAGATATTGGGAGCAGGCAAAAGGATGACCATGTTTCTGGATTCCGTGTATATATACAATAGCGAACTGCAATCTGATATAATGATGGGTGAGGAGGTTTTGTTGAGTGTGACAGACATGGATGCCTTGTGGAACAACACAGACAGAGAGATTCTGGCACAACAATATAAGAGCATCATTGAATCCAAAATCAAGGAACTGTACGATGAGTATGGAATGCAGCAGAAACTGAAAGGTATTGGACTTGTCGTACTCATCATCACAGTTCAGGCATTTCTGATATGGTTCACGCTTTTTGCTGTACGCAGACTGAAACACCATCTGATCCGACGGCTGATGCGTACCATAGGACCATGGCAGGTTAAGGATTATACGGTCATGAACGTGCGTCAGGTAGGAATGCTTGTAGCGACTGTTTTCAATGTGTTACTTATTTTGTTGATAATAATACAGTTGATGGTCAGTGTGCCCTTGATGTTCTCTATGTTCCCGGAAACGAAGGAACTGACATATACTTTCATTGGGTATATATTAAGTCCTATCCGTCATATTCTGGGAGATGTGGTAAGCTACATACCCAATCTGTTTCAGATTATTATTATCGTAATCTGTTTCCGGTATGTCATCAAAGGAATACGATACTTTGCCAGTGAGATTGCAAACGGGAATCTGAAAGTTAATGGTTTCTATGCTGATTGGGCAATGCCTACATTTACCATACTCAGAATTCTTCTATATTCATTCATGCTGGTTATGATATGGCCTCTGTTGCCCAATTCTGATTCGGAGGTGTTTCAGGGTGTTTCTGTATTCATAGGTATCATCGTGTCGCTTGGATCTACATCTATAGTCGGAAATATTATGGCAGGATTAGTGATGACTTATATGCGTCCGTTCCATGTGGGTGACTATATTCGTTTTGGCGAAACGATGGGTGAAGTAGTGGAGAAAAACATACTGGTGACACGTGTACGTACCCTGAAAAACGAACTGATTACGATTCCTAACTCCACCCTTATGGGATCGCAGATAAGCAATTTCAGTTCTTCTGCCCAAAAGTATGGCATAATAGTTCATACGAAGATAACCATAGGATACGACCAGCAATGGCAATCTATTCGTGATTTGCTTTTGGAAGCTGCTGACAAGACTGAAGGATTAAAGAAACATCCTAAACCCTTTGTCAATGTGACTGCTTTGGATGACTCGTATGTGGAATATGAGATAAATGCTTACACAGAAAGACATAAGTCGCTACCTGCTATATATACTGCGCTTCATGCTAATATTCTTGATACAATGCATAGGGCAGGGGTAGAGATTATGTCGCCTACCATATTTGCAACCCGTCCGAATATACCGCTACAGATTCCAGAAGAAGATTAGTTTATAGTTTATAGATAATAGATAATAGTTTACCGTTTACTGTTTACTGTTTACCAGTTTTCGTCTTTCGTCCTTCGTCTTTCGT
>JAEEGF011260922.1_pt1 | contig 19974 bp, 21 predicted proteins | sample 9134171 | NCBI WGS metagenome assembly JAEEGF01 (sample SAMN16246542, study PRJNA631951) | gut metagenome | biome: gut microbiome; feature: rumen; material: AP-attached | host: Bos | place: Iran: Karaj | collected 2018-10
CATGGCCCATCAGCGTGCGTCCTGTCATCAACAGGTCAGGACGGGCAGAATAGAGTCCTTCATCCACGAGGAAATACTCCTGTTCCCAACCCAGGTTCACCTGTACCTTCTTCACGTTGTCATAGAAGTAGCCGCAAACCTCCTCTGCTGCCTTGGTGACGGCACGGATGGAACGGAGGAGAGGGGCCTTGTAGTCGAGGGCCTCACCTGTATAGGCGATGAAGATGGTGGGGATACACAGTGTGTCGTCGATGATGAAGACGGGCGATGTGGGGTCCCAGGCTGAATAGCCGCGTGCCTCGAAGGTGTTGCGGATACCACCGTTGGGGAAGGAGGAGGCATCCGGCTCCTGCTGTACGAGCAACTTGCCGTCGAAGTTCTCCATCATACCACCCTTGCCGTCGTGCTCCACGAAGGCATCGTGCTTCTCGGCTGTGCCCTCTGTCAGCGGCTGGAACCAGTGGGTATAGTGGGTGGCCCCCATTTCCTGAGCCCATCTCTTCATGCCTTCTGCCACAGCATCTGCGATGGAACGGTCGAGACTGGCGCCATTCTCCATTACGTCGATCATCTTGCGATACACCTCAGCAGGGAGGTATTTGAACATCTTCTGACGGTTGAATACGTACTTTCCGAAGTATTCGGAGGGTCGCTGAGAGGGTGTTGGAACCTCAAGAGCCTTTTTCTTAAAGGCCTCTTCTACGACCTGAAATCTGAGTTGGTTTGACATATTATGTTTGAAGTTTGCAAGTTGATTATTCTAATCGATAAACCGTTTGTTGATATCGCCGTAGGCATCGATGCGCCTGTCGCGCAGGAAGGGCCACCAGCGGCGTACATCTTCGGAGTGCTGGAGGTCGAGCTCGATGATGATGCTCTCCTCCTCATCGGCAGAGGCCTCATAGACGATCTCGCCCTGAGGACCGGCGAGGAAAGAGGTGCCCCAGAACTGGATGCCCTCCGTCTGACCACTGGGATCAGATTCGAAGCCCACACGATTGACGGCGAGCACAGGGAGACCGTTGGCAACGGCATGGCCGCGCATCACCGTCTGCCAGGCTCTGCGCTGGCGCTGCTGCTCCTCTGGCGTGTCGCTGGCTGCATAGCCGATGGCGGTGGGGTAGATCAGGATCTCTGCTCCCTGAAGGGCCATCAGACGGGCTGCCTCAGGATACCACTGATCCCAGCATACCATCACGCCCAGTCGGCCCAGAGAGGTCTCGATGGGATGGAACCCGAGGTCGCCAGGGGTGAAGTAGAACTTCTCGTAGTAGGCGGGATCGTCGGGGATATGCATCTTGCGATAGATGCCTGCGATGGAACCGTCTTTCTCGATCACCACAGCTGTGTTGTGGTAAAGTCCGGCTGCGCGACGCTCAAAGAGTGAGGTGACGATGACCACGCCGAACTGTCGGGCGATTTCGCCATAGAGCTTGGTAGAGGGACCAGGGATGGGCTCTGCGAGGTCGAAGTTATCGACATCCTCGACCTGACAGAAGTACAAGGAGTTGTGCAGCTCCTGCAATACGATCAGTTCTGCCCCTCGACGGGCGAGGTCGGCAATACCTTCCGACAGTCGCAGGATGTTCTGTTGCAGGTCTGCGCTATTAGCCTGTTGTAAAAATCCTATCTTCATATTTTTGGAAATTGCATGGTGCAGCAGTGAAGGCTGCCATGTTGTTTGATGATACTACGGCAATCGATGGGCACGATATCACGATCGGGGAAGGCTTCGCTGATGAGGCGGAGCGCTTGGGCATCGTTATCGGCCTGATTGTAGGTGGGACAGAGCACAGCCCCATTGATGACCAGGAAATTGGCATACGTCGCAGGGAGTCGTAAAGATTGCTCGTGGTCGAATATCTGACGGGGCATGGGGAGCTTCAAGAGTCTGTAGGGCTTGCCTCCAAGGGTGCGGAAAGTCTGGAGTTGTTCCTCCATGAGTTTGAGTTCAGCATACTGTTCGTCGTCGGGATCATCGCAACCAACGTATAATAAGGTGTCGTTCGGACAGATGCGCACCAGTGTGTCGATATGGCCGTCAGTATCATCGCCTGTCAGATTGCCGTGATCGATCCAGAGGATACGCTTGGCGTGCAACTCCTTGAGCAGACGGGCCTCGATCTGCTCCTTGGTGAGGGGCTGGTTGCGATGAGGCGCCAACAGACAGCCCGTCGTGGTGAAGATGGTGCCACATCCGTCGCTCTCGATAGAGCCGCCTTCGAGCACGAAGTCGAGACAATCGACATACTCGCCCTTGATGGCGCCTTTCTCGTAGAGATGGCGGTTGATGGCGTTATCCTGTTCGGCAGGAAACTTATCGCCCCAGCCGTTGAAACAGAAATCGACCAGGCGGCGATGGCCACGGTCGTCTATCAGCGAGATGAATCCATGATCGCGCGCCCAGGTGTCGTCGGAGGGAATGTCTAATCCCTTTCCGCCCACGATCAGAAGATCTTCGCGACGACTGATGGCATGCGCCATTTCTTCGTAAGTAGCAGTGATTTCTTCAAGCATCGGTGCCCAGTCAGTATCCTTGTGCGGCCATGTCAGCTGCACACACGATTGCGGCTCCCATTCAGCAGGTAATCGCCATTCCGATGCCATTTTTCTTGCGTCGTTGTTCATTTTGGGTGCAAAATTACAAAAAAATATCAATTAGCCATCAGCAATTATTCTTTTTTTTGTAACTTTGCGCTCAAAAAGAGACATGCTTGAATTAAAAGACACGACGATTGCTGTGGGTGATAAGGTTCTGGTCAAGAATCTGTCGCTGATTGCCAGAGACGGGCAGATCACCTGTGTGACAGGGCCCGAGGGCTCTGGTAAGACGGTCTTTATCCGTACGCTGATGGGATTTCTGCCCGTCAACGAGGGATTCGTATGTGTCGATGGCGAGCTGCTCACACCATTATCGTCGCACGTCTTCCGTAGTATGATGTGCTATCTGCCTCAGAATCTGAGGATGCTGACTCATCAACTGAGAGAACCGGAAGTTGTTGACTGTCAGGGAGATGATGAACTGATATGGGGGCCAGAACTGCCCGCTGTCAAGCCTGAGGCTGAGCCAGAGTTGCTGAGTCCGGAAGATATCTTCCAACTGGCGAAGGAGGTGCTGCGCCAAGGGGCCGACAAGCCTATTATCATCGCTGATGAGCCGATAGCCTATCTGACGCCCGAGCTGGCTCACCAGTTGATATGGCTCCTCAAGCAATATGCCCAGGCAGGAAAGACCGTCGTGGTGGCCAGTCGTTTCCCCGCGCTGGTAGAACAGGCCGACCTGGTGGTCAGAGTTGGTGAGACTGAAACGTAAGAACTAAATATTTCGAGAAAAGTGATAGGACCATTGATCATACATACAATTCTGGGGCTGCTCTTGCTGCTGATACCAGCGGGAGTGCTCTATCTGTGGGATAAGAAACAGTTGACTACATTCGGCATCGGCATCGTCAGGATGATAGTCCAGTTGCTGGTGCTCTGTCTGATGTTCGTAGCACTGTTCAGTCTCAATGATATCTGGCTGAGTCTGTTGTGGCTGGTGCTGATGGCTTTCTACTCATCAGCGATTATCCTCTGGCGCATCAAGGCGAGTGTGAAGCGGTTCTTGTTGCCTGTAGGCATCGCACAGTTGGCTGGGTCTCTGATCTCAGGCTTCTATTTGCTTTGGGCGGTGCTCCCCGTTCCCTCAGGTAAATTCGTCTATTGGATGATACCCGTGATGGCCTTGTTGCTGGGACATTCCACGACGATGCTGATACGAGGGTTGAACACTTATCTGACAGCCTTGAAGGCCGATGAGCAGCAATACGAGTTCCAGCGCGGCAACGGCAAGGCGCATCTGGGGGCTGTGATGCCTTTCGTAAGACGGGCCATGCAGGCCGTGATGGCGCCCACGACTGCCAATCTCTCTCATACGGCTCTGTTCTCCATTCCGATGGCGCTGGGCGGTATGCTGTTGGGCGGTCTGGCTCCTCTGGAGGCTTTTGTGGTGATGGTGTCGATGACGGCGGGCTGTGTGGCTGCCTCAGTGATAGCCCTGTTGGTGAGCCTTTGGCTCTGTGATGGCAAACTGTTTGATAAACTTGGTAAGCTGACGCTCTCGCTGGCGTTTCTGATGACATCAATAGCCTGTCAGGGACAGCAGCCCGTGACGAAATACGAGGTGCCTGCCAAACTGAAAGACCGTCCAGAGCAGATTCTGGTGCGCACAGGCTATACTACCTCGTATAACCGCGATACCAAGAACCCCAACTGGGTGGCGTGGCATCTGACCAGAGAGCATACGAAAGGTCAGAATCAGCGCAAGCAGATGGTGTTTACGGAGGATGAGGATGTGAAGGCACCAAGAGCCACTAATAATGACTATTTCAACTCGCGTTTCGACAGAGGCCACATGTGTCCGGCTGGCGATAATAAGTGGGACAGAAAAGCGATGGAGGAGTCGTTCCTGTTCACGAATATCTGTCCACAGAATCATGGGCTGAACAAATACGAGTGGAATGATCTGGAGATCAAATGCCGTGAGTGGGCGAGGGAATATGGGGCTATCGATATCGTGTGCGGTCCTGTCTATGATGCAGAGAACCTTCGTACGATCGGACGTAACAAGGTTCATGTGCCAGTGGCCTTCTTCAAGGTGATTCTCTGTCGTAAAGGCACGCCAAAGGCTATCGGATTCCTGTTCCGTAACGAGGGTAAGAAGCAGCAGATGCAGGATGCTGTGCGCAGCGTGGATGAGATTGAGGCGCTGACAGGTATCGATTTCTTCCCAGCGTTAGACGACACCACAGAGTGCAGAATAGAGGCCAGAGCCAGGCTGAACGACTGGTAAAGTGTTAAAAACGATTAATTTATAGGCAAGCCGGGAGTAAATCTCGGCTTTTCTTTGTATTTTTGCAGCGTGAAAATTAAGGAGGTTTTGTGCGCCCTTGAACAATTCGCGCCTCTGCCCTTGCAGGAAAGTTGGGATAATGCTGGCTTGCAGGTTGGACTGACAGAGACGGAGGTTTCAGGGGCATTATTGTGTTTGGACGTCAACGAAAAGATACTTGACGAAGCCATTCGGAAGGGATGCAACCTGGTTGTGTCCCATCATCCTTTGTTGTTCAGAGGACTCAAGACAATTAGTGATCAGACAGACGTACAGCGTACTGTCAGGAAAGCCATCAAGCATGACCTTTGTGTCATCTCGATGCATACGAACATGGACAATGCCAAAGGTGGTGTGAACTACCGTATCGCCCAGAAACTGGGACTGCAGAACATCACGTTCTTCTCGGAGAAGCGCGTCGATGGCCTGGAGGCGGGGAGTGGCGTTATCGGAGAGTTGCCAGAGTCTCTGGCTGCTGACGATTTCGTCATCGCCGTGAAGAAAGCCTTCAGCGTGGAATGTGCCATGTGTAATGAACTATTGCGCCGACCTGTTCGTAAGGTGGCTATCTGTGGCGGGGCAGGCGACTTCCTGCTCGACGACGCCCTGAGGGCCGGTGCCGACGCCTTTATCACGGGCGAGATGCACTATCACCAGTATTTCGGCTATGAGCAGCAGATACAGATCTGCGTCATCGGCCACTATCAGAGCGAGCAGTTTACGGCGGAGATCTTCCAGGAGATCATCCAGCAGGCTTGCCCAGGGGTGAAAACCCTGATAGCAGAGACCTGCACCAACCCCATTCTCTATCTCTAGCAACATCACTAGGACCTCCTAGTGAAAGCTAGGATAACGACATATATAAACAATAAAAAACGTAAAGAATTATGGCAAAGAAAGATCCAACAGATTTGACTGTGGAAGAGAAACTGAAAACCCTCTATCAGTTGCAGGCTGCCCTCTCATCGATTGATGAGAAGCGTGCCTTGAGAGGTGAACTGCCCCTCGAGGTTCAGGACCTGGAAGACGAGATTGAAGGTCTTAGTACGCGTGTGGAGAAAATCAAGGCAGAGATTGCCGATTTCCAGCGTGCTATCAGTCAGAAGAAAGGTGAGATCGTGGAGGCTGAGGCCAGCGTGGCCCGCTACAAGACTCAGTTGAACGACGTGAAGAACAATCGTGAGTATGACACACTGAGCAAGGAGATAGAGTTCCAGACTCTGGAAATCGAACTCTGCAACAAGAAGATCCGCGAGGCTAATGCCCGTATTCAGGAGAAGCAGGATGAACTGGCTGATAATGAAGAACTTATCAAAGAGCGCCAGGGCGACCTGTCAATCAAGAAAGCAGAGCTGGATGAGATTGTGACTGAGACACGTGCTGAGGAAGAGAAGTTGAAGGAGAAGGTGAAGGACCTCGAGGCAAAGATCGAGCCCCGTCTGCTTACCTCTTTCAAGCGTATCCGTAAGAATGCCCGCAACGGTCTGGGTGTGGTCTATGTACAGCGCGATGCCTGCGGTGGTTGCTTCAATAAGATTCCGCCCCAGCGTCAGCTCGATATCAGGATGCACAAGAAGATCATCGTTTGCGAGTACTGCGGACGTATCATGATCGATCCCGAACTGGCTGGTGTGAAGGTTGATAAGATCGGCGTTGATGAAAAGAAGACAACGCGTAAGCGCGCTATCCGCAAGACCGCTTCGTCGAAGAGAACTACCGATGCCAGCGACATGGAGTAAATCCGTCAGAGATTTTCGTAGTTGGGAATGTCTTCCAGAAACGTGTATGAACGGGTGGTGTAATCCATCTTGCAGGCATAGTGCTGGAGGCCGTTACTGACCATTAGATAATCCACTTTCAGCAGAAGATTGTAGGCCGAGATCTGGTCGAAAGTCTTTTGCTGTAGTGCGATATCAGGAGCCTTGTATTCGACAATCATTCGGGGCTGAGTCTCACTCGTATATAATAAGGTGTCGCAGCGCAGACGTTTCTCCCCGATCTTCAGCTCCACCTCGTTGGCTAAAAGTCCTTTCGGATAGCCTTTATGCTCTACGAGGAAATGCACGAAATGCTGGCGCACCCATTCCTCTGGTGTCAGCGCCACGTATTTGCGGCGCAGGAAGTCGAAAATCAGCTGCTTGTCACCCTTGCTGGTGATTTTTACTGCATACGGAGGTAGATTCAACTGGTTCATGAGCGTTAGTTTTATAGCCGCAAAGTTACAAACAATAATTGAAATATCATCATGGCAGAGGCAAAAAATGTCAGTTTTGATAGCATCATGCGCGATCTGAAAGCACGTAAGTTCGCCCCCGTCTATTACCTGATGGGCGACGAGGCTTATTATATCGATCAGATTGCTGATTATATCGCTGAACATGCGTTGCAGCCAGAAGAGCGCGATTTCAATCAGACTGTGCTTTTCGGATCGGATGTGACAGCCTCTCAGATTGCTGATGCTGCGCGTCGATATCCGATGATGTCTGAGCGTCAGGTTTTGATTGTAAAGGAGGCTCAGAACATTAAGCAGACAGAACCCCTCGAGAAGTATTTTAATGCCCCTATGGCCTCTACAATCCTTGTGATGTGCCATAAAAACGGCTCAATCGACGGTAAAAAGAAGAACTATCTGAAGGCTATACAGGCTGCTGGCGTGCTTTTTGAGAGTAAAAAACTCAAGGATCGCGAACTTCCAGGCTTTATTGAGCGCTATTTGGGCGCCAAAGAGGTGAAAATCGATCCCAAATCGACTCAGATGATCGCTGATAACATTGGCGCAGACCTGAGCCGCTTGACGAGCGAGTTGGAAAAGGTGATTCTGGCGCTGCCAAAAGAGAATAGGGTAGTGACTCCCCAGATTGTTGAGGATCAGATTGGTGTCAGCAAGGAGTTTAATGGTTTTGAGCTTCGTGATGCCATTGTAAACCGAAATGTGTATAAGGCAAATCTTATAATCAAATATTTTGACGAAAATCCGAAGGCTGGTAGCATCTACTCATTTCTCCCAATGCTCTTTAATTTCTTCCAGAATCTCATGATCGCGTATTATGCGCCAAATAATAAGAGCCAGGAAGGCGTTGCAGAATGGCTGGAATTGAAATCTCCATGGGCTGCGAAGGACTACATGACTGGTATGAGAAACTATACTGGTATGAAGGTGATGCAGATTATTTCGAAGTTTAGAGAGATTGATGCCAAAAGTAAGGGTTTAGACAACCCAAATACCCCTCCAGGGGAGCTTATGAAGGAACTGATTTTTTACATTTTGCACTAAAAAACCACTTTTCCCGGTTCTAGAATTTTCAGTTTTCGCGCTTTTCAGAAGCGCTTTTTTTGTGCCCAAAATCCGATAAAACCAAGGGTTCTGGGAGATTCTTACCCTCTCAAAACTCGCGTATTTCCAGATTTCCGTCCAACTGTCAGGAATACGCCAGAAATGCAGAAATTGCCCCTTTTGAGTCATCCCAAATTTAGTGTTCACATTTATTAGAGTTTAAATCCGTTGATTTAGAATTTAAAACCTATACAAATGTTGTAGCCGCTAAAGATTTGTAGATGTATATTTTAGATATTAAACTACAAATGTCTATGTTTAAATTTTAATTTTGATACTAAAACATAGTAGTTTAATATTGTATATTCATAAATATACATCAGTTCAGTTTTGGTTATATACATCTAAAAATCAAGTTGTTATACCAATTTATTCAAAATTACGCGAATATTTGAGGGATTTTATGATTCCAAACTATGCAAACAGCCTCTGGCACCCTTTAGATTTGTAGAATAACCCTATTATAAGCCAGTTTATTACTAAAAACCGCTCTTGTTACCCTTTGTACGGATTTATTTCCTTAAATTTAGATTTGTAATTACAAACCCGAATTTTGCAGGTTTGTAGTTTTGTATTTACAAATATAAAAACCAAAACCTAAACTTAAATTTTCTAAATTCTCTTTTAATTTGTTGTGAGTTTCAGATTTTTGTTTTACCTTTGTAAACGAAATGAAAATCGGCCCTAAAAGGCCCCAAAACCCTGTCATTAGCAAATGAAAGATCGAATTCGTCAGATTATGGAGTCTCAGCACATGACTCAACAGGTGTTCGCTGAGTACATCGGACAGTCACCTGCAACCCTCAGTAGTATTTTCAATGGGCGTACCCGTCCTACTCTGAATATCGTAGAAGCTATCAAAAAGAAATTTTCTAACATCAGTACAGATTGGCTCATGTTTGGTTCTGGTCAGATGTTTTTGCCAGATCCTGGTGCAAATGTCGATGCTTCCCTCCCCCAGGATGAGGCCAATTTGAATGCAGATAACGGACCACTTTTTCAAAATCCGATGTTGGACTTTGATGCCACTCCTTCTACAACGCCTCAAAATGGCGCCTACGCACAACAGAATTTTAATAGTGTAAAAACTACACGCTCGGATTTAGCTCCCAAAGAGATAAAAATAGTTGACAAACAACAACGCAAGATTATAGAGATTCGCGTCTTTTATGATGATCAGACCTTCGATGTGTTTGAGCCGAAAAAGAAATAAGCGCTCTAAAAATTTGTTTTTTTACGCAGTTAATCGTACCTTTGTGCCAAATTTCACAAAGGTACGTTTTTTATGAAGAAGTATATCCTCGATCTGAAGGTCTTATCAGTGACACAGATTCACGCCAGATACGTGCTGATTAAGCTCACAGATAGCCAAAAACTCCCAGAAATGTTGCCTGGACAATTTGTTGAGGTGCGTGTTGATGGTTCTCCCACTACGTTTCTGCGTCGTCCTATCTCTATTAATTATGTAGATCGCGACCGTAATGAACTGTGGCTGCTTGTAGCGACAGTAGGCGACGGAACGCGAAAACTGGCCCATTTGCAGGCTGGCGATACGCTAAACTGCGTGTTGCCCCTTGGCAACGGCTTTACACCCGCCAAAACGGGCGAGAAAGTGCTGTTGATAGGTGGTGGCGTTGGTGTGGCTCCTCTGCTGTATATGGGTGCAGTGATGAAACAGGCAGGCCAAGAGCCGACGTTCCTCTTAGGTGCGCGAACAGTCCAGGATCTGCTTATGATAGATGAATTTAAGAAGTACGGGCGCGTGTACGTGACGACAGAAGACGGTTCTGAAGGCGAGAAAGGATTCGTGACCAATCACAGCATCCTTTCACAAGAGCAGTTCGACCGTATCAGCACCTGTGGACCTACCCCGATGATGAAGGCTGTGGCGCGTCTGGCTGTAGCCAAGGGCATCGCCTGTGAGGCCTCGTTAGAGAACCTGATGGCCTGTGGTCTGGGCGCCTGTCTCTGTTGCGTTGAGAAGACCACAGAGGGCAATGTGTGTGTATGTAAAGACGGACCAGTGTTTAATATCCAAAGCCTACTTTGGGAATAATCGATAGAATATGGCTGATTTAAGAGTAAAACTTGGCGATTTAGCGCTGAAAAATCCCGTGATGACGGCCTCGGGCACGTTTGGCTACGGGCTGGAGTTTGCTGATTTTATGCCTCTCGACGGTATTGGAGGTATCATCGTGAAGGGCACCACCCTCAATCCCCGTCAGGGAAACGATTATCCCCGTATGGTGGAGACGGCTCAGGGCATGCTCAACTGTGTAGGACTGCAGAATAAAGGTGTCGATTATTTCTGCGAGCATATTTATCCACAGATTAAGGATATCGATACGAATATGATTGTCAATGTCAGCGGCTCCTCGCCTGAGGATTATGCTGCGTGTGCAGCGCGTATCGATGCTCTGGAGCGTATTCCAGCCATCGAACTGAATATCTCTTGTCCTAACGTGAAGGATGGCGGCATGGCCTTCGGAGTGACGTGTGCTGGTGCTTCGAGCGTGGTTAAGGCTGTGCGCCAGGCTTATCATAAGACGCTGATTGTGAAGCTGTCGCCCAATGTGACTGATATCGCTGAGATCGCCCGTGCTGTAGAGGCTGAGGGTGCCGACAGCGTGTCGCTGATCAATACGCTGATGGGAATGGCGATTGATATCGAGAAGCGCAAGACGCTGCTGAGCATCAATACTGGCGGTCTGAGTGGTCCTGCGGTGAAGCCTGTGGCGCTGCGTATGGTGTGGCAGGTGGCTAAGGCCGTGAAGATTCCTGTTGTTGGTCTGGGTGGCATCTCTTGTGCGAAGGATGCCATCGAGTTCCTGATGGCTGGTGCGACGGCTATCGAGATAGGAACGGCCAATTTCCTCGACCCTGCCATCTCGATCAAGGTGCGCGACGGAATCAGTCAGTGGCTCGACAGTCATGGCTGTCAGTCTGTTCAGGAAATCATAGGTGTAATCAGTTGATTGCACCTTTTTTATGGAACAAAATTTGAGGGCTACCAATCGGTAGCCCTCAACCAACACAAAAACTAAACTAGACTTAACTAAAGCACCTCGGGATTTTCACAAACCCCTAAATGCTCTGCAAATATAGTTATTATTCTTGAATAATCAAAATATTTAGTGGATTATTTTGCATTTCATATACTTTTGTTACCTATAAAATTGTTTTTTAACAGGAAAAAGTCCAGGATGGTCATGGCTGCCATCGCCTCTACAACAGGTACAGCCCTGGGCAGCACACAGGGGTCGTGACGCCCTTTGGCGGTAAAGATTGTCGGATTTCCTTCGAGGTCGATAGTTTCCTGTTCTCTCAGGATTGTTGCCACAGGTTTGAAGGCCACGCGGAAGTAGATGTCCTGCCCGTTGGAGATACCACCCTGGATACCTCCGCTGTGGTTCGTGGCTGTCGTTACCTTTCCGTCTTGGTTCCTGAATATATCGTTCTGTTCGGAGCCTCTGGCCGTCACGCCAGCAAATCCCTCGCCATATTCGAATCCCTTCACAGCGTTGATGCTGAGCATGGCCTTACCCAAGGCCGCATGCAACTTGTCGAACTCTGGCTCTCCCAAGCCTGCAGGACAGCCTTTGACGACGCCTGTGATAATACCGCCGATGGTGTCGCCCTCACTCTTTACTTTCGTGATGAGTGCCTCCATCTCTGCAGCTTTCTCTGCATCAGGACAGCGCACGGCATTCGTCTCTGTCAGCGACAGGTCGTAATGCGTGTAGTCGTAGGGCAGCGCAATGTTGCCCACCTGCGATGTATAGGCCTGAACCGAGATGCCCAGTTGTTTTAGCACCAGTTTGGCCAGTGCTCCACCCACACAGCGGCTGATGGTGATACGTGCCGACGAACGGCCTCCGCCACGATGGTCTCTGATGCCGTATTTCTCCTGATAGGTATAGTCGGCATGCGACGGACGGAACAGGCAGCGCATATTCTCATAGTCCTGGGAGTGCTGGTTGGTGTTACGTACGATGAAGCCGATGGGGCAGCCTGTCGATTTGCCTTCAAACACGCCGCTGAGCAGTTCCACCTGGTCTGCCTCCTGGCGCGAGGTCGTTATCTTGCTCTGTCCAGGTCTGCGACGGTCCAGTTCGTGCTGGATGAAGTCGAGATCGATGTCGATGCCTGCAGGCATACCATCGACGACGCCTCCTACTGCTGCTCCGTGACTCTCGCCAAACGTGGTCAGTGTGAATAGGTTTCCGAATGTATTACGCATAGTCTCTGATTAATGATGGCAGTGTCCGCAGCCTCCTCCTTCGCAGCCTTCGTCGCAGCCTTCGCCTTCGCCATGATGGCCTCCACAGCCGCCGCAGCCGCCACAACCGCCAGTGAGTTTCTTGATCAGGTGCTGTACCTCTTCTTCTGTGGCCTCACGGCTCTCAATCACCTTGCCTACGAAGTTCAGCGTCTTTCCTGCCAACGGATGGTTGGTGTCAACCGTCACGCCCTTATCGTCGATCTTAATGACTTTGGCCATAAAACGGTGGTCTTCATTGTCTGTCAGGGTGATGATAGAACCCTCGTAGATATTCTCGCTGTCAAACTTGCCGTTCACCATGAAGATGTCGCGCTTCAGTGTGTTCACGCCCTGTGGCTCGTATTTGCCGAATGCCTCGTCTGGCTTCAGGCAGAAGTCGAAGGCAGCACCCTTCTCTACGTTGAGGAGCTCCTGTTCGAAGCGGTCGAGGGCGATGCCGAAGCCGGTGATAAACTCAAACGGGCGCTCGTCGCCTGTCTGCTCTTCCAGATTCTTCTCGCCGTTTTCTGCGATGGTATATAACTGATATACTACTGAAAGGAATTTGTTTTGTGCTTTGTCCATACCTTATTTATATATATATGATTTATTGCGCTGCAAAGGTACATATTTTAATCCATATAAGCGTAAAAAAGGGTCGAAAAACTTAAAAATTCAAGAAAACGCCGATTCTTTGACCTGTGTCAACAAAAGGGCTGTTATCGCACACAATTTCACGTAAACGCTTGCGTAAATGAAAAAACCGCCGTACCTTTGCAGCGTCAAAACAAAACAAGAGCTGCCCATGAGTGGGTAAGCAGCGCAAGCCAAAGAGCTGCGCAACAGGATAACATTATTAATAAGTAGGGCGGCCTAACACACCGCTCCGAGTAAAGAAAAAGAAAGGGTAAAAAGATGAAAAAGATGATTTTGACATTAGTAGCAATGCTGAGTATGACAACCGCATTTGCAGAAGGTGAGAATGCAGCCAGCGTAAACAGTGTCGAGGCTTATGATCTTAACGTCAATATGAATAAGCTCGCTGTAGCACTGAACCTGGCCGACGACCAGAAAGAGGCCGTTGCTGATATTCACCACACATTCGCTTCAGAGCTGAAGTTTGCTGCTCAGTACAGCAACGACGATCGTAAGGCTCTTCTGACTCGTGCCATCGACAACGATGTGAAGTGGATGCGCTACGTGCTGAACGACAAGCAGATGCGTACTTATCTCACACTGCTCAACACCACGCTGAATAACCGTGGTCTGAACAAGTAAAGAAAGAAAAAGAAAGTTTATTGTTAGTATTTATGATTAGGCGAGGGCATTCCGTGAGGAATGCCCTTTGTTTTTTAGCTTAAAATTTGCCAGTCTCGTTTTTTTTTGCTTATTTTGCACTCAGAAACCAAATACTTTAAGCATGATGAAAAGTTTTCGACTGATTCTTGTGTCCTTAGTGGCAGCCGTACTCGTCAGTTGCGGTGGTACCACGAAAACTGTGCCCATCACGGGCCGCCAGCAGTCGCTGATGGTCAGCGACGGCGATATCCTGAGTCTTTCCACTCAGCAGTATTCCGAGTTTATGAAGAGCGCCAAACTCTCTACCAATGCCGAGAATACGGCGATGGTGAAGCGGGTAGGGCAGAACCTGGCCAATGCAGTGACCTCCTATCTGAAGTCGGCTGGTCTGCAGAACGATCTGCAGTATTATAAGTGGCAGTTCAACCTCGTTCAGGACAAGCAGGTCAATGCCTGGTGCATGCCTGGTGGCCTGATTGTGGTCTATGAGGGCATCCTCCCCGTTACGCAGGACGAGGCCTCTCTCGCCATCGTACTCGGCCACGAGATTGCTCACGCTGTAGCCCGCCACTCAGCCGAGCAGATGAGCACCAAAATGAAACAGCAGTATGGTGTGCAGTCGCTTGGCGCCCTCGCAGGCATTCTGGGCATGGGTTCCAGCACTGTGGCCGTCGGACAGGCGATTGCAGCCCAGGGTCTGAACTTCGCCAATCTGAAATACTCACGTAACCACGAGAGCGAGGCCGACCACATGGGACTGATCTTTGCCGCGATGGCTGGCTATGATCCTCAGGTGGCTGTCAAGTTCTGGCAGCGCATGTCGCAGTTGTCTGGCAACAAGCCCTCTGAGTTCCTCAGCGATCACCCCTCCGACGAGACGCGTATCCGCCAGATTCAGGGATGGATGCCCGAGGCACTGAAGTATTATAAGCCCAAGAAGGGTGCAGCGACGACATCCGCCAGCTCCACCTCCAAGACGATTAAGATCAGTTCTAAAAAGAAAAAGAAGTAATTGTCGTTTTCCCTGACTGTTATTCTCTGATGATTTTCAGATACTCATCATAAGGAATAAAGCGGCCCCCCATCGATTTCAGATGGGGGGTTTCTAATTGACAGTCGATCAGTCGGCCCCCAGCCCTTGCCATCGCCTGAGCCAGATAGATCAGCGCCAGTTTCGAGGCACTGGGCACCAGCGAGCACATGCTCTCGCCAAAGAAGGAGTTGCCTATCGTTACACCGTAGAGTCCGCCCACGAACCGTTTCTCTGTCTGGCCGTCTGTCTCAGTCTTTTCCCACACTTCCACACTGGCGGCAAATCCCTGCCGATACAGTTCCTTATAGGCTTCCGTCATCTGCGGCCCCAGCCAGCCCATATCTTCGTTTTCACGCAGTTTGCCACAGGTCTCGATCACGGTGTCGAACGCCTGGTTCATGCTCACCTGATATTTGTCCTTGTTCATCATCGTGCGCATGGAGTGGCTGATGTGAATCTCTTCTGGGAAGATCACGAACCGCTGCATCGGACAGTACCACACGGGGTCGTCGTAGCGGTAGGCATACCAGGGGAAGATGCCGTAGGAGTAGGCGAGCAGCAGCCTGTCCACGCTCAGGTCTCCGCCCACGGCGATACAGCCGTCGTCCTCTCCGAAGTGGGGATCGGGAAACCATAGTTCGTTGTCGAGTCTTACTACCATCTTTTCTCAGTCTGCTGTCGCTAATTGATTGTCTGTCAGTGTGATGGCGATCTTGCCGCCCTTCTTCAGCCGTCCGAAGAGTATCTCTCTCATCAGCATCGGCTTCAGTTTGCCCGTGATCACGCGGTCCATCTCTCTCGCACCGTATTCGCGTGTGAAACCTTCTTTCAGCAGGTAGCCGAAGGCCTCGTCGCTGAGTGTCATCTCCACCTGCTTGGCGGTCAGTTTCTCCTGCAGTTCTCCCAGTTTCTTCTTCAGGATGAGCGTCGCCATCGTCTGGTCCATATCGTTGAACACCACGGTGCCCGTCAGTCGGTTGATAAACTCGGGCTTAAACGTCTTCTTCACCTGTTTCAGCATCGCCTCACCTCTGCTGACGGCACCTGTGAATCCGATGTTCGCCTGGGCGGCATACTGGGCACCAGCGTTCGAGGTCATGATGAGTATCACGTTCCTGAAGTCGGCCTTCCGCCCCTTGTTGTCCGTCAGTTTGGCGTAGTCCATCACCTGCAGCAGTATGTTGTAGATGTCCTGATGGGCTTTTTCGATCTCGTCGAGCAGCAAGACGCAGTTAGGAGTCTTGCGGATGGCGTCAGTCAGCAGTCCGCCGTCTTCATAGCCCACATAGCCTGCAGGCGAGCCTATCAGTTTGGCCACCGTGTGCTTCTCCGTATATTCGCTCATGTCGAACCTCAGCAGTTCGATGCCCAGTTCCTTGGCGAGCACGCGGGCCACCTCGGTCTTGCCTACACCCGTAGGCCCTACGAAGAGCAGCGATGCCAGCGGCTTGTTGTCGTCGAGCAGTCCGGCCTTCGAGAGTTGCACGGCCTCCACCACCTGTCTGACGGCTTCGTCCTGTCCGTAGATCTTCTGGCTGATGCGCTCAAACAGGTTTTCGAGGGCGGCATTGTCGTCGTCCTTCATCGCCATTGCCTCCACCTTGCAGGTCTTGGCGAGCATGTCGGCTATCAGGGGCTTATCGACTGTCTTCTCCCCCTTGTCGCCCTTCAGTTCGAGGGCGGCTCCAGCCTCGTCTATCAGGTCGATGGCCTTGTCGGGCAGGTAGCGGTCGTTGATGTATTTAGCACTTGCAGCGACGGCATATTCCATCGCCTCCGCCTCGTATTTCACGTTGTGGAACGCTTCGTATTTGGGCTGCAGCTGTTGCAGGATATGGAGCGTCTCCTCAGTCGATGGCTCCAGGATGTCGATCTGCTGGAATCGCCTGACGAGCCCTTTGCTCCTCGAGAAGTGCTTGTTGTATTCCTCGTAGGTCGTGGCTCCGATAAACCTCAGGTTGCCCGCCTCCAGATAGGGTTTCAGCATGTTCGAGGCATCCATCGAGCTTTCGCCAGTGGCTCCTGCGCCTACCAGATTGTGGATCTCGTCGATATATACGATGTTGTTGCCAGCCTCTCCGCTGATGCCGTCCATTACCTCCTTGATACGTTTCTCGAAGTCGCCTCTGAACTGGGTGCCAGCCAGCAGCGTGCCCAGTTCCAGCTGGTATATCTTGCTGCCTTTCAGCCGTTCGGGCACGTCGCCCTCGTCGATCTTCGCCGTCAGTCCATACACCAGCGCCGTCTTACCCACGCCTGGCTCTCCGATGTGCAGCGGGTTGTTCTTCTCCTTCCGGCAGAGCACCTGCATCGTGCGCTCCAGCTCGGCCTCTCGCCCTATCAGCGGGTTGTGCAGTTTGTAGGTGTCGTTCAGGCAGACCACGAGTTTGCGCCAGGGCTCCGTCTCGTCGTCGTCCTCGTCGTCGTCAGTGCTTGCTTGGTCGTGGTCATCCTCGTAGCGTTCTATCAGCTCACTCATGAAGTCCTCCATGTCGTCCTTCAGGATATCGTTCAGCAGATAGGCAGCAAACGACTCCTCCAGCTCGAGGATGCCCTTTACGATATGGGGCACATAGACCATCTGCGCACTCGAGTACTCCACCGTTCTCACGGCTCTGCCCAGTGCCTCGCGCAGCTGTTCCGACAGGTCCGGATGATAGTCGCTTACGTCGGCTGGCACCTTCTCCTGTTCCTGCAGATAGTTCTTCAGTCTTGTGTTGACGGTGTTCAGGTCCACGCCGCAGTCGATGAGCGCCATGTTGAACTCATACTGCTGCAGCAGTGCACAGACGAAGTGCTCAGGCGTGATAAACTCATGCCTGAAGGCCTCGCATACGGTGTGCATGTCGTGGAAGGCCTGGTTCACGCGCTTGGTATAGTAGATTTCCATTTCTAAGCGTCTTCGGGTTCATAGGTCAGACGGAGCGGGAACCCAGCGTCCCTGGCCATCTGCGTTGCTTTGTTCACTTTCGACACGGCGATGTCGTAACTGTAGATGCCCACGATCGCCTTGTCGGCATGGTGCACCTGCAGCATCAGCGTCTGGGCATCGGCCTCCGATTTGAAAAACACCACCTTGAGTATCATCACCACAAATTCCATCGTGGTGAAGTCGTCGTTATAGATGGTCACCTTGTAGCGCTTCGGCTCTCTCAGGTCCGTGCGCTGCCGTTCTTTTGTTGCTGACTGTTCTTTTGCCATATCGGCTGCGAAGATACACAAAAAAAGCCACATCTCCAAGAGATGCGGCTCATTTTTTATAGTTCGTTATACGAATTAGAGCTCGAACTTATAACCTATGGTCAGCTGGAACACGCCGTTCTTGCTGCTGTCAGGGTCGTTTTTGATCAGCTTGCTGGTACCGATGTTGTAACGAGCATCCAGCACGAAGTCCTCGTACTCGTATGAGAGACCTACAGGGATAGAGAGGTCAAACTTCTGGAACTTGGCATCGCTGGGGATTTGCTCACCTAAAGCTCTGGCCATATCCAGGAACTCGTCCATTGAGCAGTCGTCCTTGAGGTTATAGCCGGCAATAGTGGTGCCCACCTTCACCTTGTTACGAACGTTGAAACCGAACTGAATACCAGCCTTGACAGCCAGGCCGGGAACGATATAGTACTGAGCCAGCACAGGGATGTTGATGTAGTCGAGATTATACTTCACGTCAATAGAATTTCCACCTACCTTTAAGTCCTTTTTGGCACCCTGCATAGAATACAAGGCGGCAAGTGAAATACCGAAGTTCTTGGCTACGCCATATTCAGCCTCGAAACCTGCAACGAGACCAACCTTTGAGTTCAGGTTGCTACCAGTAATTTTTGAGATATTCATACCTACTTTAGGCTGCAGAGTCAACTGTCCAACCTCGTTCTGTGCGACTGCACCCAGAGTTGCTACCATCATGGCAGCGATCATCATAATCTTTTTCATAATTCTTCTTTTTTAAATTGAATTAGTTACTTATTTATTTTATTGTTATCCTTTGGTTCTTTTCTCAAAACCGCTGCAAAATTACGGCTATTTTGTAGAATAGAAATGCCAAAAACACAGATTGTGTGCGATAACAGCCTATATTTTGACATATATCAATCCACCGCCTCGGGGTCTGGTCTCGAAATAAAGTTTTCCCCGAAAACTTCTACTTTCGGGACCTGACCCCCAGCCCCCCGCTTGCTTACGGCTCTTCCGAACCTCCCTGGTTAGGCTTGCCGCCGCTGTCATCCCCGCTGCTCTGGGAACCTCCACCGCCAGACTGGCTATTATCACCACCCTGATTCTCGGTGCCCTCGCCATTCTCCGGATCCTCCACCGTTCCCGCATCAGCCGAGGTCACACGCTTCACCACATCACCGTTCCTGTCGTAGCAAGTAATCTGAATCGCTGTGCTGGCCAGCTCATCCTTCAGATCCTGCGTCGGAGTGAACACGATGCGACGGGTTGAAATCAGACCGGCCTTCACGTCCTCGACCTTCTCCACCGACTTCGCACGTAGTCCGAATCGCATGGTGCCGAGTCCGGGCAGCGCTACGGAGTGACCTTCAGTGGCCCACGCCTTGATCACCTCTCCGGCTGCATCCCAGCAGGCCTTCATCACACCCTGGCTCACACCTGAGCGGAGAGCTGCCTCACGGATCACCTTTGCCTGATTCAGAGCGATGTACAGTTCAGGCGTCATCACGTAGCGGTAGGTGCCTGCATCCTCTTTTGAAAACTTCACGAGTCTTTCGACTGCTTTAACTTTTAATGCCATAATGTTTAGTTGATTAGTTTGTTAATTGTTTTTACTTATCGCGGATTCGACGTCGATTTGCGATTCCCTAAGGTTGCAAGTGCCCGCGCGCAAGGGTATTTTTGTTCCCTAATTAGACCGCAATTTTCGTCTTTTCTCATCGACGCGGCAAAGGTACGAATCTTTCATTGCGGTCTACGAATTTTTGCCCAACTTTTTTCGATTTTTTTCGGCCGCCCCGAAAATGCGAGCATCGTTCTGCTCTATTGCAGCGTTGACTGACGTCGACCCGCGCTGGCGCTCGGCAAAGCCCAAGCAAGCTTGGCTTTGCGCTCGCTTTGCTGCGCGTTGCAGTGTTGCAGTTCTCCAAAGACTTTCCCACACCCCAAAATTTACTTCTATATTAATATATAAAAAAAGAGATATATTTTGCATAACATACTAT
>JAEEGF011549736.1_pt1 | contig 19973 bp, 20 predicted proteins | sample 9134171 | NCBI WGS metagenome assembly JAEEGF01 (sample SAMN16246542, study PRJNA631951) | gut metagenome | biome: gut microbiome; feature: rumen; material: AP-attached | host: Bos | place: Iran: Karaj | collected 2018-10
CACAGCTACCAGAAATTCGATGCGAAGCTGCTGGGAAACGCCGCGTGCAACGGGCATACGGAATGCGACTCCATCATCATGGACGAGGGACGGATCCTGGCTGTGCCGGGCCTGGAGGCCAATGACATTGATGCGGCGCTGGTGCACGAGGCGGCCATCGGCAAGATTGCCGGTGAACAGCTGATCAAACTGATGACGCTGGGACTGACGGAAGCCGAGGCGGAAGAACAGATCATCAACGGATTTCTCAGATAGCCAGAAGCCAGAAATCAGATGGTCAGAGGTCAAACGATGCATCGTAAAAAAACGGTCGCTGAAACAACGACCGTTTCTTTATTTTGCTTTTTTCAAGCCTTTGGCCTCAGGCAACCCGGTTTCCGGTTTCTGGTTTCTGGTTTCTGGCTATCTGGTTTCTGACCATCTGACTTCTTCCATTCACATCGTCTTCTCCAGTTCCTCCTTCAGCCTTGCAATGATCTTCTTTTCCAGCCGCGAAATGTAGCTCTGCGAGATGCCGAGGCGGTCCGCCACTTGCTTTTGCGTAAACTCCTTTGACCCGTAGAGCCCGAAGCGGAGCGTCAGAATCTCCTTTTCGCGGGGCGAAAGCGTTTCGATCACGCGCAGCAGGTGCAGCCGCTCGTCCTCGCGCTCCATGCCGCGGCTGACCTCGTCTGCGTCGGAGCCCAGCACGTCCGACAGCAGCAGCTCGTTGCCGTCCCAGTCCACGTTCAGCGGCTCGTCAATCGAAACCTCGCTGCGGCGGTTGGCGGTCTTGCGCAGGTACATCAGGATTTCGTTTTCAATGCAGCGCGAGGCGTAGGTGGCGAGCTTGATCTTCTTTTGCGGCGCAAAGGTCTGCACCGCCTTGATGAGCCCCACCGTGCCGATCGAGATCAGATCCTCGATGCCGACGCCGGTGTTTTCGAACTTGCGGGCGATATAGACCACCAGCCGCAGGTTGTGTTCAATCAGTTCGTCGCGGGCGCCGGCGTCGCCGTGTTCCAGCCGGCGGAACACCGCCTGCTCCTCCTCTTTGCAAAGCGGGGGCGGCAGCGTCTGCGGCCCGTTGACGTAATCGAGCGGCCCTCCGCGCGGACGCAGCGCCCGGATGAGGGCGACGCGCAGCCGGTCGGCGGCAAAACGCAGCTTTCGCTTCATCCGATCGCGCTCCTTTCCCTTTCGGCTCCCGCCGTTTCCGGCAGCTCCGTCAGCGCCGGGGGCAGCAGCGCGCCGAACGCGCCGTGTCCGAGCGGCTGCCCGGTCACCGCCACATAGCAGTCGGCCGTTTCGCCCGTTCCCCGCGGCGAGCGCACAGTCAGCCTCGTGGGGCAGAACGCCGGCAGCAGCACGGAGCCGCCCTGACTGCGACACGGGATCAGCCGGAAGCGCAGCGCGGCGCTCTGCATGGCGTCGGGCGTATCCGGCACGCCGAGCTTCGCCGCGAAAGAGCGGTGCAGCAGCACCACGGGCAGGCCCGAAAACGGCTCGCGCAGGTCGTTGCCCGTATCCAGAAACGCGCGGCACCGCACGCTTTTTTCGCCCAGCGTCACAGTCAGATCGAACAGGCACCCCTGCGCGCGGCGGGTCCGCAGCAGCCGTTCGGCGCCCCACAGCAGCGCGTAGCACGCCGCCGTGAGCCCGACGAGCGTGCCGGCGTCGATGGCGGCGTAGATCACCGTGCCGAAGACGAGCAGCCTTGCCGGGTGCAGCGTGTGCCACAGCGCGGCCATAAGGCCCGCAAACACGAAGTTGATCAGAAAGAACCCGGCCAGCAGCCGCAGAAAGCGCCGCCGTCCGCCAAAGCCGAACGCGCAGAGCACCAGCCCCGCAGCGGCCGGCATCCGCGAAAGCAGCAGCGCCCAGCGCGGCAGCCGGGGCACGAAGAGGACGAACGCATAGAGCCCGCCCAGCACCGACGCCAGCGCGCGCCGGGGGCGGCTGCTTTTTTCGCGGCACAAGGGCGCGCAGAGCAAAAGCAGCAGATCCGTCACGTAGGCGTTGAGGATGAACAGAATATCGCCGTAGACCACCGTTGTCATTGCCATCACCAAGCCGATTATACCGCGCCCGGGCGGCGCAGCGTGTCGCCTTTTGGCGGAAAAAAGCTTTCCGCTTTGAAAAAAGACTTGCAAGCCGCGGCGAAACGATGTATAATGGAGGCACAGGAAAATACGGAAAGGATGATTGTTTTGACCAAAAACTTCGATATCGTAGAATTCCGCAGAATTTTGCACGAGTTGTTCATGGACCTGGCCGACTGGCTGCGCGGCCTCAAGAAATAAGAAAGGAGCGCGTCTTATGGAATGGCTGACGGACTGGACCGCCTTTTATAACAAATTCCTCGTGCCGTTGCGCGACTTCATCGGCGTCATGATCGAATGGATCGACCGCATCTTCTGGCCGTGGACCACGCCGCCGAAGGAAGAGATTCCCTGGGAAGAAAGATAACCGCATAGAAAAAAGGCTCCTGCTCTTGGCAGCAGCCTTTTTTTATTGTCTTTTTCAGCCGAACAGCCTGCGCATTTCCTCCATGCGGCCGCAGCACATGCGCCCCTCGGGGCACTTGCCGTCGCAGACGCAGCTCGGGCCGTAGCCGGCAAACAGCAGCGGACACGCCTCGCGCAGCAGGAACAGCAGCTCCGTGGTCAGCCCGCGGATCTCCCACTGGGCGCGGGTGCAGGTGCGCAGCTTGAGCAGCAGCCGCAGCTCGCGGGCGTTCAGCGTGGTCACAAGGTCGAGCACGTTGCCCGACAGCAGCACGTAGACGAGGTCCTCCTCCGGGACGCCGGCCTTCTGCAGCTCGTGATAGAGCGCGGCCGTTTGTTCAAACGCGGCGACATAGTCGTTCAGAAGCGCCTCGTTTTCGCGCACGGAGGCGGGAATGATGTAGTTTTCGCGCACGCAGTCCTTCAGCTGCGGGATGCAGATGCTCTGAATCCGGTGCCGCACGAAATGCGTGACCGTGGAAAGCGAGACGTTGTTGAACCGCACCGTGAAGGCGGCGGCCTCCAGCGCACGCGGACGGTCCGACCGCGCAACGGCGTCGAGCACGGTCTTCAGCGTGCCCTCGTCCTGCAGCACCGCGTCCGCCTGCGCCGTGGGCAGGCCGTAACGCTCGATCAGCGCCGTGCGGGCCACGTTGAGCTCCGCGTTTTTGTCAAAGCTGAGCAGCTCCACCGCGCGGCCGGGGCCGTCGGTCTCTTCTCTCGCAAAAGCGGGCAGATCCGGCAGGTCGCGGTAGTCCTTGTTCTTCTCTTCAAAATCGGCGAACACGCCGGGGGCGGCTTCCTGCGCCTGCCGCAGCAGCGATTCGCCGACGGCGCGGATTTCCGGATAGGCGCTGCCGCGGCCGAAGAGCATAGCGCGCAGCACGTTGATCATCTCACGCCCGCCGAGCGAGCAGAAGAAGTTGGAATAGAAGCAATAGGGCAGGACGAAGCGCGCGTCCTCCATCGGCACCTGCGCTTCGCGCAGCCGGGCGTAAAGCGCGAACAGACGGTCCATGTGGGCCGTGTAGCGGTCACGCAGCGCAGCGGAAGCAAAAGGCGGCACGTGATAGCCGCAGTCGGCAAAGTCGACGTAGCGGCGGGACTTCACCGTGAACGACGCCAGACGGAATTCGATCATGAACTGTTCCACCACGACCGAAACGTTGTTGAACGCCAGATTGAAGAAGACGTGCTCCACCGTGGAGGTGTGGCCGGAAGCCGTGACCTTGGAGATCAGGCGGGCGTTCTTTTCCTTGTCGTGCGACCGGTCAAAGATTTCAAGCGCCGTCCCCTGCTGGGTCGAAATGCGGCCGCCCGCCGCGCAGACCTCCTCGTTGCAGGAGGAAACGCCGATGATAAAGGCACCGTGCTGTTGCATGAAAAGCGCTCCTTTCAAACGGTAATCGTACCCTCATTGTAATAGATGCGTCCTGCTTTGTCAAGAATGAAGCGGAAAAGTTCTTACGAAACGGTGAAAATGTTTGCAAACCGCTTGCAAGCGGCGGAAATACTTGCTATAATATACTGAAATTATACTGGATAATTATGGATTCAAATAAAGAGGAGTATGTATCATGATCAAACGTAAGGAAGACATGACCGAAACCGTAAAAATCAACATGCGCGGCGGCGACGGACAAGCCGTTGTGACCGACGTGCTGAACAAGGGCGAATACAAGGGCAGCGCCCGCCTGATCGGCACGATCCGTCTGGAGCCCGGCTGCTCCATCGGCGCGCACGTGCACGAGAACGAAGAAGAGGTGTTCTATGTGATCGAGGGCACCGCCACCTATTTTGACAACGGAAAGACCGAGATTCTGCACGCCGGCGACAGCTGCATCTGTCTGGGCGGCGAAACGCATTCCATCGCCAACCGCGAAGAGAGCGGCAGCCTGGTGGTCTTTGCCGTCATTCTGACCTACTGATGGGCACGCTGATCGTCATGGAAGGGCTGGACGGCAGCGGCAAGGGCACCCAGACCGCGCTGCTGTTTGAAGCGCTGCAAAGCGAGGGCGTTCCCTGCCGCAAGATCTCGCTGCCCCATTACGACGCGCCGTCGTCCGCGCTGGTGAAGGAGTATCTCGCCGGCGCCTACGGCGACAAGCCCGGCGACGTGGGCGCCTGGGCAGCCTCGGCGTTCTATGCCGTGGACCGCTACGCCGGCTTCAAGACCATCTGGGGCGCCGACTATGCGGCCGGCACGGTGATTCTGGCCGATCGCTACGTCACGTCCAACGCCTGCCACCAGATGACAAAGCTCCCGCAGACCGAATGGGACGCCTTTCTTTCCTGGCTCGGCGATTTCGAATACAACAAGCTCGGCGTGCCCAGGCCCGACCTCGTGGTCTATCTGGACATGCCCGTCAGCGTATCGCAGACGCTGCTGCAAAGCCGCTATGACGGCGACAACGCCAAAAAGGACGTGCACGAGCGCGACACCGCCTATCTTGCCGCCTGCCGGGAAGCGGCGCTCTATGCCGCAAAAAAGGAAGGCTGGCGGGTGATCCGCTGCAGCGAAAACGGCGCGCCCCGCACGCGTGAAGCGATCGCCCGGGACGTACTGGCGCTGGTCGGGAGTGTGATCGAGCATGCTTGACTGGCACCGCGTTTCCATGGACGACAAAGCGCTGATTCAGGAAAAGCTGCAGGGCGAACCGCGGCAGGGCTGCGAATACGGCTTTTGCAACATCTTTTCCTACGGCGCCAAATATCCGCTCTTCGTGGCGCAAACGGCCAGCTGCTTCGTCACAAAATGCGAAGTCGGCAACTACGACGCCTATTGCTTCCCCGTGGGCGGTGACAAAACCGCCGCGGTCAAAGCCGTCGTTGCCGAGGCGAGAGAACGCGGCCGCGCCTGCGAGATCTACGGCATGACAGAAGCAGACGCCGCGATTCTGGAAGCCGCCTTTCCCGGCGAATTCCAGATCGCGAAGGAACGCGATTCCTTCGATTACGTTTACAGCCGCGACGACCTTGTTTCGCTCGCGGGCAGAAAATATCAAAGCAAGCGCAACCACATCTCCTTTTTCGAGCGGAACTTCCGCTGGTCCTATGAACGGATCACGCCCGACAACATTCCCGCATGTCTCGCGATGAGCCGGCAGTGGCTGGAAGAGAGCCACCCGGACCGGCGCGCCGAGCTGGAGGACGAATACCGCATCATCGAAGCCGCGTTTGCAAACTATGAAGCGCTCGGCTGTCTGGGCGGTCTGCTGCGCGTCGACGGCGGCGTTGCGGCCTTCTGCTTCGGCGAAGCGCTGACGGACGACATGTTCTGCGTCCATTTTGAAAAGGCGTTCGCCTCCGTGCGCGGCGCCTATCCGATGATCAACCGCATGTTCGCGCAGGAAGAGCTTTCCGCCTTCCGCTACGTCAACCGCGAAGACGACCTGGGCAGCGAGAATCTGCGCAAAGCGAAATTGTCGTATCATCCCGCCTTTTTCGTGGAAAAATATGAAACGAGGATCCTGTAAATGCGTATCACCCCCTCCGCTGAGTATCTGACCCAGCTGCACACGCTCTGGAAGGACGTGTTCGGCGACGAGGACGGCTATATCGACCTGTTCTTCGCCCGCGCCTTTCCGTCCTGCCACCCCTTCGCCGTGATTGAAAACGGCGAGGTGCAAAGCGTGCTCTATCTGCTGGATTGCCGTCTGCAGGCCGGCAGGAAGCTTTACGACGGCTACTATCTTTACGCCGCGGCCACCAAGCCGCAATATCGCCGCAAGGGCCTGATGCGGTCGCTGATTGAAGAAGCCAAGGCGTTTCTGCACGAAACGGGCAAGGATTTCATCGTGCTGCTGCCCGCCGGCAAGTCGCTCTACGACTACTATGAGAAATTCGGCTTTGTCACAAAGCTTTACCGCTGGGCGGGCACGCTGCAGGGCGCGGGCCAAACGCCCCCCGACCCGATCACGAACGAACGCTACGCCTCGCTTCCCGCCGGCGGGTTCGACCGCTTCCTCTGGACGGACGACAATCTGCTGTATGCGCTCGACTGTCAGGCGTTCTATGATTCGCTGCCCTATACCGGCGGCAAAACCGCCTTTCTGTTCGACGGCAAGCAGGTGCACGAGGTGGTGTCCGATTCTCCGTGGAACGCCCAATTTGACCTGATCGCCGCCCTGCCGAAGGGCGAATACATCCCCGTCTATGCGCCGTGGGCCCTGCCCGGGTTCCAGAAGCAGCCCTACGGCATGCTCTATACCGCGGACCGCGACCTGCTTTCGCGCAGCTATTATATGAATTTCGCGCTCGACTGAGAAAGGAGAACCGCTATGCTCTATTGCTTTCTGGCGCAGGGCTTCGAAGAGACCGAAGCCATCGCGCCGATCGATCTGCTCCGCCGCGCCGGGATTGACGTCCGGACCGTCGGCGTGGGCGCAAAAACCGTTGCCGGCTCCCACGGCATCCCCGTGGTCTGCGACCTGACCGAAGACGAAATCACGCTGAACGCCGCGCTGGAGGGCGTTATCCTGCCGGGCGGCATGCCGGGCACGCTGAATCTTGAAAAGAGCGCCGCCGTGCAAAGCGCGCTCGATTACTGCGCCGCGAACGGCAGACTGCTTTGCGCCATCTGCGCCGCCCCGTCCGTGCTGGGGCACAAGGGCTATCTCAAAGGCAAAGAGGCCATCGCCTTTCCGGGCTTTGAAAAGGAGCTTGCCGGCGCGCGCATCAGCAGCAGGAGCGTTGTGACCGACGGCAGCGTCATTACCGCAAAGGGCGCCGGCGTGGCGGTGGAATTCGGCCTTGCCGTTGTCGCCGCGCTGAAGGGCGCAGCGGCCGCGGCGGCGATCGGAGAAGCGATCCAATGCAAATGACGCCGGAGCCCGCCATCAAGGAACAAAAGCAGCACCTGCGCCCCGCCTGCGCCGCCGTGCGCGCCGCGATCAAGAACAAGGAGCAAAAGGCGGCGGACATGTGCCGGCTGCTGCAGACGCTCCCCGCGTTCCGGAACGCCGACACCGTGCTGTGCTATCTTGCCGCCGGCAGCGAGGCCGAAACGCGCGGCATCATCGAAGCGTGCCTGCGGGCCGGCAAGTGTGTGGGCCTCCCCCGCTGCTATGAAGACAGCCGCATGGAGTTTTTGCCCGTCACGCACGTGTCGCAGGCCAACGAGCGCAGCGCGTTCGGCATTTCGGAGCCGCCCCACGGCGAAGCGATCAACCCGGACGACGCGGACCTTTGCATCGTGCCCGCACTCGCGTTTGACCGCCGCGGGTTCCGTCTCGGCTACGGCATGGGCTTTTACGACCGCTATCTCAAGCGCTTTTCCGGCGTGGCCGCGGGGCTTTGCTTTGAAGAGAGCCTGCGCGACGCGCTCCCCGTCAACCGAAACGACCGCCCCGTGCACCTGATCGTCACGGAGCGTCGGGTCATCACCATTGCCTGAACAACCATCTCCCCGGAGGTTTCTTATGGACGAAAACAGATATCCGCAGGACAACCAGAAAACGCCCGCGTCCGGCTTCGACGCCTATCCGGCGCCGCGCCCGCGCACCTCAAAGTTCAAGGTCAACATCGACGGACTGGACAACGAGCCGCCCGTCTACATCCCCACGAACCCGGTGCGCACCCAGCCGGCCCGTCAGGCGCCCGCCACGGGCCGCCCGGTGAACGACGCAGCGCGCCGCGCCAACGCCGCCGCGCGTCCCACCCAAACCGCGCAGTCCGCCGCGAAGCAGACGCCCCCCGCCCGGCCGAAGGTGCAGACGCAGAAGAAAAAGAGGAAAAAGTCCAAGCTGCAGAAGGAGCGCCGCAAGTATAAGCTGATCCGCGGCACGCTGATCACGCTGGTGTGCATCATCTGCATCGCGATCGTCACGGCCACGGTAAGCACGATGGCGCTTTCCACGATCAACGACATCCTTGCCCTCAACAAGGAGGGCAGCGGCGTCACCGTTGCGGTCGAGATTCCCGAAAAGGCCGACTTCGATCAGGTCTACGACATCCTTTGCGACAACGGGCTGGTCAAGCAGAAGTTCTTGTGCAAGCTGTTCTGCAAGTTCCGCCATTATGACAAGATCTATTCGAAGAGCCAGAAGAAGGAAGTCTTCATCCAGTACGAGCCGGGCGTCTACTACTTTGAGACCAGCAACGGCATCGAAGAGATGCTCGAGCAGATCAAGGTGTCCAACCATGTGGCGCGCGACACGATCCGCCTGACCTTCCCCGAGGGCTGGACCATTGCCAAGATCTTTGAGCGGATCGAAAAATACAACGTCTGCACGGCCGAAAAGCTCTATGCCAACCTCGACATCGTGGGCAAGCAGTTCGGCTTCTACGCGAAAATCAAGGCCCCGAACGGCCGCTATCTCAAAGCCGAGGGCTACGTCTTCCCCGACACCTACGATTTCTATATCGGCGAGCAGGCGTCCTCCGTGCTCAAAAAGCTGTTCACCAACTTCCAGTCCAAATGGACCAAGGAGTTCTCGCTGCGCGCCAAGGAGCTGCACATGACCCGCGACCAGGTGATCACGCTGGCCTCCATCATTCAGCGCGAGGCGAAGGACAGCAAGGAGATGCCCACCGTTTCGTCGGTGCTCCACAACCGTCTGAACCATCCGGAGCTCTATCCGCAGCTGCAGATGAACTCCACCAAGGAATACGTGGACGCCGTCAACGAATACGGGCTGTTCAACGAGGTCTATTATTCGATCTATCTGGACGCCTACAACACCTATTCGGTCACCGGCCTGCCGGCGGGTCCCATCTGCAACCCGGGGCTCTCCGCCATCAAGGCCGCGCTCTACCCGAGCGACACCAACTATTTCTTCTTCTGCCATGACGCCGACGGCAACATCTATCTGGCCGAAACGGCGGAGGAACACCAGCGCAACACCGAAAAGATTCTGTTTGACTGAAATGGATAAGCCGCTTCAAAAACCGGAGCTGCTCGCGCCGGCCGGAGATATGCTCCGGCTGCGCGCGGCGGCGGACTATCACGCAGATGCCGTCTATTTGGGCGGCACTGTTTTCGGTATGCGTTCTTCGCCCGAAAACTTCGACGAAACGCAGCTGGAGGAAGCCGTTGCATTCTGCCATGCGCGCGGCATGAAGGTCTATCTGACGGTCAACGTGCTGCCGCGCAACGCGGAGCTCGACGCGCTGCCGCGCTTTCTCTGCCACGCCGCGTCCTGCGGTGTGGACGCGCTGATCGTGTCCGACCTCGGCGTGCTCGATTACGCCGGACGCTATGCCCCCGGCGTGGCGCTGCACGTTTCCACTCAGGCGGGCGTGGTCAACCGCGCCGCCGCGAACGCCCTGTACCGGCTCGGCGCAAAGCGGATCGTGCTGGCGCGGGAGCTGTCGCTCCGGGAGATCAAAGAGATCCGCCGCAGCGTGCCGCGGGAGCTGGAGCTGGAATGCTTCGTCCACGGCGCCATGTGCGTTTCTTTTTCGGGGCGGTGCCTGCTGTCGAACTATCTCACCGGCCGCGACGCGAACCGCGGCGCCTGCGCCCAGCCCTGCCGCTGGAAATATGCGCTCACGGAAGAGAAGCGCCCGGGCCAGTATTTCCCGATCGACGACAGCGACGGCGGCACCTACATCCTCAACGCCCGCGATCTGTGTATGCTCGAACACATTCCCGCGCTGGTGGACGCGGGCATCGACAGCTTCAAAATTGAGGGACGCGCCAAATCGGAATACTACGTCGCGGTGGTCACCAACGCCTACCGCCGCGCAATCGACGGCTATTTTGCCGACCCGGGACCCGACTTCAGACCCCCGCAATGGGTGCTGGACGAGGTGACCAAGGTCAGTTACCGCCCCTATTGCACCGGGTTCTTTTTTGACGACCCGCAGGCAGAGGCGCAGATCAGTCTGCAGGGCGGCTACACCCGCGACTGGGACGTGATGGCCGTGGTGGAACGTTGGGAAAACGGCGTGGCCTTCTGCACCCAGCGCAACCGGTTCTTTGCGGGCGAAGCGCTGGAGGTGCTCGCGCCCGATACCGTGCCGTTCACCGTGACGCCGCAGACGCTCCTCAACGCCGACGGCGAAGCGGTGGAAGCGACGAACCACCCGATGATGGCGTTTTCGTTCCCCTGCGAAACGCCGCTGCCGAAGGGCGCGTTTCTGCGCAAACAAAAGGCATAAAAAAACAGAGCCGCACTTTCATACAGCTCTGTCTGTCACCGTATGCGTGAGCCTCCTCACAGCATACCGGAGCGGAAAGCCGCAAACGCAACGCGGAGGAAAGAACACACCATATTGTCTGAAAGGCTGCCCCGTCTTCCGCGGCAGCCTTTTTTTACGCGCCCCGTCCGCCTGTTGAACCGAATCGTTTCCGGCTCTGCGGCGAAACGCTTTTCTGAATGCTGCCTGACTCATCCGCCAGTCATAGTGTATGCCATGCGGCGTTGATGATGCAAGGCAGATTTTGGAAAGCGGCAGTCCCATCCGCCGCAAGTGTCGACAGCGGTATTCCTCGCATCAAAAAAGGGCGGCATCTGCCGCCCCGACTGTTGACTGACAACTGAGCCGCGCGGCGCGCGGCGTCCTGTTCCCTGTCCCCTGTTCCCTGTCAACTGTTGCCGGTTGACTTTTCTTTTAACATCTTCAGCATCATCTTCGCGGCCTTATAGATGTCGCCGCAGCCGAGGGTGATGATCAGGTCGCCCTTCTGCGCGTGCGCCACGGTGTACTTCGACACGCCGTCGAAGCCTTCGAACCAGACGGCGCCCGGAATCTTTTCGGCAAGATCCTTCGTGTAGATGCCGTAGGTGTTGCGCTCGCGCGAGCCCATGATCTCGGTCATGACGCATTGGTCCGGGATCTGCAGCACGCGCACGAAATCGTCAAACAGGATTTTGGTGCGCGAATAGGTGAACGGCTGGAACACCGCCCAGACCTTGCGGTAGCCCATCTGCATGGCGGCGGTCAGCGTCACGGCCAGCTCGCTCGGATGGTGGGCGTAATCGTCGGCGACGGTGACGCCGTCCGCCTCGCCCAGAATTTCAAACCGGCGGCCCGCGCCGGCAAACGCAGCAACGCCCGTTTCGATCTGCGCAATTTCCAGTCCGGCGTGCCGCGCGGCGGCAAACACGGCCAGCGCGTTGAGCACGTTGTGTCTGCCGGGAATGTTCAGCTTCAGGTGGGCAATCGCTTTTGCGCGAAAGACGACGTCGAATTCCGCAAACGCGCCGCGGTTGAACGTGAGGTTCGCCGGGCTGTAATCGTTCGCCGGGTCGAAGCCGAAGGTGATCTTTTCTTTTTCCACGCCATCCACGGCGCGGCAGGTGTTGGCGTCGTCGCCGTTATAGATCAGCGTGCGGCTCGTCAGAGAGGCGAACTTGCGGAACGACGCGATGATGTTGTCGAGATTCTTGAAGTATTCGAGATGGTCCTCGTCCACGTTGAGGATGACCGAAACGTCGGGCGAAAGCTCCAGATAGTGGTCGTGGAACTCGCAGGCCTCGCAGACCATGGTGTCGCTTTTGCCGCTCAGACCGTGCGAGCCGATCAGCGGCAGCACGCCGCCGATGACCGCCGTCGGGTCGGCGTCTGCCAGAACGAGCACCTGGGTGAGCATGGCCGTCACGGTCGTTTTGCCGTGGGTGCCGCAGACGGCGATGCAGTTGCCGTAGCGGCGGGTGATGGCGCCGAACAGCACCGCGCGCTCCACCGCGGGAATCTCGCCGGCCTTGGCGGCGACCAGCTCCGGGTTGTCGGAAAGGATGGCCGCGGTATAGACGATCAGCTCGGCGCCGGCAAGGTTTTCGGCCTTCTGGCCGATCGTGACGTCGATGCCCAGCTCGCGCAGATGGTCCACGTTGTCGCCCGTGTTGTTGTCCGAGCCGGTCACGGTGTAGCCCCAGTCGTGCAGGATTTCGGCCAGCGGGCACATGCCTGCGCCGCCGATGCCGATGAAATGGACCCGTTTGACCGAGGCCAGAAGAGAATCTATCTGTTGCATAGGAACAAGCTCCTTTAAAACTCAGTTATATTATTATAGTCCTTTTTCGCCCGTCTGTAAAGCCATTCACCGAAACTTTTTCAAGTCATAGGATGAAGCGAAGGAGGAACCCATATGGAACAACCCATCCTGATCCTTTGCGGCGACAGGCGGCTGGACGCGCTGTGCGCCCTGCTGCAAAACGAACGCCTGCCCGCCCTTCGCTTGTGTGACACGACCGACGCAGACGCCGTCCGCGCGGCGCGGGCCCTCGTGCTGCCCGTGCCCGCCGTCAAAAACGGCTGTCTTTTCGGCGACACGGCAAAGACGCCGTGGCGGCAGGTGTTCGCGCTGTTTTCGCCGCGGCAGCGCGTGTTCGGCGGCTTTGCGGAGGAACAGCTGGCTTTTTTGCGGCAGCGGGATATCCCCTGTTTCAGCTTTCTTCGCAACGAAGCCTTCACGCAGTACAACGCCCGCCTCACGGCGCAGGGTGCGCTGCGGCTGCTTCTGGAACACACCGAGGACGACCTGACGCGGCAGCAGATTCTGATCACCGGCTTCGGCCGCGTGGCGCAGGCGCTCGCTTCCCTGCTGGTTTCCGTCGGCTGCCGGTGCGTCGTTGCCGCCAGAAGCGATTCGCAGCGGGCAGCGGCCGTCCGCCGCGGCTGCGAGGCGGCGCCGCTCACGGCGCTTTCCGCCGTGCTGCCGAAGGCCGACTTCATCTGCAACACCGTGCCCGCGCCGGTGTTTTCGCCTGCGCTGCTGCAGCGCTGCAAAAAAGGCGGGCTCTATCTGGAGCTTGCGTCCGCCCCATTCGGCGCGCAAAAAGAAGACTGCCTCGCCGCCGGGCTGTCATATATCGACGGCGGCTCCCTGCCCGGCCGGTTCACGCCGCTTGCCGCGGCAAGAGCGATGCTGCGGGAGGTGATATCATGGACCGACCCGTCATCGGCTATGCGCTGACCGGCTCGTTCTGCACGTTCCGCCAAAGCATCACCCAGATGCAGGCGCTGCTCGACAACGGCTATCACGTGCTGCCGATCATGTCCCGCAACGCCGCGTCGATCGACACACGCTTCGGCAGGGCCGAAGACTTTGTGCACGAGCTGGAAGCGCGCACGAACCGCAAGGTGATCCAAACGATCGAGGACGCGGAACCCATCGGGCCGAAAAAGCTGTGCGACCTGCTGGTCGTTTCGCCCTGCACGGGCAACACGCTCGGCAAGCTGGCCGCCGGCATCTACGACACGCCGGTCACGCTGGCCGTGAAGTCGCAGCTGCGCGCCGAACGGCCGGTGCTGCTCGGCGTTTCCACCAACGACGCGCTGTCGGGCTCCGCCCGGGCGCTGGGCGTGCTGCTTTCGGTGCGCCACCTGTTCTTTTTGCCGCTGCGCCAGGACGCGCCCGCGGGCAAACCGCGCTCGATGGTCTGCTTGTTTGAGCAAACGCTCCCCGCGGTGGAAGCCGCGCTGGAAGGACGGCAGCTGACGCCCATTGTTTGTTAAGTTGACAGTCGACAGTCATCAGTTGACAGCAAAAGCCGCCCTCCCGGGCGGCTTTCTCTAAACTAAAGACTAACGACTAAAGACTGTCAACTATTCAACATATGCAAGCGCCATTTTCAAAACGTGCATGGCGGTCTGCTGCAGCTCGCCCCAGGTGACGCCGTCTTGGACCTTCATGCTCTTTTTCAGCGTGCCGTCCGGCTTGCGTTTGCCGGTGCGTGCGCCGCCAGGCATCAGTACGTTCACCCCCGCGCGGACGCGGTAGCCCTGGTCCGTGACGCCTGGGAACTCGTGCGACTCATCTTTGCGCATCCACCAGTCGGTCATCACGCAGCCCTGATAGCCCCATTCACGGCGCAGCACCGTGGTACAAAGGTCATAGTTATAATGCGCCCAGACGCCGTTGATCTTGTTGTAGCTCGTCATAATGTTGTGCGGTTTGCCCTCGCGCACGCAAAGCTCGAAGCCCTTGAGATAGATTTCGCGCAGGGCGCGTTCACTGACGCGGCTGTCGTTGTGGGTGCGGTTGAATTCCTGATTGTTGCAGGCAAAATGCTTCGGACACGCCGAAAGCCCCCCCGCCTGAATCCCCTGCACATAGGCAGCGGCGATCAGACCCGACAGGCACGGGTCCTCCGAAAAGTATTCGAGATTGCGGCCGCCCAGCGGGTTGCGGTGAATGTTCCTGCCCGGCGCAAGCAGGATGTCGCTGCCGCGGCTCGCCATCTCTTCGCCCAGCGCGGCAAAGAGGGCGCGCACCAGCGGGCGGTTGAACGAGCAGGCCAGCGCCGCCCCGTTGGGCAGCAGCGAGCAGGAATCGCTCAGGCGGATGCCCGAGGGGCCGTCGGTCGTAATCACGGCGGGCACGCCTTTGTCGCGCAGCGACGGCAAAACGCCGCCGATGGCGCCGGCGTTGCCCTTCGGGCCCAGGGGGCTGTTCATGGTGTAATCGCCGCGGGAGATCGCCTCCAGCTCGTCGAACGACAGCTGGCTGACAAAGGCTTCGAGCGTTGCCCTGCCGGCCTTGACGTCGCCGAGTTTGATTCCGGCGTCGCCCGTGCACGGCAGATCCTCCGGCAGATGCAGCAGAATGCGTTCGCGCAGACTCGTCTGCATCACGGGCGCGCGCTCGGTCATCGGGTGGTTGTTGCCGTCTGCATCCTTGCGCAGCACCAGCCGTTCGAACGGATGTGCCGGGTCGGGCGCACAGGCCTGGCTGCACTGGCGCACCACCTTGAGCGCACGCACCGAAAACGTGCGGCAAAGCGCGGCGTCGCGCACGTTGTCGCCCACATAGAGGTTATACTCGCCCTTTTCAAAGATCCAGGCGCTGCGGTGGCCGCTCATGCCGGTATCGTCATAGCTTGCGAAATCGGACAGTCTGCAGTAAAGGCAGAGCTTTTCTTCCTCGCCGGGCAGCAGCGTTTCGGTTTTTTCAAACGCAATCAGCATCCGTTCCGGCTGTGAAAGCACGCCCTGCGGCTTTTGCAGATAGAGCTGCACCGTATGCTTGCCCGGCCGCGCGCCGGTGTTTTTGACGGTGACCCACACGCGGCAGTCGTCGCCGGCGATGCGCGTCTGCGTGACGCTGGTTTCAAACGTCGTGTAGCTCAGGCCGAAGCCGAACGGGAACAGCACCCGGGAGGGCGCGAACGTTTCAAAAAAGCGGTAGCCGACGAAGATGTCTTCCTGATATTCGTTGTAATCCTTTCTGCCGAAATGCTTCGCAGAAGGATAGTCTTCATACCGCTTCGCGACCGTGTCGCAAAGGCAGCCGGAGGGAGAAACCGCGCCGCACAGCACGTCGGCAACGCTGTTTCCGGTCTCCATGCCGTTTTGCCAGATATAGGCGACGGCGGTGATCCGCTCGCCGTAATCCTCGAGCCAGCCCATATCCATGATGCTGCCGCAGTTGAGCAGCACCGTCACCCTTTCAAACGCCGCCGTCACGGCAGAGAGCATCCGCCGTTCGGCTCTGGTCAGATACCAGCTACCCTCGGTCAGCGTGTTTTCGCGGTCTTCGCCCGCCGCGCGGCCGAGAATGACCACGGCGCTGTCGCTGTTTGCGGCGGCCTCCTTCGCCGTTTTTTCGTCCAGGGGCATCTCCTCGTAACACATGGGCCAGTGACCCCAGAAGCCCTCGTCAATGGGATTGGCCTTTGCCCAGTCCTCATAGCGCGCGGCCAGCTCCTCGTTGAGCCGGATCCCCTTGCAGGCGCGCAGGCCCTCCAGAATGCTGACCCGATAGGCTGCGTTGACGTCGCCGCCGGAGCCGTAGCCGACGAAGAAGGTGTCGACCTGCACGCGGCCGAACACGCTGACCGTTTCGTCCGGCTGCAGCGGCAGGGTGTTCTTTTCGTTTTTCAGCAGCACGACGCCCTCGGCGCCCATCTGCCGCGCCAGGCGGCGGATCGCTTCGGAAGACCCGGAGCTTTGCACGCGCTCATTGCCCTTTTGCGCCACGGAATTGACCGCCATAGCGATCAGGTGATTGGCTTTGCTTTTCAGACTCATCTCAAACGACCTCCTCGGTTGCGGGTGTTTTTTTCTTCCGGTGCTCACGGTTCCATTGCGAAAGCGCCGCCTTGCCTTCCGGCGTCACGGGCCGCAGCCATTTTTTGGAAACAAAACGCTGCAGACACAGCACGGCCTTCGGGATATCCTCGGTCAGATAGGCCAGCGCGAACACCCACACGAACGGCAGATGCCACACGTTGGCCGCCAGAAACGCGACCGGAACGGCAATCAGCCACAGCGTGCCCACGTCGCACACCATGCCGTAAAACGTATCGCCGCCGGAACGGTAGATGCCGACGATCTGGATATAGGGAATGTTCCTGAGCGGCATTTCCAGCGCACAGAACAGCGTGATGAACCGCGCCGTCTGAAGGGTGACGTCGGAGATGTTGTCGCCGAAGGTGAACACCGTCAGCAGCGGGTCGCGCAGCACGATCAGCAAAAGGCCGATCAGCGCGGCGCCCAGCGGTACCAGCGTTGAAAAGCGCTTTGCGTCGCGCAGACACTGTTCGATCCTGCCGGCGCCGACCGATTTGCCCACCATGATGACGCAGGCGTTGCCCAGACCGACGATGAACGCGAACGAGAGCTCAAGGAACGTTTTGACTATGGATACGGCTGCGTAGTGCGCATAGCCCATGTTGGAATAGATCGCCTGCAGCGCCAGCGTGCCGAGTGCCCACACGGTTTCGTTGAGCACCACGGGGAAGGCGCGTTTTATGAAGGCCGCCGCTTCCCACCGCGTGAACGACACAAGGTCGCGCGGATGCCGCACCATGTGGTTATGCTGCGCCAGCGACACGGCAAGCAGCAGCACGGGGCCTGTCCAGGAGGAAATGCAGGTGGCCGTCGCCGCGCCCCTGACGCCCATGGCGGGCAGACCGAAATGTCCGAAGATCAGCGTATAGTTGAGCAGCGCGTTGAGCACCGTGGTCAGAAGCGACACGTACATCGGCACCTTCGGGCGCTCGATCGTGCGCAGAAACGTGGAAAGGATCACCGTATAGGCCACGGCCGGATAAGAAAAGCAGGCGATGCGCAGATAGGCGCTGCCGCTTTCGATCACGGCGGGCTCCTTGTTGAAAAAGCGCAGAATCGTTTCAGGCGACAGCAGGCCGCAAAGCAGAAAAGCCGCCGAAACCGCAGTCACGATCAGCAGCGAAAGGCCCAGCACGCGGCGCATGGCGGCGTGGTCCTTCACGCCGCGGTACTGCGCGGCAAAGACCGACATGCCCGAAGAAACGCCGAAGATGATCAGCATCATGAACCAGGTCCACTGGCCGGCCATGCCGACCGAAGAGAGGGCCAGATCTCCGAGGCGGCTGACCATCAGCGTGTCGATCAGCGCAAAGGAGCTCGTGAGCATGCTCTGTGTGGCGATGGGAAGCGCAAGCCGCGCCGTATCGCTCCAGAAGGGCTTGTCGCCAAGATAGGTTGAAAGCTTCATCGTGTTGTTTTTCCTTTTACAATATCTTTTTTATTATACTGAATCCCGCCGCAAAAGTCAATCTGATGCCGCCCCTTTTCTCGCTGCGACGGGCCGTTTCACACCCATGAAGTCGATCACGCGGCTGCGCTGGGTCAGCGTCAGCACTCCGTCCGCCGTCGCGGCCGACACCTCGCCCGAAAGCACCCGCGTGGCGCGGTAGCGCTCGTTCAGAGCCAGAACAAAGCTGTCGAACGCCAGCGGCGCCGCCTCGGCCTCGCACGCGGCCCAATAGCAGCGTGTGCGCCATTCCAGCGAAAACGGCAGCGTCACGCCGTGCAGCACCGCGCTTTCCGTGCGCGTGCAGGCGGTGCAGGTTCCGCCGCGGGGAAAGACGCCCAGCGGCAGCGAAAGGTGCCACAGGTGCAGCACCGGCACGCGGCGCACGGCGACGACCCGCTCCAGCTGCAAAGCCGACGGCGTTTCCATGGTGCGCGCATCCTCGTGCAGCGCGGTCACAACGCCCCGGGCTTCATAGTAGTGCGGCTTGCCCTCGCGGTCCAGGCGCGTGCCGGAAATCAGCAGATCGCCCGTTTTCACGCCGTTGCCCACGGCGTTCTTTTTTTCGCCGCTGTGCACCTCCAGCTGCAGCAGCAGACCGTCAAAATCGGCCACCAGATCGCAGGGCGCGCCGAAGGCCGGGTCAGGCAGGGTCTGCAAGGCGGCTGCCTCCCGCGCCTCCAGCACGGCGCGGCAGCCTCTGACGTTGACCGCCGCCCACGAAAGAGCGCCGTCCATCTGCCTGCGCAGCGCGACGGCGAGGTCTTCGCCGTTCATGCTCGGCTTTTTTGCGCCCGGATAAAGGCCGATCTGCGCCGCGGCCGCCCGCAGCGCCTGTTCGTTGACCGCACCGACGTCGCCGGTTTCCACCGACCAGAGAAAACCGGACAGAAACACTGCAAGCCCCGCGCAGACCGCGGCGCCGACCGCCAGACCCCACCGTGCCCGGCTGCGGCGCAAAAAGAACGGCAGCCCGCGTTTTCCGGTGCACCGCAGACGCATGCCGGCCTTCCCCGCGGCAAGGCGCAGACGGCGGTAATCGCGGCAGGAGACCCGTCCGCAGACGTCGCCGCCTTCGAATTGCAGATCCCAGACGTGCAGCCGCATGGCGTCGCACAGATTCAGAAACCGCGCCGCGAACCCGCCCGAGGCCCGGAATTCCGCATAGCCGCGCAGCAGCCGCCAAAGAAAAAAGTCGAGCATGGACGCCTCCCTTCAGGCCGAAACGAACCGCAGCGCCGTCAGGCTGCCGCTGACGCAGACCCTGCTGTCTGAAAGATGGTTGAGACAAAGCGCGCTGCCGGCGAGCTCCAGCACCAGCGGGCCGCAGCTCAGGCGCACCAGCGTTTCGCCGCAGCAAAGAACGCCGCCGCAGCCTTCAACGACGGCCTGCTTGTCGGCGGAAAGCTCCACCCGCGGCGCCGCGATGGCCGCCGCTTCGTCAAAGCGCTGCAGCGCGCGCAGGCGCCGGTTCCACAAATGCTTCACTTGCGTTCCCCCTTTTTGTCCATATCTATGCCGCGCCGTCGGCATAAATGCCCCTGCGGAGCGCATAGAATCGAACCGGTGAATGCAATGAAGAACCGATACAACGCCCTGCAGGCGCCGCTGTTCACGGCTGAAACGCTGTGCCTTCTGGGCCTCGCCGCGCTGCTTTTGTGCCGTCCCCGAGCGGTCTGCGCCGGGGTGGCCGAGGGTCTGCGGCTGTGTCTGACGACCCTCGTGGGGTCGCTGCTGCCGTTTCTGGTGCTCGCGCGGCTGGCGCTTTTGCGGGGACTGCACGTGCCGCTGGCGCGCCGCGGGTCGTTTCTGACGCGCCGCGCGCTGGGGCTGCCCGGGGTCTGCGCCGCCCCCGTCGCTATGTCGCTGATCGGCGGCTATCCGGTGGGCGCGGCCATGACGGCGCAGCTTCTGGCGCAGCGGCAGATCACGCCGCGGCAGGCGCAGCGTCTGCTGCTGTTCGCCGTGAGTCCCGGCCCGGCGTTCGCGGTGTCCGCCGTGGGCGCAGGTCTGCTGGGTTCGGCAAAGGCGGGGGCGGTGCTCTGGGCGTCCGTGACGCTCGGCGCGCTGCTTTGCGG
>JAEEGF010114406.1_pt1 | contig 19967 bp, 11 predicted proteins | sample 9134171 | NCBI WGS metagenome assembly JAEEGF01 (sample SAMN16246542, study PRJNA631951) | gut metagenome | biome: gut microbiome; feature: rumen; material: AP-attached | host: Bos | place: Iran: Karaj | collected 2018-10
TTCCTTTAAGGAAATAAGATCCCTTATAGACTATGAGGTTGATAGGGCAGAGGTGGAAGTGCAGTAATGTACGTAGCTGACTGTTACTAATAGATCGAAGGCTTAACCAAGTAAGGTTTAATCGGATAAAACTTAGAAAGCTGTATGAAATTTTGAAGGTGTTATGCCTATTTGAAACATCATCTGTATAGATGATGTTTTTTTGTTGCCTAAAGATGTATAATTTCACCTCATTTAAATCAATTTCTTAACATGAAATTTACAATAGTAGGATAAAATAAGGATAATTTCAATGATTTAATCAGAACTATGTTTTAATCATTTCACAAGAATATGTTGGAGGTTGGACTGAATGAGAAAGATTTTAGAATTTTCTAAAGGATGGAAGTTTACAAAGGATGTAACTGATGGCGCAGCTGTTGGTGCTAAGTGGGATGAGGTTGATTTACCTCATACATGGAATAATGTAGATGGTCAGGATGGTGGAAATGATTATTATCGTGGAACCTGTATGTATGCCAAGAAATTTGCCAGACCTGAAATTACACCAGGACAGCGCGTGATTATTGAATTTCTAGGTGCTGCATTATCAGCTAAGGTATCATTTAACAATAAGGAATTAACTAATCACGAGGATGGATTCTCTACATTTAGAGTAGATGTTACAGACTATCTTGAAGACGAAAATGTGATTATGGTGGCAGTAGACAATTCTGCTACTGATAGAATTTACCCTCAAAAGGCTGATTTTACTTTCTATGGTGGTATTTATAGAGATGTAAATATGATTATTGTTGAGGAAAATCATTTTGAAATAATCAAGGATGGAACAACAGGAATCAAGATTACTCCAGTTGTAAATCTTGAATCAAAGTCTGCTGAGATTAAATGTGAAGCCTGGACAGTTGGCGGAGATAAGGTTGCATTTACTGTTGGTGATTTAACTGCAGAGGCAGATGTGAATAATGGATATGCTTCTTGTAATATTCATATGGAGAATATCCATCTATGGGATGGTATAAATGATCCGTATTTATATGATGTGCAGGCAAAACTGATTGTAGGCTCAGAGGCTACAGACGAAGTTTCAACCAGAATTGGTTTGCGCAAGTATGAATTCGATACTGAGAGAGGATTTATTTTAAATGGTAGAGAATATCCTCTCCGTGGAGTATCTCGTCATCAGGATAGAGCTGGTGTAGGAAATGCTATTACTCAGGCTATGCATGATGAAGACATGGAGATTATTAAAGAAATTGGTGCTAATACAATTAGACTTGCTCATTATCAGCATGCTCAGTATTTCTATGATCTCTGTGATGAAAACGGCATGATTGTATGGGCTGAGATTCCATTTATCACACAGTTTATGCCAAATGGATATGATAATACTATTTTACAGATGAGAGAGCTTATTACTCAGTGTTATCATCATCCTTCAATTATCTGCTGGGGACTTTCAAATGAGATCACAGCTAGCGGTTCAATTACAGATGAATTATATGCTAACCACAAGGCTTTGAATGATTTGTGTCATGAGATGGATGAGACTCGTGTTACAACAATGGCTCATGCATTTATGTTAGAGCCTGAAGATAAGCTTATTGAGATGGCGGATCTTGGATCATACAACTTATACTATGGATGGTATCTAGGTGAGTTGGAAGAAAATGATGAATTCTTCGATGATTACCACAAGAACTTCCCAAATAGAATTATCGGCTTTTCAGAGTACGGCGCTGATGCTAATCCAGCATTCCAGAGTCCTAATCCAGAGAAGGGTGATTATACAGAGACATATCAGTGCGTATATCATGAGCACATTTTAAAATGTATCAATGAAAGACCATTCCTCTGGGCTACTCATGTATGGAACATGTTTGACTTTGCTGCTGACGGAAGAGACGAGGGCGGCAAGAATGGACAGAACCAGAAAGGTCTTGTGACTATGGACAGAAAGCTGAAGAAGGATGCGTTCTATTTATATAAGGCAAACTGGAACAAGACAGATAAGTTCGTACATTTATGCGGAAGCAGATACAAGGACAGAGTAGAGGCTGAAACTGAGGTAAAGGTATATTCTAACTTGGATAAGGTTACTCTGTTCCTTGATGGAAATGAAGTTGCAACAACTGAAACTGACATGGGTACAGCAGTATTTAAGATTAATATTTCAGGAAATCATGTTGTGGAAGCCAGAGGAAATGATGGTAATACAGGATACAAGGATATAATTGAAATTCACAAGGTTGACGAGGCAAATCCTGCTTATGGATTGCTCAAGAAGGAAGAGGTAGTTAACTGGTTTGACAAGGATACAATTGATCCTAATTATTATTCAATCAATGATACTCTTGGTGCATTGAAGGAGAATCCTCAGTCAGCAGCTATTGTAAATAATCTTATGGCTAAACTTGTGGCTAGCAGAGGAGATGTTGCTGAGGCTACAGTAGGCAACAAAACATTGGAGAAAATGTTGAACAAAATGACACTGGTTGCTCTCTTTAAACAGGCTGGAGATGCAGTTCCTGGGGACATGATAAAACAGTTAAATGATACACTTCAGAAGATTAAGAAATAGCATGTTTCAATGGATTGAAATAAATACAATTTTTCTTGAAAAATAAGGAAAATAATACCATAAAAACCTTGACTTTTATCCTCAATCATTTATAATATTTTTTGTTGTGACTGCTACATAAGCAGGTTGCACGTAGGGGATTGGTCAAATGGTATGATAGGGGTCTCCAAAACCTTTGGTGGGAGTTCGATTCTCTCATCCCCTGTAGAATAACTCAGAAATCACATTTGGGGTTTCTGAGTTTTTTATTGCAAATATTTAAAAGTATATTGTTGAAATGTAAAAGGAGCTTAGAAAATGAATTTTGAATCACTTAAACCCATGCTAATTACTTCTATGAAGGATTATAATGGCAGCCAATTTGTGAAGGATTTAATATCTGGAATCATTGTTGCCATTGTAGCATTGCCACTTTCTATTGCATTGGCTTTGGCTTCAGGTGTTGGTCCTGAAGAAGGAATTTACACAGCCATTGTTGCAGGATTTTTAATCTCTGCATTTGGTGGAAGCAGGGTTCAGATTGCCGGACCTACAGCAGCTTTTGCCACAATCGTAGCAGGCATAGTTGCAACAAAGGGAACAGATGGATTATTTGCCGCAACAATAATTGCCGGTGTATTCCTTATCCTCATGGGATTGTTCCAGTTAGGTTCACTTATTAAGTTTATACCATATACTATTACAACCGGTTTTACAGCAGGTATTGCAGTAACTATTGTAATTGGACAGATTAAGGATTTCTTGGGACTTACATATCCTACAGGAGTTAAGCCAGTAGAGACATTAGAGAAACTTCAAGCAATTGGTCAGTCCATTGGAACTCTCAATATACAGGCTTTAATTGTTGGCCTGATTTGCCTTGCAATTCTAATTGTATGGCCAAAGGTTCCTGTAGTTGGAGACAAGATTCCAGGCTCACTTATTGCAGTAATTGTTGGAATTCTCATTGTAAATATTCCTGATTTACAGGTGAATACTATCGGCGATTTATATACAATAAGCGGTAAACTTCCTACAATTTCTACTCCAAATCTATCTGTTAAATTATTTAGGGCAGAACTTAGTGATGGATTTACAATTGCCATTTTGGCTGCTATTGAGTCATTGCTTTCTTGTGTAGTTGCTGATTCAATGGCCAATACCAAGCATCGTTCCAATGCGGAGCTGGTGGCACAGGGTATAGGAAATATTGGTTCTGTATTATTTGGCGGAATCCCTGCTACTGGAGCTATTGCCAGAACTGCAACTAATATCAAAAATGGTGGACGCACACCTATAGCTGGTATTGTGCACTCAATTGTATTATTGCTTGTATTGGTTGTTTTGATGCCTTATGCGGCTATGATTCCAATGCCTACAATTGCAGCAATTCTATTTATGGTAGCTTATAATATGTGTGGTTGGAGAACATTTGCACATTTATGCAAGACAGCTCCAAAGAGCGATATTATTGTACTTGTTGCTACATTTGTTCTCACAGTAGTATTTGACCTGGTACTTGCAATTGAAGTTGGCCTTATTGTTACATGCTTCCTGTTTATTAAGAGAATGAGCGAGGAGAGTGTAATTGAAGGTTGGGAATACTTCGATGAAGAGGAAAATGATCCTATGGCAATTGACAGAAAGATTGTGCCAAAGCATGTCCGCGTCTATGAAATTAGTGGTCCAATGTTCTTCGGAATGGCAGATCAGATTGCAGAAAATATTCATGCCAAGGATTTCACAAGAGTCATGATTATTCGTATGCGTGGTGTACCAGCTCTAGATGCTACAGCTATGAAGTCTCTTGAAGATTTACATAAGCGCGCCGTTGCCAAGAATATTCAGTTGGTATTCTCTCATGTAAATGAACAGCCAATGAGAACAATGGAAAAGGATGGATTTGTAGATTTGGTTGGAAGAGAGCATTTCTGTCCAAACATAGATGCAGCTTTGGAGCATGCAGCTTCCTTATAGTATGAATTATTATTGCACCCGGTATAATTGCCGGGTGTATTTTTTATTGAAATTATGTAAAATATACTTTGTAGATTTTAAGAGATTATGGAGATATAAATATGGCATACGAGATAAATGAGGCCAAAAAATTAGTAATAAAGGCCGGTAAAGAATTATTAGATAAAGGATTGATAGTCAGAACCTGGGGAAATATTAGCGCCAGAATTTCTGACACACAATTTGTAATTACACCATCTGGCAAGGCTTATGAGAACCTGATGCCAGATGATATAGTTGTTGTAAATATTGATGACTTAACCTACGAAGGAGATATTAAACCTTCTTCAGAATTGGCAATTCATGGTGATGCTTACAAGATGAGACCTGATGTTAATTTCATTGTACATACACATCAGAAGTATGCTACTTGTCTGTCTATTACAGGTAGAAATATAGAAGGAATAGAGGCAGTAGCGCCTAATCTGTATCCAGTATTAGGACCAGTGGTTCCATGTGCTTCATACGGTATGAATGCTACACCTGAACTTCGTGCGGCAGTGGCCATGGTAATTAAGCTGTATCCAACTTCCAAAGCATTTCTCATGAAGAATCATGGAGCTCACTGTCTTGGAGCAGATTATGATGATGCCTTCAAGGTGGCCCAGGCTCTTGAGGAAGTATCACAGACTTTGTACAAGGTGTTATGTGGTAAGGAAGTACAGGGAATGGGTGATATGACATTTACTCAGAAGTTTAGCTTCTATGGTAAATCCTTGTTACCATACATTGATGATTTCGCCATGATTGCAGGCACAGAGATTCCTTGTTTGAATTACAGAGATTTACAGGGAAATACTTTGGAGGAGATGCATCAATTAAATGATCTTGATAAATATATGGAAGATAGAGATATCAACTGTGTAATTGTAAAAGATAGAGGAATCATCTATAAGACTGTAGCAGATGATGAGTTAGAAGCCATTAGAATTGTAACAGAGAAAAATTGTATGGCTGCAGTTTTGGCAATTGCTGTTCCTGGCATTGCACCGGTTGATTCACAGTGCGCTGCCGAAGAACATGAATTCTATATTAGCTCTTATTCTAAGATGAAGTAGTTACAATAATTGCTTTCTTTAGAGCTGGATGTAAAATGGTTGCAATAACCAATCCAGATAAACCTTGAATTATATTTTGTGGCACGCTGGAAAGTGCTGCCGCTCCATAGAAGAATATTTCAAATAATAAATATCCGCCAGCTACTAATAGGGTAGCCACAATTCCGCAGAGAATGCAGCGAATTGTAGCGGATATTTTTTGTACAAAAAATTTGTTATAAATAAGTCCGGATAACAAACCGATGACTCCTTTTATGACAAATGTAATTGGCACATATAACATGTAACCACCAATTAAATCAGCAAGAGCTGAACCAATACCGGCTGCAAGTCCGCCATATACAGGCCCCAAGATTATTCCTGATAGAATTACAAAGGCATCACCCAGATGAATATAACCACCGGTTCCAGCGGTAGGAATCTTGATAATCATTGTTGCTACGGATACTAATGCGGTAAATAGTGCCGTTAGAACCCATTTTTTTGTTGTAACAGAAGTGTTATTACTCATAATTTAAGTTCTCCTTCATGCAAGTAATTATTATTGTTTTAAATATTAGCACTTGATATATAAGGTTGTAAATGCCATAAGCTATAGCATTTATTAATAACTAGTTATAAAATATGTTTATAAGTCATAGGAGAAGTGACTAGGGTTAGGTTAATGTGGGTTTATATAATATATGGAGGGTGATTATGAGACAGTATATATTTGGCAAACCGTTTGAGGAGTTCTCTGTTGTTGAGCAGACTCAGGAGATTATTGTTACAGATGATTTGTTAAATGCATGTCCTATAACCAATATGACATGGAAAATCAATAATGAGGATGGCTGGATAACTTATGTTATTCCTCTGGATAGAGATGATATTGTCTATGGATTGGGGGAATCCATGCATGGTATAAACAAGCGCGGAGGCAAATATGTCAGCTATAATACAGATAATTCTCATCATAGCGACAAGATGCATTCAATGTATGGTTCGCATAATTTCATTGTTATTGATAGAGGATGTGATAAATCAGCTGAGGCATACTATTTTGATACTCCTGCCAGAGTAGTTTGGGATATTGATGTAGATGAAAGTGGAGAGATTGTAGTAGTATGCGAGACTCTTGATATGCGATTGTATGAAATCTCCGAAGATAGCGAGAACCAGACTTTATCAGCCTACGATGCTACGAAGATATTCAGGCAGGCAATCGGTCAGAGCTTTGTGCCGCCAATGTGGGCTTTTGGATTTTGTCAGAGCAGATGGGGCTACAAGACGGAGTCGGATGTGAGAAATGTTGTTAAGAAATACAGGGAAGCAGATATTCCTCTTGATATGGTATGTATGGATATTGACTATATGGACAGATATATCGATTTTACTGTCAACAAGAAGCGTTTTCCTGACTTGGCAAAATTTGCTGGAGAAATGAAATCAGATGGAATTCATCTGGTGCCTATTATTGATGCCGGTGTGAAGGTTGAGCCGGGAAATGATACCTATGATGAGGGTGTGTCAAAAGGCTTTTTCTGTACTAATATGGAAGGCAAACCTTTTCAGGCGGCAGTGTGGCCAGGTATGACACATTTTCCAGATTTCTTTCAGGCAAGCTGTAGAAAATGGTTTGGCAGCAAATACAAAGTGCTGACAGATTGCGGTATTGATGCTTTCTGGAATGATATGAATGAACCGAGTATATTTTACAGCGAGTATACAAAGAAGACCTCTGGCATCAAGATGCTTATAAACTTCCTGAGTAAGTCTGCTGCAGAGAAATATGCGGAGATAGATAATAACGCCTACAAGGATTATAGACATTTCTACCATTATATAAATGGTGAGAGAGTATTGCATCACAATGTACATAATCAATATGGTGCTCGAATGACCCAGGCTGGTGGAGAAGGCTTGGAGAAATTACTGGGAAAAGGAAATTATCTGTTATATTCCAGATCTTCTTATATCGGTTCTCATAGATACGGAGGAATCTGGACAGGAGATAATGAATCTACCTGGGATTTGCTTCGCACCAATGTGAAGCATATGGCTTCTTTGAATATGTGTGGATTTATGTATTCCGGTGCTGACACTGGTGGATTTGGAGGAAATTGTACAAGAGAGCTTCTGCTTAGATGGTTGGCCTTCTCAGATTTTACTCCTCTAATGAGAAATCATGCATGTATGGGAACCAGAAAACAGGAGTGCTATGCTTTTGGAGATACAGAGGATTTCAAGAGGATTATTAATTTACGATATAGATTGGTGCCTTATCTATATGAGGAATTTGTAGAAGCTGCAAGAGATAATTCCATGTATATGAGACCGCTGGGATTTGATTATCCAGAAGATAGGACAGCCAAGGCCATAGAGGATCAGCTTATGGTGGGAAGAGGACTTATGGTTACACCTATTCTCCATGAAGGCATGACCAAAAGAGATGTATATGTGCCAGAGGATATGGAGTTGATCAGGTTTGATGGATATACATTTACCAAGTCACAGGCAAGGAAGGGTTGGCAGCAGATAGATGTACCTGTAAATGAGGTTGTATTCTTTAAACTGCCAGAAGAGAGTGTGAAGGTGACTCGTGAAGTTGCCAAGTGCACAAGAGATATTAATATGGATGATTTAATAGAACTATAGTAAAAAGCCACCGGCATAAGCTGGTGGCTTTACTAGTATGGTCTAATGGTTATTTGATTAATAGTTCTTATATTAATAGTTCTAATATTATTGGTTTTTCTTCTCCTGAAGCTTCTGACATATCTCATCATAATATTCTTCATCTAATTTGTAGAACTTCAGATACAAGAAACAGCAAAGCAGGAAGAAAATCAGTGGAATTACTGTGATTGTAATAAGCAAGCCGTTAGTCTGGTTATGACCAACCTGAGCAATTACATTTGCAATTTCACTGCTTCTGGTTGCTGCGTCAATTTTGCCTTGTTGGGCAGCATTTTCCAGAGAAGAAATCTGGTTTGTATAATCAGTTACATTGAAAAGCATATAGCTGATTGTTGCAATTACAATAACAAGTGAGCTTGATAACTTGGTTAGGAATGGTCTCATTGATGTGATGATAGCTTCATCTCGATTGCCTCTAGTATACTCATTGTATTCAACGGTATTGATAATTGAAATCATGAGGATGAGATATAGTCCATATTGACCGAAGTTTGCAAGCATAAATCCAATTGTAATAATCCAGAATTTAATCATACTTGATTCCATTGCTAAACCGGCTGCCAACATAACAAGGTATCCAAAGGTTGATATAACAGCCATCATTTTCACCAATGGTTTGCGATGGAACTTCTTGGAAATAGCTGGATAGAAGACCATAAGAAATGCTGTAGCCAACATTCCGATTGTGGTAAATGTGGAATATAATCCCCCTTCATAACCGAATTCAAAATAGATATAATTTGAACCTGGTCCAGCTGTTACAATACAGTTACCTACTTCCTGGAGCAAGAATACTACAGCTACAAGCATAAGCTGGTCGTTCTTGAAGATAGTATCGCAAATCTTTTTGAAACTGAGAGGTGGAGCTGGCTTGGCCATGTCATCTCTGTTTTCTCTTACACCGAATATGGTAAATAAACTAAAGGCCGGAGCTAATATGCATATAGCAAGTGCTACCAATCCATATCCAGTACGGGCACTTCCACCCAGGGCATGTTCGCCGGTAGTGAAAAGTGGAATTAGAATTGATGCAGTTACACTTCCAATTCCTGCAAACAGTGTTGCTCGCGCGGTAAATGTATCTCTGGCATTGCCGTCAGATGACAGAGCAGGTACCATTCCCCAATATGAGATATCATTCATTGTGTAAGTGATGCTATATAGGAAATATATTACACCGAAGAAGATGATGAAATTCCAACCTTCCAGTTTTGAGTTAAATGCAAAATAAACTACAAAACAGGTAGAGATAATACCTGCTACCAGCCATGGTTTGAATTTACCATACTTGGTTCTGGTTCTCTCAATAATATTTCCCATAATAGGATCATTTAATGCATCAAAGATTCTGGCTGCAACTATAATTCCTGTGATTGCAGCAAGCTGTGCATTGGTCAATTCTCTGGTATACATTACATACAAGAGAATGAAATTGGTAAAGAGGACATATATCATATCTCGTCCAACTGTACCAAGTGGATAAAACCACAGATTCTTTTTGTCTTGAGTATTCATTTGTGTAAAAACCCCTCCTTATTTATCTATCCCATTTATCTGCTAAAGCAGTAATCTGGTCCGCAAATTTTGCCAAATCTTTGTTGGCCATTCCCTGGCATTTCTGTATGACATGCATTAAGCGATTACCTGATTGTAACAGACGTGCATATACGCCGGTTGCACGAGAACTGCCAGGTGACTGAGCTTTGTTCTTGGCAGTGAGAGCTCGCTCTTTGGAACCTTCTTTGATGCAGGCATTCTCATGTAAGTCGTATACATCCCCAGAATAAGGTACGCTTACAACAAAACCGGTTTCTAAATTAATGCGATCTGCGAATGTAAGTGCAGTCTTTTCTTCACCATGAACTACAAATACTCGCTTTGGCTTCTTCTTGAAATGTTTAATCCATGCAATGAGGTGATCACTGTCAGCATGAGCACTGATGCCTGGACACTTGATTATTTTGGCACGAACATCAATATCTTCTCCGAATAATTTCACGGAGGTTGCTCCATTTAACAGATTAAATCCCAGAGTTCCTGGAACCTGGTATCCTACAAATAGGATAGTGGAATCCTCACGCCATAGATTGTGTTTCAAATGATGGCGGATTCGTCCAGCCTCACACATACCTGACGCAGAGATTATAACCTTTGGCGTATCAATCATGTTGATGAGTTTAGACTCATCACTTGAGACTGCCACATGCAGACCGTTAAATCTAATTGGATTGATACCGCTTTTTACCATTTCCATTGTGTCATAATTGAAACAGTCAGATAAATTTTCATGGAAAATATTTGTGGCTTCCACAGCCAGTGGGCTATCTATATATACAGGAAAGTTTGGATATTCCGGTAATAGATCCTCAGTTTTAATCCGTCGCATATGATAGAGTATTTCCTGAGTTCTGCCTACAGCAAAGGCTGGAATAACTACATTTCCTCCACGGTCAAATGTATCTCTGATTATGTCTGCCAGAAGTACAGCATAGTCAGGTGGTGTGTCATGAACCCTGTCTCCATAGGTTGATTCAATCAGCACATAATCCGCATCCTCCAGATAGGTAGGATCCTTGATTAGAGGCCTGTTGCCGTTTCCAATATCCCCAGAGAATACAATCTTGGTGGTTTCATCATTTTCCGTAATCCACATTTCAATAGAAGCAGAGCCTAGTAGATGGCCGGCGTCTACGAAACGCACATCTAATCCGTCACATATGTTGATTTTGGAATCATAGTCGCAGGCATTGAAATATTCCAATACACCCACTGCGTCCTCAATGGTATACATAGGAACAACCTCGGCTTTACCAGCACGCATGGCTTTTCTGTTTTTCCATTCTGCTTCTGATTCCTGTATATGTGCAGAATCTTTGAGCATAATATTGCATAAATCACATGTGGCTTTAGTGGCAAATATTTGTCCTCGAAATCCATGACTGTAGAGTAATGGTAGAAGACCTGAATGATCGATGTGAGCATGTGTCACAAAGACATAATCGATATCTGCAGGTGGAACAAGTATATCCTGGTTGACGTAAAGGTCAGGCCCTTGTTCCATGCCACAGTCCACTAGTACGTGCTTGTCATTAAAACGGACATAATGACAGCTGCCTGTAACTTCACGATCTGCTCCAACAAATTCTAGTACCATAATTTTGTCCCCCTCTTGGATTTTTAGTTAATTTTATTATATCAAAATGCTATAATAATTTCAGATAAATATTTGAAAAGACTGATAAATTTCTGACAAATAGGAGGTTGAGAAAATGTGGGCTTATGAGAGTGTATTTTATCAAATATATCCCTTGGGATTCTGCGGCGCACCCTTTGAAAATGATGGAAAGCTGGTGCACAGAATAGACAAGGTGCAGGAGTGGATTCCACATTTCAAAAAGTTGGGAATCAATGCAATATATTTTTCTCCTATTTTTGAATCAGATACCCATGGATATAATACGAGAGATTATACCAAGGTGGATTGCAGACTGGGAACCAATGAGGATTTTGCCAGACTTGTAAAGGAACTTCATGACAATGATATAAGAGTAATTATCGATGGAGTTTTCAATCATGTGGGAAGAGGCTTTGGACCATTTCAGGATGTGTTGAAAAACAGGGAGCAATCTCAATTCGTAGATTGGTTTGCTCGAATAGATTTCAATGGTAATTCAAATTATAATGACGGCTTGTGGTATGAAGGCTGGGAAGGTAATTATGATTTGGTTAAGCTGAATCTGTATAATCCTGAAGTGGTACAGCATATTTTTGATGCGGTTGATTTATGGATAGATGATTTTGATATTGATGGAATCAGACTGGATGTTGCCTACTGTCTGGATTATGGATTCTTGAGAAATTTAAGAGCTCATTGTGATAGTAAGAAGGAGGACTTCTTCCTGGTGGGGGAGGTGCTTCATGGTGAATATGGTCGTATGTTAAATGATATGAATATTCATTCCGTTACCAATTACCAATGTTACAAGGGAATCTATTCATCATTTAATTCAAGAAATATGTTTGAGATTATGCATTCCCTATTGCGCCTATTTGGACCTGAGGATTGGACAGTGGCAAGAGGTAGTCATCTGTTAAGCTTCTGCGATAATCATGATGTAACTAGAATTGCTTCTATTATAAATGATGAGAGATATCTGCCGTTAGTATATGCTCTAGTATTTACAATGCCTGGAATACCAATTGTATATTATGGCAGTGAATGGGGAGCCAAGGGCGACAAGTCTCAGGGAGATCAGGCTTTAAGACCAAGCTTTGATGAGCCTGTATGGAATGATTTGTGCAACATTATTTCTAAGCTTGCTGAAATCAAAGTCAACTCCAAGGCGTTGAATTACGGTGGTATTAAATCTCTCTTATTACAGAATGAGCAGTGTATATTTGAGAGAGCTTATGAGGATGAGCGCATTATTGTAGCTATTAATATGAGTGAAAATGATTATATGGCATATTTTGATGCGGGAGGTGCAACTGCAGAAGAATTACTTACCCATGAAACTCATGAATTTGCTGGAGGAAGTCTATTGATGCCATTTAGTATTAATATATGGAAAATGAATTAATACTTTTGTCTTAAAATACGATAGAAATATTGTAAGAAATTTTTGAGTGGTTTAATAATATCTTATGATATAATAAATAGACAAATATTTTAATGAGACATAAGCACTTGAGACATGCGAAGGGGAGAAGATATGACAAAGATAGATGTACTGAACAAGAATTATACAATCAACCAGGTTTTAGACGCTCTTAGAGTGGGTAAACTTGTAGTATTGCCATTTCTTTTAAATGAGGATGTATTTGTTATAAATAATAATATGCCTCAGAAGAAAATGGTTACTGATATCAGCATGAAAGCTATTCAATTAAATGGTGTATGGAGTACATGGGAGCAGATTGAGGCAGAAGGCGGAATCTATGATTCGGAATTTGGAGCTTTGACTGCATTATCTCAGCGCAAATAATTTATTATTGATTTAAAGGTGATATATTATGTCAGAAAATTATCAGTTTGAGAAATTTCTTGAGTATTTAAATGAGTCAAATAGGGTGGTTTTCTTTGGAGGAGCAGGAGTGTCTACGGAAAGTGGCATTCCTGATTTTCGTAGTAAGGATGGATTGTATAATCAGAGAGATGTACAATTTGATCAATATTCTCCGGAGTATCTACTATCACATAGCTGCCTGAGAGATAATCCTCAGGTATTCTTTGAATTCTATAGACAGAAACTGGATACAAGAAATGTGGAGCCAAATATTGCACATACTACAATTGCCAAATTGGAGAAGTTAGGCAAAATAAATGGTGTGGTAACACAGAATATTGATGGACTACATCAGAGAGCAGGCAGCAAGCTTGTATATGAGATTCATGGCACCACATTGCGCAACTATTGTATGGATTGCAATAGAGATGTGGATAGCTATTATATATTTGATGCTGAGAATGATGGCCATCTTGACGAGAGAGGAATTCCAAGATGTCCTCATTGTGGTGGCATTATAAGACCTTATGTAACACTCTATGAAGAGGGTCTTCCAGAGGATGCTGTAAATAATGCTATCAGAGCAATCAGTACAGCTGATATGATTATAATTGCCGGAACCTCATTGAATGTATATCCGGCTGCATCCTATATTCGCTATTTCAATGGTAAACACATGGTGGTTTTAAACAGAGATAGAATTGGAGTGGAATTAAATCCTGATACAGATATGTTCATTCAGGGAAATATGGGGGACTGCTTCAGATATATTGACAAAGCTATAGAAGATGGTCGTCTTAAATAAATAATATATGATATGGAATATAATTAATGAAACACACTAAGCTGGTATTGGCAGAAAATAATAAACCGCAGATTGTAATATCAGTTAGAAATCTTGTAGAATTTCTGTTGGTATCTGGTGATATAGATGACAGACATGGTGGAGGTCTTAAGGCTGAAGCCATGAATGCCGGCAGTAGAATTCATCGTAAGCTTCAGCGCAGTGCAGGGTTGGAATATCATGCAGAGGTTCCTCTGAAATTTACAATTGTTTTTGATAAATATGAATTAGCTCTTGAAGGTAGAGCTGATGGCATTATATATGATTTCGACGAAGAGCTTGGTCCGGATTCAGATGTGACAGTGGACGAGATAAAAGGCATGTACAAGGATGTGACCAAGATGAAAGCCCCATTAGATGTGCATATAGCTCAGGCCAAGGTATATGCATATATTTTTGCGTGCCAAAATAAGTTGAAAAGCATTAAGGTTCACATGACTTATGTAAATATGTATACAGAGGAAATCAAGAGCTTCGTGGAACCAATTGATTTTGAGGATTTAGAGCAGTGGTTTATGGATTTGGTAAATCAGTATAAGCCATGGACGGATTATCTATATAATCATAGAATTGAGCGTCAGCAGTCTATTAAGAAATTGACATTTCCATATGAATATAGAGCGGGACAGAAGAAGACCATAGCAGATGTGTACACAGCTTTGATTAGAAACAAGACTATGTTTCTCCAGGCTCCAACAGGAACAGGCAAGACCTTGGCTACTATCTATCCTGCAGTTCAGGCAACTGGCCAGGACTATTCTGACAAGATTTTCTATCTCACAGCCAAGGCTTCCACTGGATTGGTGGCTTTGGAAGCATTTAACCTGTTAAATAATAGAGGCTACAAGGGCAAGACTGTGGTTATTACAGCCAAGGACAAGATGTGTCCTTTGGAGGAGAGACATTGCAATCCTGTGGATTGTCCTTATGCCAAGGGACATTTTGACAGGGTAAATGATGCTGTATATGAACTTTTAATGCAGGATGGCACCTATGACAGAGAACGACTTATTGAATGGGCCAAGGATCATAGAGTATGTCCATTTGAAATGTGTCTGGATGTATCTAACTGGGTGGATAATATTATCTGTGATTACAATTATGTTTTTGATCCAAATGTATATCTCAAGAGATTCTTTGCAGAAGGAATTAGAGGGGATTACATATATTTGGTGGATGAAGCACACAACATGGTAGATAGAGCCAGAGAGATGTATTCTGAAACTATTATCAAGGAAGAGGTATTACAAGCCAAAAACATTTTAAAGAAATATAGTAAGAAGATTGAGAAGAGATTAGAACGATGCAATAGAGATTTGCTGGTGTACAAGAGAAGCTGCGAGAAGGTTTTAGTTTTGGAAGAATGTGAGATATTTCTGATGTCTCTCATAAATGCTGCATCAGCCATTGAGGAATTGCTTGAGGATGAAGTGGAAATCGAAGAGCGGGACGTGGTTTTGGATTTCTATTTCAAAGTGAAAAACTTCATAGATATATCTGATTGCCTAGATGATCATTACAGAATCTATTGCGATTATGCTGACAATGGAGATTTCAGAATTCATCTGTATTGTGTTGATCCATCAATTCAGTTGCAGCAGAGAATAGACAAGGCGGATTCGTGTATATATTTCTCTGCAACACTTCTTCCTATTCAGTATTACAGACCATTGCTGTGCAATGATGAGGATGTATATATGGTATGTACTCCATCGATTTTTGATCCGGAGAACAGACTGCTGTGCATAGCGGATGATGTAACTACCAAATATACCAGAAGAACCAAATCTGAGTATGAGAAGTATGCCAATTATATAGAAGAGATAGTAAGCAAACGCCAGGGTAACTATATGGTATTTTTCCCATCCTACAAAGTTATGGAGGATGTGGGAGAAATATTTGAGAAGGTCTGGGGCGTGAAATATGATATCATTTACCAATCCTCAGGAATGACGGAGGAAGAGCGAGAAGCATTTCTCACAGAATTCTATGAGGGTAGAGATAGAAGTCTCATAGGTTTTTGTGTAATGGGTGGAATCTTTGCAGAGGGAATTGACCTTACCAACGAGAGGTTGATTGGCTCCATAATTGTGGGGCTTGCCTTGCCACAGGTATGTAATGAGATGGAGATTATCCGTGAATATTTCCAGGAGGCCGGGAGAGATGGATTCTCCTTTGCCTATTTATATCCCGGTTACAACAAGGTGATTCAGGCGGCTGGCAGAGTTATTAGGACGGTAAATGATAGAGGTATAATCGCTCTCTTGGATGAGAGATTTGCCAATTCTTATTATAGAAATTGTATTCCGCCGGACTGGCAGGATTATAAAATATGCAACTTGGATAAAATCGGCGAAATGACAAATTTATTTTGGGAAAAAAAGTAGCGTATCGTATATATTTTCTGTGGAAATATATAAGGGCTATATGATATACTTCTCTAGGTATGTGAAAGTATGCCCGCAAGGGTGTATATATAAAACTTTATAATTAGGCGTGGAGGTACGAAATGAGTAACGTAAGAAGAGTTTACGCAGAGAAGAAACCTGAATTTGCTGTTTCTGCAAAGTCGCTTCTCTCAGAGTTTAAGAGCTATTTGGGAATAACAACTGTCACCAATGTTAGAGTTCTTATTCGCTACGACATCGAGAATATTTCCGATGAAATATATAGAAAGGCCCTGAAGACGGTATTTTGTGAACCTCCGGTTGATGATGTATACGAGGAATCATTTGATTTCAATGGTAGAGTGTTCTCTGTGGAGTATCTCCCAGGACAGTTTGACCAGAGAGCTGATTCTGCTGAACAGTGCATTAAGTTATTGAAGGAAGATGAGGAAGCTATCATTCGTTCTGCAACAACTTATGTTATAGAAGGTGATATTTCAGATGAACAGTTTGAAGCAATCAAGAAGCATTGCATTAATCCTGTTGATTCTCGTGAGACTGGTTTGGAGAAGCCTGTTACTTTGACAGATGATTTTGATGAGCCAGATGATGTTATGGTATTTGATGGATTTGTTGATATGCCTGAAGCTGAGTTGAAGAAGTTATATGATTCACTTGGCCTTGCTATGACATTTAATGATTTCCTTCATATTCAGAATTATTTCCGTGATGATGAACATAGAAATCCTACTATGACAGAGATTCGTGTTCTTGACACATATTGGTCGGACCACTGCCGACATACTACATTCTCAACAGAGTTGAAGAGTGTTAAATTTGATGACGGTTTCTATCGTAAGCCTATTGAAGACACATACAATGATTATTTAGATAATTTCAAAATTCTATATAAAGACAGAGACGACAAGTTTGTATGCTTGATGGATCTGGCACTTCTAGCAATGAAAAAATTAAAAGCCGATGGTAAGTTAGCTGATCAGGAAGAATCTGATGAGATAAATGCTTGCTCTATTGTAGTCCCAGTTGATGTTGATGGTAAAACTGAGGAATGGCTTGTTAACTTCAAAAATGAAACACACAATCACCCAACTGAAATTGAACCATTTGGTGGTGCAGCTACTTGTCTTGGTGGCGCAATTAGAGATCCACTTTCTGGTAGAACATATGTATATCAGGCTATGCGCGTAACTGGTGCGGCTGATCCTACTGTACCTGTGAAGGATACAATTGATGGTAAGTTGCCACAGAAGAAAATTGTGCGTGAGGCAGCTCATGGTTATTCTTCATATGGTAACCAGATTGGTCTTGCAACAGGATATGTCAAGGAAGTATATCATCCAGATTATGTTGCTAAGCGTATGGAGATTGGTGCTGTTATGGGTGCAGCTCCAAGACGGGCGGTTCAGCGTCTCAATTCTGATCCAGGAGACAAGATCATCCTTTTAGGTGGACGTACAGGTCGTGATGGTATAGGTGGTGCAACCGGTTCTTCCAAGGCTCACAATACTGAATCAACTTCTGTATGTGGTGCTGAGGTTCAGAAGGGTAATCCACCTACAGAGAGAAAGATTCAGAGATTGTTCCGTCGTGAGGAAGTAAGTTATATTATCAAGAAATGTAATGACTTCGGTGCCGGCGGTGTATCTGTTGCCATTGGTGAGTTGGCTGATGGCCTGAGAGTGAATTTGGACAAGGTGCCAAAGAAATATGCCGGTCTTGATGGAACTGAAATTGCTATTTCTGAATCACAGGAGAGAATGGCAGTTGTTGTTGCTCCAGAGGATGTTGATCAGTTCTTAAAATATGCTAATGAAGAAAACCTTGAGGCCATTGAAGTTGCAGTTGTAACAGAAGAGCCAAATCTTGTATTGGAATGGAGAGGCAAGGAGATTGTAAATCTCAAGCGTGCATTCCTTGATACAAACGGAGCTCATCAGGAGACTTCAGTTGAAGTTGAGATGCCTGTTGAGTCTGATAATTATCTCAACAAATATGCAGTGGAAGGTGTTGCTGATGCTGTAAATAATGGTGATGTAAGAAAAGCATGGGAGAAGACTCTGGCAGACTTAAATGTATGCTCACAAAAAGGTCTTGTGGAAATGTTTGACGGATCAATTGGTGTGAATAGTGTATACATGCCATTTGGCGGTAGATATCAGCTTACTGAGACACAGTCAATGGTTGCCAAGCTTCCAGTTATGAAGGGTGACTGTGATACAGTTACAATGATGTCTTACGGCTTCGATCCATATTTATCATCATGGAGCCCATACCACGGTTCAAGCTATGCTGTACTTGAGTCAGTTGCCAGAATCGTTGCAGCTGGTGGTGATTACAAGAAGATTAGATTTACATTCCAGGAATACTTCCGCAGAATGTCAGCTGATCCAAAGAGATGGAGTCAGCCTTTCGCTGCTTTGCTTGGTGCTTACAAGGCACAGATGGCATTTGGACTTCCATCAATTGGTGGTAAGGATTCTATGTCAGGAACATTTAACGAAATTGATGTTCCACCTACACTTGTTTCCTTTGCGGTTGATATTGCCAAGGAGGGAGATATTATTACTCCTGAATTGAAGAAGGCAGGAAACGAGCTTGTGTTCCTTGGAGCCAAGAGAGATGAGTATGATTTGCCAGACTATGAGCAGAATATGAAATTGTATGACACAGTTCATAAGATGATTCAGGAAGGCGTCATTGTATCAGCTTATGCTCTTGATTCACATGGATTGGTTGCTTCATTGTCCAAGATGGCATTTGGTAATAAGCTTGGATTCAACTTGGATGAGGGAAGCGTATCAATAGAAGAATTATTTGAAAATGAAGTTGGTTCAATTGTGGCTGAGGTTAGTGACGGTGACAAGGCTGTCTCTATGATGGAAGCTGCTGGACTTGCTGATGTGGTAAATGTAATTGGTGTTGTTACAGATGATGCTACATTTACATACGGTGACATGGCAATGTCTGTAAATGATGCCATTGAGTGCTGGAGTGCTCCATTGGAAAAGGTATTCCCAACAAGAGCTACACAGGATACAACTCTTGTTGATACAGATGTATATAATGCCAAGGATATCTATGTATGCAAGAATAAGATTGCTAAGCCTACAGTATTTATCCCAGTATTCCCTGGTACTAACTGTGAGTATGACAGTGCCAAGGCTTTTGAGAAGGCAGGAGCAGATACAATTGTCAAGGTATTCAAGAATATGACTGCAGCTGATATCAGAGATTCAGTTGATGAATTCACCAAGGCAATTGATCAGTCACAGATTATTATGTTCCCAGGTGGATTCTCAGCAGGTGACGAACCAGAAGGTTCTGCAAAATTCTTTGCTACAGCATTTAGAAATGCCAAGATGAAAGAGGCAGTTACAAAGCTCCTTAATGAGAGAG